>Ga0307511_10005440_pt1 | contig 12960 bp, 16 predicted proteins | sample 13_EM_MG_FD_200266 | JGI IMG/M metagenome (GOLD analysis project Ga0307511, IMG submission 200266) | Populus trichocarpa ectomycorrhiza microbial communities from riparian zone in the Pacific Northwest, United States - 13_EM | ecosystem: Host-associated > Plants > Roots > Unclassified | place...
TCTCACCTCCGGGAAATAATATTCACCGGGAGCCAACCATCATCTTCAAAGTAACAGCGTGCCATCCTCCGACTCCGAGCATACAAACCGCCACAGACAAGCTATGATTCCATGCCGCTGAGCCGGCGAGCCGCAGTCCTAGTGCTGCTATTCCCAGATATTCATGGCCGGCTGAGAGTCGTTCTCACTCTCAGAAGTGAACATTTAAGAAACTTTGCGGGGCAGGTGGCGTTGCCGGGGGGTGAGTGATGAGTATGTTATGCGTCTGTAGATTTGTTGTGTGGTGAGATAAGATGGAACCTAGTCTAGTCGAAATGCTAAGATAATCGATGGGGGGGACAGGAAAAGCGGATACACTTACTGAAACACCGGAGGATACTGCGAGGCGGGAGGCATATGAAGAAATTGGGCTTCCATTGCCAAATCATAATTTCGTCTTACTAGCCCCCGCTACCGGGAATTTCTCGAATCAGCGGAGTCTAGGTGCGGAGAAACAGCAAATTCACTTCTCAATTACGCACTTGACTGAACTGCCATGTCACATTTCCCGGAATAATCTTTCCGTGCGACCTGTCGTCGCCGTTCTCCTCCCTGCGCCTACACAGAAGGACGCTCCCAACTCTCCCAGCGATATCACGCTCAACAGTGTGAATAAGCTAGACATCCCAATCGACCTCGAATCCCTTCTTATCCCCCGCCTTGATCCAAAAGAAGTCTCTGCAGTCTTCTCCACCCAGTTAGAAGCTTTTCTAGCAAAAACCTACGCCAGGGACTATACCCACCCCCCCACGCCCACCCCCGAGAAATGGTATAATGGCAAGCTACAGAACTGGAATGGCCGAGATTGGTATATGCATGAATTTATGGCCCCTGTATGGGCTCATAAAGCGGTGACTGCTAGAAGGGGAGCGGCTAGGGTGGGTTATAACGATAAACTAATGTCACCGGAGGAAGCAGCTTTGTTAGCTGGAAGCCCAAATAATGAGGAGGAAGAAGAGGAGGCTTTGATGCATTACCGAGTTTGGGGTATGACTGCAAGGATACTGGTTGATGTGGCGAGGATAGCGTATGAGAAGGAGCCGGAGTTTGAGTGTTTGGAGGAGAAGGGTGATGAGGACCTGATTACGGCTTTGTGGGACCATGGGACCTTGAGGGAGGAGAGGAAGCATGGGGAAGAGTTTATTCTCAGTGAGGTGTTTAAGAAGGGGAATTTATGAAGAATAGGGAATGGCTGGGTGGGTGCATAGTTACTAGTAAGTATCTTGATATCAATTTGATAATCATGGTGTTTCTCAAGCAAGTCACAAGTCACCTAGGCAAGGAGATGAGGAAGATGAATGACAATTGCATCGGTTGAATCGAAGGCACAAAGCATGAAACAGACGTATGCCACATGATTAAGTTCTTCTTAGATCCCGTGAATGGATAACACAGGGAGCTCGAGCACCACGTCAAGGTGAGAACTGTCAGCTCGAGGACTCGTGATCCTTCCCAAGTAACTCAGGATCACCGTTTGAAGGGTGAGTTGGTCAACGAGCCGGTGCACCAAACCCTGCACCTAGGTGGAAACATGGGGTGAAACACCCAGGCAAACTCAATGGCCAAATCCAAATCAGAAAAGCAAAAACAGCCCGGAGACCAGGAGGGATGCAGGCAAACTAAATGGCCAAAATCAAAGGGAAGAAAGAGCAAAACTGAACTGAACACGCTGCAAGCCAAGGAGATGTACACGGCGCAAGACCGGCATTATTTTGTGTTTTTTTTTCAAACTTTTTTTTTGTTTTTTTTATATGGAAGGGTACTTATCTACGTTGTTCATTTAATGTGAAATCAAAGAGTTGCTCGAGTTCAGATGAATGAACCCCGCTCAAATGAAGCAAGGCCCATCTACCTCCTCATCTTTAGTCTCCATGTCCTCCTCGACCTCCTTCTTGATACCCCAGCCAATGGGCTTAGGCATGGGGACCATTCCGGCGATTCCGGTGTACTTGGAGACTGGACGACGAAGTGTCCCAGTCTCAGTTGGAACTGGACCAGTTCCCTTGTCGTTGATGGGATACTCTTTTGCAGCGATCTTCTTGAATTGTTCCCAGTGAGTCTCCCAGTAGTACATCCTGCGAGGAACATCTGCTTGAGTTGGAGCCACTGAGGACGTCAAAGTAGCATCCTCCGAAGTCTCAGCCGAAGCTTCCTCGGTGGGGGGTGCAAGATCTTCCAGGGGTGGTGCGTCGACCATCTATTTGTTGATTAGTGAATGGTCAGGATAGGAGTGAATTGGTTGTGTAAATATACCTCCACGTCCTCGTCGACGAACTCCACCTCCTGGGGCTCGGAAACCGCGACCTGTGAAGCCAGGTAGGTTAGCAGATGTCAACAAACAAACAAAACAAAGTCAGTGAAGGAGTAGGAGATACTTACGGGGAGGCTCATGCCGAGCTCCTTGTCCCCATCGAAGGCAGTATCAAGATACTGCACATCGACGATGAACTGCTCATCCATGTGGTCAGCATTGTCCCAATCGTGTTCCAGAAAGAGATCCAGATGAGTCTTAGGGATGAAGTCTTGCACTGCATCCTCGAACTCGCCTTCCTCAAAGGCCTCGGCATCAAGGAACAACTCATCAGCCACTTCCTCAATCAAGACAACAGGGTTGTCGAGATTAGTTTCTCGGAGTGTGGTGATTTGGTACAAAACGAAAATCAAGAGGAGGAGTTCAATTGCGTACAACTCCTTCTTCATCATGTAGAAGAACATGCTAAGCAGTTCATATACAGTCTTGATGAAGGCGATGATTGCAATAGCGACAGTAAAAGTACAAGAAAGAGTGAAGAGGGGAAAGGAAGCGGTATTCTGAGTTGGGGAAGACATTGTGGTTATCCTTAGAGCAGAATGGGGGGGAAGAAGGAAAGGTAGAAAAGATGGGTGGGAGAGGGAGGTTTTATACATGGGGCGGTATGTTTGTTTATGGTGGGTGGGAACATGGAAACGGCTAGTGCTGTTGATTTTTGGGTGGGTACAGGTGCAGGTTTGTTTGTTGACCTGAATATAAGGGAGAGCGAGGGACCTGATGAGATGAACATAGCATAACTTCGACACAACACGGCGCAATGTAGTGCAGACCAGTTGAAAAGAATTGTGTGTCAGGATATAGAGCAGGACTTCTTTGCCATTTGTTCGAAGGAATTTATTTACGATGCTGGTGTGGAGAGTTATGAGCCTGTGGAGATGTTTGGTCTGCTTTCCTACGGGCTATGTATGGGTTATACTACAAATAAAGATGAACACAACATCAACATTGACACAACACAGCGCCGCCTAGAACCGACTAATTGCCGAGCGTCGTATATTAAGAGAGAGAGGAGGTCTATTTGGCCTTGAGTTCAAGGGAATAATTTCTAGATATTGTTATGGAGAGTTATGAGCCTGTAAAGATATTTGGTCTGTTTTCCTACGCTATTCTACGCCAACAAGCAAACAAACAATACACAATACTCGTCACTTGACACTTGACACCAGCAGTCCCGTCAGCAATTCTACACAAGTATACAATTATTCTGACACTCAAGCTATGAATGGGGTGAACTAAATACACCTGTAAACGTTCTTCTCCAAGCAGATTTGTTTCTGAGGGCTTCTGTAGGCTTCTGCTCTCTCGCTCCGACTCTCTACTACCTGTACACAGTTGAGCGAGCACAGAAACCAAGAGCAGGATCGACCCTTTTGTTTATATAACAGTCTTCTCCCAAATTCCCTCCAATTCATCTTCCCATTCCTCTCGTTGCCATCAACGTTCTTACAATTACCCTGAGTCCTAAGCAGCCGGTTGCCAAGACTATTGTTTGTATTTGCAGGCTGCTGCTCCTCTTCGCAAATTTTGCTCGTAAGTGAACCGTGCGGTGAGCGTGGTAATCAAGAGTGGACTCAAAGCGCTTGTTAACATCACAGTTCTTCTCTTCCAATCACTCCTCCCACATTTACCCTGAATGGCCAAACTTGAAGGTTTGGATGCCAAGACTATTACCCTGAACTCCAACCAGCACGCCCAAAACCAGCTAGCGCGTCACGGCCCTACCGGTACCCGAGTGCTACCTTACCCACGGCTCCGGGCATGATGCATGGGACCCCCCTGCAGACTAATGCATATTACCATGTAAGACGAAAGAGCTTGGCTTTAACATCACCTCCTTAAGCTCTCTCAAGTGAAATAAATTCTTCTTCTCATTCTCATATTCCAGTGAATTCATTCGTCTTCATGATCCATCCTTGTGATAAAGCCCACTTCCCCGATTGCTTTGTGCAGATGTTCAAGTGCTGCCGCGGATTCGAGCCCCTGAGATGGCACCTCCGAGACATCATATCAGTCACGAGACCACATATCGAACGGACAACAATGTTCATCGAAGAGTAGTCTTGTTGGAAAGAAGAGAGTAGTGATATTAAATAGCTAAGTTAAGCATGCTAAATAAGTAAGAATAAGAGTTGATGGGAAAGAGCAAAAAGCAAGCTAGCTAAATGAACCACCATGAAAAATCAACCCAGCAACGCCGTCATCAGTCGGTCCGCCATAAGCATCGACATAAAACTCAGATCAGTTCATATGCAGTCCACCAAGTTTATATCCAACAAATCACTTACAAGAGCTAGTCTCGCTCATCAAGATCAATCATCAACATCGTTATCCATCATCAAATCCCGCCAGCAGATGATTATCAAAAGCTCATCGCTGCCAGACGCAAAAAGACAAAAAGGCAAAAAAAATTAGACACTCGCCATCCATCAATAAGAAGAACCGGAATTTCACCAGTCCGAATATCATCCAATCAGATCCAATTAGACCCAAAAGTCAGACTTCGAAGTCGTCTCCATTGGGGGAGAGATCTGCTGCTTCAACTCATCCCGCCTTCTCTGATCCCTCCTCTCTTCCCTCTTAACTGGGTTGATGCTCACATAGGCATCCTTGAGGACTTTGCGTGCCTTCATTGGTGGAGGAGTGTAAATAACACGGGTTCCAGGGTGTGGGTCTTCATACGTTGCTAGGTCGATACGGCCCAGGATACTCTCTACGCTGCTACCTTGACCAGAAGTTGAAACAGAATCAGAGTGGCCTGCCTTGGACTTGGATGCTCTTTTCAAAAAGTTGCTGCCAAACAACTTGAATTTGGAGGAGGTGGTGTTCGAGACCATGGCTTCGTTACTGTCACGAGTCTCGTAGGTATGGTGGAGACCTTTCTTCTTAGTGGTGCCCCAAGATAAGGGTTGGCGCCAGGAGTGCCCACTCTGTTGATGCTCTTCGTCAGAGTACGCAGACCAGCGAGATTCAGGACGAGGGTCTGAGATGCGGACGGATTGCTTTTCATTGCTCCTGCCGCTCGTGTCGGAATTTCTGTGTGTTGGTGAAATATTTGAGCTCTTCCTCCCTGGAGCCCTATTGGTGGGAAGAGGCTCGCCCGGAATGCCTTCTGCGATTTGACGGATTTCCAAATCCCGGGCTCGTCTGTATACATCGGGGCCGGACTGGGCTCTTTCTGCGTTCAACCACCCAGGACGGATGAAGGCGGCATTTGAATTGGGGAGGACTTCTCTCACTACGCGATGGGTTGGGAATGAGATGTCATTCTCGGTGATTGTGTTGAACCAGAACCGGTTGTCATCGTCCGAGTTTTCACCAAGAACTTGGGAGGCCACAGTCGAGGTATTCCTTCTTGAAGGCTGTGCTCTTGATGTTGCTCTTGATGGAGCGAGGGTATCTGCTGAGTGTCTGTGCATAATTCCTTTGGCAAAAGGAGGGTTGGGAGCAATTGGAACGAATTCCCCGATAGAATACGAGGATTGTGCTGACCGGAGCGGATAGAGTGGCCGTACGACTGACTCGGTGCTTCTGTTGCTGGAACTGTTACTAGCAGAACCAGACCTCGACGCTAGATACTCGGCGTATTTGTCGGCGTACGGGTCGAGAGCAGTGCATTGCGCCAGATACTCTTCACTCCTCCGATTTGCGATTTCGGCATCGTAACGCCTCAAGATGGGCGGCATACACTCCTTAAGCGCTGCTTGCTGGTCACTGGAATCTTCTATATAGCTGTTCCCTTCTTTCATGTTGTTGTGGGTTACATGTTCTATGAGCCGACCACCGAGCTTTGGCTTCTGCTTGACCGGTTTTGGGTCCCTCGAAAAGCTTGGGAACTTGAAGGTGGTCTTTTTGCCCATGGGTAATTCTGACTTAGTCTGGCGGGCACATTCTGGCTTTCCTTTGGACTTTGTGGTCAAAATGGAGGGTGCCTTTGACCCAGTTGTCGAAACGGAGTATCCGCTGGGCACGCCTGAGACATGATATGCTTCGGTGCTGGTATGTGGAGATCGGCGAATACCTGGTGGGGGTTCCGGATACTTCACTCCAATGCCGAGTATTTGCTGTTGCTTCCTGGTGAGAGGAGAGGCATTGGGAGGGGCAGGCTCTTCATCCTTCCTTCCCTGAGTAATAGTATCATTCGATCTGTTGCGTCGTGACTGCTTATACACTGGATGCTGGCTCTCGGCGATGGAGTTAGTGATGGAGTTCTTCTGAGATGACTGCCTATTGGCAGCGATGATGGAATCCTATTAATTGTTAGACAGGGTGGCTTCAACCAAGTGTTCAATCTCGAGCAAACTTACAACTTTTGCCTTGGATGAAGGTCCAATGAAGTGATCGATTCTAGCAACTACTTCTCGGTTTCCATGGATGCTGGCGATATAAAGCTCCATCTCTCGATGTGATTGGGGAGCGACATAGCCGATTTGTTCTCTATATAAAGTATAACGACTATCATCGGGCCTAGGAGAGGAATCTAAGAAACTCCCCTCGTTCTCGCCCTCGTTCTCATCACCCCAATCGACTTTATACCTTTCAGCAGTGCGTTTCGGTTTGGGGAAGTCTTCTAGTGGGATGTCATCTGTTGGGGAGATGCCACTGGTGGCGCTGGTCTTCCGTGGAAACATAGTTTGTGGGATAGGCGTCTACTGGAGGACGCCTTGGTGTGGGTTTGAGAATACGAGGGTTGGAAGTTTGTGCCTTGATCTCTCCAGTAGGGGAAGGCACTCTGATATAAGAGAAAGATAAAGGGCCTATCTGTGTTCTGGGGTATCTTTGAGGAAAGTGTTGGAAGACTAGAGAAGGCCCAACGTTATGTTGAGGGGAGCGCGAGTGCATGGACGAGCAAACCGTGTCAGGGAACAGGAAGGGGAGGAGTAGAGGTGCTCCCGCTCTGCGTGCGCAGATCGCTGTGATAACAGGGTAACACTGAGCAGGAAGTAGGTTCTATTGCTAATGCATTGACTCAAGCGAATCGTATTCTTCCTAACCCCCGGAGTATTGCAGAGAATACCACGAGAAGATCGTGTAATGGGGAAATATAAATTATAGGTTTCGTGGGCCATGCGGGGCTTTATTATTTGCTCCATCGACAAGCTTTGAGGGTTGAGGCGCACGTGAGGAGCGATTGTGTTGTGAAGGTGTGGTGAAACAAAGGAAGGGAGAACCGAGGGAGTGGTTCGAGCTCAAACTGAAGAGTCGAAGGGATAGCCAACTTCTTTTTGTTTCAACGCATTCAGCCAGCTATCATGAGCCTCGTTCTCATTGTTTTGTCGCCATGTTGAAAGCTGGGGATGGAGATTGTTCGCTTGCTTCAACTCGAACGGCACTCGCAGACCACACGAGAATAAATCTATTGATACAGTTTGATGGAATTGGTTCGGAAGAAGATTTAAAATTATGAGTGAGGCATTGTCGCCCCGTAGGTTTGGGTTTTTCAAATGGACTTCATTTTTCACTATTGGTACTGTGTTTCTTCTTTGGGTTTTGGTGCCTTGAGGTTGAGATGCCTGCGCTGATGTCTATGGGATCTACAATAACCTCCACGCACTCAGACAGGCGCAGGAGGTCTAAATCGCTGGGATCAATGACCCTAACCCGACGTACACCCCACTTACTTATTGCGGAATTCAATTAGATATGGATGGGTGGTCTGGGTATGGATGCGGATCTGGATCTGCAGGTGGTGGGCGGGTGTGGTATTCTGCAGATGTTTAAAGGCTGGGGTACTTGTTAATGAAACATGTGCCAACCAGACTAATGAAACATCCCACTTCCGGTACCGAATCCACATCGCTTGTGGATTCGGTACCGGAAGTGGGATGGTCGAGGTGTGGTGAGGCGTGGCTTTATGTGGGCTTTGGATCCGGAGGTATGGAATAATAGTAGTCAAACAGTGCTGATACTTGACAGTGGTATTCCGTGATATATATATCATGTACGATTACGGATAATTGTATTTTTCTAATTGCAGTCTTATAGGTAGCCCTTAATTGATTGTTGCTGTTATGTTCTTGCCGTTGAATATGAAGGGTCATGAAGAAACTGCGCCTCCAAAGGGAAATGCGGCTTCTAGAAATGTTTGCATGCCCCTGTTGTGGCTTCAACGGTCAAGCCACAATTCCTGGGCTAGCTCGTATCAGGATGGGAACCCCAGAATGTAAGTAAAGTAGGTACTGTAATAATAAATATATATTGCGCAGGGTGAAATAAAGGAGTTGGTGATGTGTGATGTGATGTTCCGTGGGTCGCGTGAGATCTCCAATGCAAGGATTTGGAGCTTTGTAGTGGGTGATTTCTATACGTATAAGAGGGACCCCATCTATTCCCCCGCGTTAGGAAAGGCGAGATTATATTGAAAATTAAGCAAATCAATAGTAGAAAGCGAAGAGCTGGGATTTGAGTCTATAAATTCTGGATTGACATGTCACTCACTTTATGAGTACTTAAGGTACGTAAGTCCCTGAACCTGGTGGGGCAACTTAGCTCAGTCACGATCCGGGCTATCCACCACATACTTTGCAATATACAGACAGTATGTACCTGTACTCTACATAGATGCCCCTCCGGAGCCGCAGCAGCTTAGTTAATTACCTGGACTCGAGCTTACATTACAGCTAGATACCTCCGGTAGCTCCAGCTTCCGGTGATTTCATTCCCTCCGAATCATATTACTGAAGTTACTCGGATCGATATCCGGTAAGGAGCTCATAGGGACAAAATGCCCGGTGAAGACGACGAACGAGATGAGTTTGGGTTGTTGATTAAGAAGAAACCGTTATTGGGGGATAAGGAGAGGGAGGTTGAGCGGAAGCCATCGCCGAAACCGTCGCCAAAGGTATCGCCGAGAATGTCTCCAGCATTACCACCACCGGAGAAGCAGGTTCAAGTCTCCACTCCCCCGCCGCCTCCGTATACAAAAACTCCCGGGCCTACGGCTATTGAAGGCAAATACAAGCACGAGCGGACGGCATCGTCAAAGTCAAACGGGATGGGAGGGGGAGGAGAAGGAGGGGATAACAAGCGGAGCTCTATATTAAAATATGGAGGGGTAGAAACTTCACCCAAGCCCAAGCCCACCGTATCCGAGTACTCCCACCTCGCACTCGTCACCAAAAAGGAAGAACCTAGAAAGGAAGATGTAGATCTCCTCGACCTCGACGGCGAATGGCAAGAAATGCCTGCCTACGCCTCCACAGACCTCTATGACGACGACGGCCGTCTCATCGCGCGCGAAGCCCAAGAGAGCGATGTCGAAGGCGCAGATGAACTACGTGGGGGCGCAAGGAAGGGGTATACTCGAGTTAACGGCGATGATGATAAAGAATCCGTGACGAGCATGGATGAGAATACGAGTTATTTATTCGATTGGAAGGTCGAAGATGAAGCGAGTAAAACTCCGCTCAGCCAGATGCAGGCGACGAAGGAGTTGTTGACAGAGGGCCAGAGGATCGCGTATGTGGGGGTTTGTAGGCTGGCAATGGCGGAGCTGGTTAAGGAGCAGGAGAGGTTGAATGGGGGAAAAGGGAAGCAGATTAAGAAGGCTCTGGGGATCGCGGTCGAGAATACGAGGATGTGGGCGCAGAAGATTATCCATAGGGTGTATGTGCATATGGATATTTCTAGTGATGGTGAGTTGGGATCTAATGGGCGGATTGGGAAGATGTGGGATAAGATGCTAATTGTGGGATAATTATGTGAGGGGCAGAGCAGATTATGATTGAGCAGTTGGCGGAGCATGGGGTGCTGCCATCTGACCTGACCCCAGCGCTGATGAAAAGCTCTAGAGTTAGCAACCCACTGAATGAGCAATCAAACAACCCAAGAGCGAGCGTCATGTCGCAGGAACGGTTACGGAGTCCTTCTATCCCACCGCCATATGAACAAAATTCTTCAGATGATCTTGGAGATGTTAAATCACCAAATATGCTCTCTGACACAAAGACCCTCGATATCGATCTCCGATGGACAATTCTTTGCGACCTCTTCCTTGTGCTCATAGCCGACTCAGTCTACGACGCCCGCTCACGGGTATTGCTAGAAAAAATCGGCAAATATCTGAATATCTCGTGGCTTGAAATCTGTAAATTCGAGAAAAAAGTTACGGACGCACTCGAGATGCAGGAAGCTGCAGAGCAGAATTGGAGTGAGGAAGAACACATGGAGAACCGAAGAAAGGCTGCAAGGAATAGACGGTATATGATGATGGGCTTAGCTACAATTGGTGGTGGGCTTGTCATTGGTCTCTCGGGAGGGTTGTTGGCACCAGTCATTGGTGCGGGGCTGGCGGCTGGCTTTACGACTATTGGGGTTGCGGGAACAGGGACGTTTCTTGCTGGGGCGGGGGGTACGGCGATTATTGCGTCTACGGCGGTGGTTAGTGGGGCGACGATTGGGGGGAAGGCGAGTTTGAATAGGACGGCGCATGTTAAGACGTTTGAGTATAGGCCGTTGCATAATAGCAAGAGGGTCAACCTTATTATTACAGTATCTGGGTATGTGCATATGCCTTTTCGCAGTATGGGTGGATCTTAGGAGTGATTTACTAACTCCCAAGTGTAGATGGATGAACGGAAAAGAGGATGATGTTAGATTACCGTTTTCTACGGTCGACCCGCTAATGGGGGATTTGTTCTCGGTGTTGTGGGAACCTGAGATGTTGAGGTCGATGGGACAGACTATTAATATCCTAGCTACGGAAGTCCTGACGCAATCCCTACAGCAGGTTCTGGGGAGTACGGTTCTTGTGGCGTTGATGGCGTCGATACAGTTGCCCGTGGTGCTGACGAAGTTGTCGTATCTACTCGATAATCCATGGAGTGTTTCTCTCGATAGAGCAATAGCTGCGGGGCTGATTCTTGCCGATTCGCTTATCGGGAGGAATTTGGGTGTGCGCCCAGTTACGTTGGTTGGGTACTCGTTGGGTGCGAGGGTAATATACTCGTGTATTAGGGAGCTGCATAGACGACATGCGTATGGGCTCGTGCAGAATGTGTATATGTTTGGGTCGCCGGTAGTGGTGAAGAAGGATGAGTATGCGAAGGCGAGGACGGCGGTGGCGGGGAGGTTTGTGAATGGGTATGCGACGAATGACTGGATTCTAGGTGAGTAAATTGGTTCTTAAGTGGGGAAGGGATGGGGTGGGATTGCTGATGATAATTGGGATAAAGGTTATTTGTTCAGGGCGACGAGTGGAGGAATTGGGAGAGTTGCCGGGCTAGCGCCGATAGAGGATATTGAGGGAGTGGAGAATGTTAATGTAACGGATCTGGTGGAGGGGCATATGGCATACCGACAGGCTATACCGAAGCTTCTGAGGAGAGTGGGGTGGATTGTGGTCGACGATGAGTTCCAGGAAATTGAGGAGCCGGTAAGTCATATACCGGACTCTTATGAATGACCCGACGAATGAATTGGCCTGACTATATCTTGCTTTTATAGGACCCTGATCAACACCATGAGCGCCAACGCGAACTCATCAACGAACTCGACGCTGCCCGAAAAGAGCTCGAAAAGGAGCCCACGCAAAAGGGCAAGGGCCTATTCGGCCTCTTCGGCAAAAAGAACCAAGACATCGCAAAGAAGAAAGACTGGGAAACATATAAACTCGACTCCGGCGACACCACCTCCTCCAACACCACCCTAGGCGCAAAAAACCTCGCCAATGCAGCCAACGCCCCACCATCCCCCCGCACCGGCCTCTACGACGACGTCCTCTTCGATGTCGACGCCATCCGAGCCGAACTCGCCCAGCAGGCCGCCGAGGAGAGTAATTCACCCCAGAAATCTGCTCATTCCCTTTCTGTTCCCTCGACACCTGCGAATTTAAGGCATGTCAAGAGTTTTGATTCACCGGCAGCGAAGGGGCTTAATATCTCTATTGAAGGAGGTGGAAGTCTGTCTAAGCCGAGCAGCCATTTACATTCTCCGGTTAAGACGAGGTTTGAGAAGGATGCGAAGGATGCGTATTATTATAGTGATGGTGATGAGGATGAGTTTGGGAACAAGAGGGGTGGGGCGGGCGGAGATGGGGAGATTCAAATGACGTTTGGGAGGTGGGATGAGCCTCCTCCCCCGCCAAAGACAGTCGGGACGTATGATTATGGGTATGGTAGTGGTATCTACGGGGGCGAGCAGAGGGTAGCAGAAATCCCGAAGCGGAGCTCGAGCTATGGGTTTGGGGCAGTGGGTGGGGGGGGTACGTTTTCTTCGAGCTCGTGGAATACGGCGAATACGAATACGAATGCGTATACACATGCACATTCGGGAGCGGATAAGGTAGCAGTTGGAGCGGCAGTTGGTGAGGTAGCGGGAGTGACGGCGGGGATGGCGGCAATGCCGATGAGTGAATCGGGTATACCGAGTATGGAGCCGCAGAAGAATGTGTGGGCCAATGATGATTATTATGATGATTATGATGAGGATGATTTTGCGGAGAAGGAGGTGACGATGAGTTTTGCGTAGGCGTGTATATGAGTGGATATTTTTTTGTAGAGGGTATTTGAGAAGGGGAGTAGCTTTGGTGTTTTATTTTTACTACTTTTTATATTTAACCTTTATGTTTTATTTATCGGTTTTGCTTTTTTTTTTTTTTTTTGGGGGGGGATTTA
>Ga0307511_10005441_pt1 | contig 12958 bp, 13 predicted proteins | sample 13_EM_MG_FD_200266 | JGI IMG/M metagenome (GOLD analysis project Ga0307511, IMG submission 200266) | Populus trichocarpa ectomycorrhiza microbial communities from riparian zone in the Pacific Northwest, United States - 13_EM | ecosystem: Host-associated > Plants > Roots > Unclassified | place...
GGACACGGTCCAAAGGTGCACCGCAGATCCTTCATCTCCCACTGATCCATCCGGGTGTCTCATACACGAGTCCCATAGGGGCAAAAGGAAATACGTCTGGGAGCGACTTAAGCGGGTGACATCGATAATCGTTCGTTCTGCTACTATGTAACTCGGTTGCATGTGGTGACTGAGAGGTTTTTCGGCAGTATGGGTTCGCACGCTGATACCCCAGTGGGATACACCAACGATCTGTTTTTAGTGTTTGTGTGTACATGGGGTGCGCACTTCCGAGCTAAACTGTATCTTGTGCGACAATATATTATCGAAAGCAGTGGATCGGTTCAAGCAGCAGACGCTCTCTTCGTGCTACGATTGAGTCTCTTCGAGGCGCGTTCGAGGTCCACTTTCATGGGACCCGCCGGCCAAGAACTGATGTCGTAAAACTTCGGAGCCTCTCTCAACAACCTATATCATCATGATCAACGTATGAAATCTTCCACGAGAGCCACCTAAAACGAAAGAGGAATGTAACTTACCACTCGGGTTCAACAGCCGATACTGTCCTAATATACGGCGTAGTCGTCAACACAAACTCGTTGAACATGACCCAATCCGGTTTCCCTTCCAAATCACAACTCGGATGCAACTGCACTACCTGCAGATCCTTCACGGTCAAGTACGCTTTCTTCTCAGGATCCCAATGCGCGACTTGCATGAAGAAACCTGTTAGCAATGCTTTCCTTATGTTCTCGTGGAGTTGCCATTCGGATACAGGATTTGAGGAGTTGGACAGGAGGGGTATGTTGTTGCGTTCCATGATTCGTTGGAGTTGCAGTCGGACGTTATCGGCTTGGACGAGATTACGTTTCGAGAGGTAGTTGTCCCATGTCCATTTGTTGTCCCGGATATCTGGGGGGGAAGAGGGGTTAAGCGCTTAGAAGGTATCGAAAAAATGGGGGAGGGATACTTTGTTGGTACTGGTTATATGCATTAAGTAATGTGAGGTGATCGCCAATGGGAAGGCTCAATAACCACTTCGCCCTATCGGCTTCCTTCTGTCTGTGGATCGGTCGCATCCAAACATTTGGCACTATGAGATCCACTGTCATTGGTGTACTAACACCGGTGCCGCGGTCTCATACCAGAAAGCATCGCGACGATCGCCAAAATCTCACTGCCACACCCAAACTTCGGACTCTCGATCAGAAGTTTCGCGAACTGATAAGAAACATCCGCGTTAAGCTTCGAAAATGATGCAGATGGAATTGGAGCAGGTCCACTCACCTGTGGGTCCAATGGAAACTGCGCCATAACCGTCCCCAAAGACGTAAGGTTGAATTCGGTATCCAACGCTCCGAGGTAATACAGCAACTCCAAAGCCCTCATCAACGTCTCTGCCGCAGGTGAATCGACATAATCGAACTTGACGAGATCCTAGGGCGGGCGTTAGCAAACCCGATTAGCCGGGTAAGTGGTTAGCCGGCGCCCCACCTTGATTCCCAACTTGGCGAGTTCCAACACCGTATTCCCCAGATTGCTCCTCAAAATCTCGGGTGGAGTTTGAGACTCCAACTCATTTGTGAACACGTGTTCGGGGTATAACCTGAAGCATTTCCCTGGTCTAGTCCTGCCCGCTCGTCCGGCTCGTTGTCTAGCAGAAGCTTGGGAGATCGGTGTAACGATGAGGGATTCAACTCGGATTCGGGGGTTGTAGACTTTTTGTTTCGAGAACCCTGGGTCGACGACGTACACTATCCCGTCTATGGTCAGAGATGTCTCCGCGATGTTCGTTGCTACGATGACCTTTCGACCTGGAGGACCTCCGTATGACCTTGGGGCCGGCGCTGAATCGAAGATTCTTTGCTGTTGCTGTGGCGGGAGAGATGAATACAGAGGTAAGCAGGTTATGGAACCGATGGATAACGCGGCTTCTCCGTGGGAGTGGAGGAATTCGACTTCTTGATGGATTTTTTTGCATGCGTCTTCGATCTCTTCCTCTCCCGTCAAGAAAACGAGGACATCGCCCGGTCCCTCGAACCGGTGAATCGTCAACACGGCTCTTATCGCAGCTTCAACGTAATCCTCTTGTCCTTCTTCGGTGTAAAACACGTCCACAGGGTGTGTCCTCCCGGGCACCTTCAACAACGGCACCAACGCGCCCTCCTCCAAACTGAAATAAGTTTGGAACTTTCGAGCGTCGAGCGTGGCGGACATGATGATCAGCCGAAGGTCCGCTCGCTGCTTGATGAGTTGTTTTAGGAGCGCCATCAGGATATCTGTCGCGAGAGTACGCTCGTGGACTTCGTCGAGGATGATCGTGGAGTAACGGGACAAGGTCGAATCCGCCATGGCCTCGCGGAGGAGCATACCGTCCGTCATGTATTTGAGGAAGGTGCAATTTGGCGTCGTGGCGTCCTCAAATCGGATCGAATATCCGACTTCTTTTCCAAGTGGGACTATAGGCGAGGGTTCGAAGGACGCCGTGTCAGCGATACGATCCGGTGAGAGGAGCGATATGACTTACGATCCATCTCATCAGCAACGCGCTTCGCTACGGACGTGGCGGCGAGTCGCCTGGGTTGTGTACAAGCAACAATCTTTCCCTTGAGGTGTGGCTGGTCGCTGTAGCACACGAACTGGGGTATCCTGACGCGTAGCGATAACGGGTAATCAGTCCCTCTGAGGTCCTGTGAGGAGCGAGCAACACCGACTGCGTGGTTTTCCCTGATCCAGTTTCGCCGACGTAGAGGCAGACCTGGTTCCGATCGTACTTGGGACAGAGTTGAGCAGGACCTCGTCATCCAGACCAACAAACGCCAACCATCTCGTAAAAAGCTGCCATTTTATCGTAGACTGCGAGTTCCTTTCTCTTGGCTAGGATCCTTCTGAATCGGTCCGAGTAGGGACGGCCGGTGAAGTAGTTCGTGCCTCCATCCTAGTTGACGCGTCAAAAGGGAAAAAAGAACAGAGGGCTTGCTGCGTACCAGGGAGAGTTGAACGTCTCGCGCACTGGTGACACTCATCAGTTCTGTCTCTATTGCGGAGCTATCTCGACCAAAGAGTCGGTCAGGGAAGCGAAAATTGCGAGGGCGCCCATGGAGACGACGAACAGATCACGGTCCTGGAAAGATCAATAGACGCCACTTCGTCAGCCCTTCTCAGTCACGAGATATCATCGCCAGTACCCACTGTTTTCGAGGTTCAAGAACGTCGACGGATGGGATCCCAGTCTCAGCGGAGGGAAGACTGCACGTGATGCACCCGGGTTCTCTCCAAACGGAACCAACATTTCTCCGCGAAGAACCTCAGAGGAAGACGAACGGTTTTAAACCATGGCATCAATTCCCGCCTCCTCACCTCTATGCTCAGAACCACCATGAACGCTCTCCGGTTCGCACAAAAGGGTCCCATCGAATCCGTACTCAAACTCCAGCAAGTACCCAAACCCTCCCTCTCCAGTGGCGAAGCTTTGGTCAGGGTCAAGGCCGCGGGCATAAACGGCGTACGTTCGACTAGGCTTATCTCTCGCGTTTTTCGCTAATCGATGCTTGCGATAGTCCGATAGTGTTGGGATCCAAGGTTGGATCCCCGTCACCACCGTACCTCGTATTCCCGGTCGGGATTTCTCTGGAGAAGTCGTCGACGTTTTCGACGAGTCTGCTAAGGAGTGGGTTGGAAAGGAGGTTTGGGGGACTGGCGGCCCCAGAGGTTTCGCTTTCGACGGAACCTACGCACAGTGAGTTTCTCTCGGCTTTCGTTGGGGCTATTTACGGACACTCAACGGCGCTTCGAGGTTCACGAAGGTAAAGGTGGCGGAGTTGAGCATGAAGCCTAAAACTTTGGATCACACTCAAGCAGCCAGCCTCGGTCTATCCCTCGTTTGCGCATGGATCGCTGTACACCGTCTCTCGGAAGTCAAGTCGACGGACAACGTTCTCGTCATCGGTGGGATATCTTATTTTCTCGCCCGTTTCTAGGTGTTCACGGTTTGTCAGGTGCAAGAGGCGGAATCGGGTCCGGAGTTATTCAACTACTCAAAGACAAAGGCGTGACGAACATCTACGGCACTTATCGCACCGTCCCTCCCAATCCACCTTCCGGTCTCAAGCCCATCGCGTTGCCTGACACAACTGCCATCTCGACTGCCTTGAAATCCTCTGGAGACTTTGGAAAGATCGACGTGTTGGTCGATTGCGCAGGGTATGAAGACCCTCTCAACGACGCTCTCAAGGCTATGCGGGATCAGGGTCGCGTTGTCGTCATGGCCGTTCATCGTCCCGACGGTCGATTCAGTATCGACCTTCGCACGTTCTACATGAAGTCCTTGGTCATGAAGGGCCTCAAGTCGAGCGTAATGAAAGAGGTCGAGGTGAAGGAGATGCTGGACTACCTGTCGGGGAAGTACGACAACGGGACGATCGAGGCCCCGAGCAAAGTCGGCACGGTGTCGATGTGCGACGTCGAAGCGGTCCACAAGGCGTTGGAAGCGGCGGCGACGAGGTCAAATGACCGCATTGTCATACTACCATGAAACCAAGATGTCAACTAGTCTGTTTCAAATGTATTCCTAACGTGTGTTGTCGTGTCCAGGTCGCCTCATCAGCTTGTTTGGCTCCTCAACCCTCGGTCCTATATCCACCGTGAAGGCTGCGGTGGACACAGCCATTGACCTCTTTTGGCGAATCTGAACTTGAGCGCTGGAGGGATGGCGGCATAGCTAGGGCTTTTGATAGGTCAATCCTAGGTTTCGCGCGCACGCCTCCTGTCACTGCTTAGATCATCGAATCCCCCCTACCTCGGCCAAGCCCACGTATTTCTATCCGCAGTCGGAGGGGGCCAAGAATCTGAACCCCAACGATCTATGAAATTGCATCTGTTCAACGGCCATTCCGACAATCCCTCGGATCGTTTTTATTCGTAGGCCTCACATAGGGTTTGATGCATTAACGCGCTCTCGTTCGTATGAGTCTGGATGCGCGCCGGCTTACGGTTGCTGTGTAACCAGGAGGGATGTTACCATGCGTGGGGAGGAGTCATGTCGTTCCATTTACGTAGCGGAGAGTCAAATCGAGCCTCGAAGGGGCAGGTGGGTTTTGGAGATGATCCTTGGAGATTGGATGAACCAGATCTCTGACGTGCTATACAACTCTAGCGCCTATTTAATATTTTTCCTAGTTCCCCACAGAGCGATCTAACCAAAACCAAGCGCGCCAAATCCATGGGTCGGGGTTTTTCCTCAGATGCGATGATGCTCTGTCGCGCCCTCCGAGCGGTTGTTCTACATGGAAGCAAGGGAACTGCCGCATCGCGATGCCGAAGCATTGGTTTCCCGGCATCCACCAAGCGTTACATTCCATGGGCCGATCGTGAATCTTTGGTTTGAAATTACAGCCTCCCTCCGACTTCGGGAACGTGTTCGCCACCCTGGATTTCTCTCTAGACCGACGATGGCGGCTCTCAAGGTATGTCCGTCCTTGCCAGTGCGATAATCATTGATGGTGGGATCTGAAACGCGGCCGTGACCGGGAACGTCCTCCACTGGTCCACCGGCGCCGGGCTGGATTGAATTAGTGGAATGGTATCAGGACAAACGCGTGACACGGTTATGCATGGGGTTCTGTGGCTCTCTTTTTTCGCCCCACCGTGGCGGGAGTGTATGGGTATGCACAATGGGCTGTTGACTCCGCTGTCCCCCACCAGCACCGCTAACCGCCACAGTACCTAGTACCTTTCGCATCGCCACCACAATACCGGTATCGCTCTTTCCACACAGCCTGGCGACCCTCTGGCGGGTAGGGCTGATCAGCCGCTCAAGCGCACACCGTTACCGGTTTTATCCGATTTCTCAAGAAGGTGGTGATTGTACGGTTGGACCTGTGGGGCTGCCTGCCGTTGCCGACAAGGGCTCGTGGTCCAGCTAATGTGGCCGCAGTTGTGGACTGCGACTCCGTTGACCAGCTCCTCAGCTCACGCCCAGCCACCACCTGGTACCACCCGCCAACCTACGATGTCTGCCCGTGACAAAGGAGAGGGGATGGTCGGCTCTGTTTTCGAGGGCGAGCCATCACGATTATCGGAATTAAACGAGGGCGATGACTCGCCGGCATACAGGCCTGGAGAGGATGTGGCGGGCTGTGGTCTGCGGTTGACGGGCAGCGAACGGCGAACTCCTGTGGGAGGGATATCGTATTGAGACGTTGGGATGAGCCTGTGGGGGTGGTAGAACGGCGCTTGTGTCACCGAACCAATTCTACATTCAAAGCGTTTGGTTATGTACATATCACGACATGAACACCAAAAATCTGACCCCCTTTTATTCAGAGGGCGGCCTATCGTTTTTGGATCACCAAGGCGAATTAATCTTGGTAGAGGGGACCCACTCCACCCCACCCCCTGGAACACGGAAAGGTATCGAGAGACACGGGCGGGTGAACCAGTGAAGAAATACCAGTGGCCCGACCCTGAACGTGAACAACGGCGCAGAGGGCCAGAGTGAGGTTCGGGGGGGCGGGGTCGAGTATTCGCGATCGGTTAGCTAACCCTGGAAAGTTGAGGACCTCCAAAGCTACAAGCCTAACTACGAGGCGGATAAGGGACAGGCAACACATTCCAAGTGTGAATTAACGTTTGACAGCCGTGAATTTGTGCATGTCTCTAAGTTCTCACCAGCGCCCCACAATATTAGGTTCTTGTGGGTGTAATTCCGATCTAACCCCCTTGTTCGTGAACGCCACCTCCCCGCGACACGTTCCTGGCGGCAAGATTGAGACCGGTGGCAAACTGCGGGACTTGCAGGCGCCAAGCGACAGAAGAACGGCGACGCAGGACCAGCGGCTTACGGCTTTACCTCGGCTCTTCGGAACATTCCAGAGTACTATCGCTTTGCTGACTACTGGGTACTGGGTATTTAGATGGGGTGGCCATGGGTGGCTTGGGTCTTGTTAATTCTACAGAAACTATTGGTGTAGAACTCAACACGTCGACCAATCATGAACTCGGTTGCACCCACACATAACTGGCCTTCTGCGATACCCCCCACATCGCTTCCGGTCGCCAAGCCTGGGATGGTCCAGTCGGTGAAGTGGATCTTTTGCCTCGTGTTTTGCCCTTATCCGTACTATTCCGTCGCCGTGGTTACGTCCCCGTACCCCCTCCTCGACTCACGTGTCCGTCTGGTACGGAAATGAACCTCAGAGATCTGGGTCGTGTCGCCGAGTCGGAGGACCTCCTGTCCCCACACGACCCCGGGGTTTGCCATTCCTTGCTTCCCGTAGTCTGATCGGCGGTCACCCCCCCGCGAGCTGATTAGAATCAAGTACCGTGGTATTGAATTGCCGAACCCGTGGGATGGGCGGTCATCAACTCTACTGGGGAATGATCATACCGCCTGTCATCTTCCGGACTGAGTAATGTAACTTGTTGTGCACACCGTAGACCGCAGGTTCTCGATGAGGTATATAATGTGAGGAGAGAGGACGGTTGGGCAACATTGCTTTTGGCTCGTCTGCCCCAACCTCCCACTCCGTCGCGCTCCGCTTTTGTCTCCCTCTCAACACAACTGGGATGGGGTTCCATCGAAACCCGGTTTACTTTCCCTCGAGTTTCCAGGACTTTACCTCATATCAAGACCCAGAGGAAGAAATGGCACCAGCACCAACTACCAACCAGTGGGAGGAAATGGAACTCGACGAAAGTGGCTGGAACGCCCGCCTTCCTGTTGACCTACAAATTGAGTCAACAGCGCCACACTTCTTCGAGGTCCCCCAGGTTCCTCAAATTCCAACCCTTTACGCTCCTCCCGAGGCGTTATCGCCTTATCCTAACCAGCAGCCAGTGAGTTTTCCGGAGTTCAAATACTGAACCTACGGAGCTAATCGCTAGCGATAGGCCGGACCCTCATATGAGGCGAATTCAAACGACCCCAACGGTGGCGTTGATGTGGCTATCGGCGCTCTTCTCGATGCCATGCAGGGCGATCAGACACAGGCCCAGGTACACAAAGTCTTGTTCCTCGTGTTCCACTTACCATGACATACCCTAGCACCAACTGTCTGCGCGGCGAAAATGCAAGGACCCGGCAAAGCGTCGGGAACTCACCCTCAAAAAGAGGACTCACATGGATGCACTACGACAGACTTTAGGAGTGAGCCCTGGGACCACGAAAAAAGGAACTCTCAACACAGGTACCAACACCATCCCAGCTCGGGTTATGGGGTGTGCAGCTCCTTATCCCCCCCCTTCTTTTCTGTTTTAGCTATCGAGAGGCTCGGAGGACACACGGCCAGAACCGAAGCGTTGGCTTACGTTGAGCTCCACCGGCTCACGAGTCGGCAGGGAAGATTGAAACATCTCAAATGCCTGAAAGCTGGTGAGCGGGACTCCTCTATCCCAAACTTCAGCCCTTACTGACAGGCTTTCACCAAAGCCAATGATGCCTTAAAGGCTCGTCACCCTGGCGATGAGATTCCGCATGTCTAACGCACCGTCCACATGAGCTCAGGCGTCTTCAGCGTGATTTCCTTTCCGCTCCTTCCGGTATCAGCCACACGTCAGGCTATTCCTACGAGTTGGATACCAACAAACACCCGGGTAGAGCGTTTGTGATGAAAAGTTCATTCCTCGCCATCGAGAGACTCCCTTCACCAATTCTACAAACACCTGTAGCGCGCGTTCCTTTATACAGAATCGAGGTTCCTATTACCTTTTTGAAACCTTCCGTTATTACGACGAACTGGGTTCTGGTGTAAAGTGGGTTTGCACCAGGAAATAGACTTAATAGATGCAAGGTCGTGCGGATGAGATCGTCGGGGTCTGAGGGATGGGGGCAAACACAGGCGCGATCAAAAATTTTACCACCAACTGTGATGGCGATGAATGGCCGCATCACCCCACCCGTCCACAACGCGTCTTCGGTGGTTATACACAGGAGGAGCGTGTTGTGGCGTGCCACAGCCAGCGCTTTATGGCCCATCCATGAGAATTACGATAACTGCGGGGGTTGCTACCCTCTCCGCGCTACTTCCCCCTCCCACACAATAATTTTTCACTGGCCCTCAACTGTGTTGCGAGGCTCGTGAAAGTGAGGGCAGCAGAGTTGACCGAGGGTTCCGAAGCTTCGGGTCACCATCAACCAATCAGCCCCGGTCTCCACTTCATGCATGGGCAACTCGTTGCGCGCCATCGGAGGTCAAGTCGGGAGGTGGCGTTCTAGTCATCGGTAAAACCGCTCTCTTTTCCCACATTCAAGCGTTTATAGGGATGGCCAGGCACCGGAAGCAAATTCGACTCTGGGTTATCCGACCACTCGAAGGCAAAGGTGTGCTAACAAACACATATGGTACCTAATGCGCTGTCCCACCCTACCCTCCATCCGGGCTCAAATCGTCGCCGTGCCTGGCGCCACCATCATCTTAGCCGCCTCGAGCCCTTCCGGAGTCTCCGGAAGGCCCGCTGATTTTGACGGATGTGCTGGTTACGAAGTCCTATCAATGGCACCCTAAAACTATGCTGGACCAGGGTCGAGTTGTTGCCGTGGTTGTTCATCGTCCGGATGGATGGTTCGGCATCGGTCTATCGTCCCACGGTCTCTGGTCACAAAGGACCTCAAATCGAGTCTTATGAACGAGGTGGAAGTGACCAAGATACCTACTTTTCTCCCAACTCAATCGACCCCATACTCCAAGACTTTGTGGCATCCCAGTACCCGAAGAGGGTTGCCTCGGATCCGGTGGCGAATAACCCACAGGAATACCCCCAATACGACTGGAAGGCCGGTCTATCCGCTGACCCCTGGGGCGGGCCAGCTGTAGAACCACCATCCGCAGAAATTCCTGAGGTCCCCGAGATCCCCGAAATTTCATTCCCCCAGGCGGTCCCTCAACTGTTGTGGACATACCCTAGCCAGCAGACCGTAAATCATCTTAAATTCTGACGCCGAATCTGTAAAACTAATTTCTGTTCACAGGGTGACCACTACCTAGGCAATCCACCTGATGTTGGTCATGCCACCTATGTGGAGGTCAGCGTCGGACCCAACTCTGCAGAGAACCAGGCGGTCGAGGTGCATGACGTCCCGCCCCTCATCATTGTGTCTGTTTTGCTTATTTAACTTTCAGTCGAGCCAACAATCCCCCGGCCAGCGGTTAAAGGACCCAACGAAACGCCGGATCCGGACCCGCCAAAAGGCCACTCTACTCGCCAAGCTTCGCACGGTTGTGGACATAGGCAGCACAGCCCCCACCCTCCAGGTTTTGAACGCGGGTATGGATACTTGGTCGATAGTACCTCGCATAGTCATTCACGACTCTCATTTCATTCCCAGCCATAAAACAACTCGGAGGCGCCACGCCTCAGGGATGTTTCGATAGACGACAGGGAATTACGTTGGCCTTCAACAAATTACACGAGCTCACTGGCAGCCAAGGCGGCCTGAAGCACGTTCACTGCTTGGAACAGGGTAAGTGCAGCCCACCATCCTCTATCCCCATCTCCTCTCCTTGTCTGACAGTAGTGTATCGAAGTCATCAGGAGGTTGGAAGGTCAATCCACGTTTGATCCGATTATCTACCAGGGGGCTGGGGCCTGCCAAAGCTCGAACACAATCTGAGGCAATTCTACGGTTGTTCCCGCTCGTGATTTGTTAGACAGCTCCCCCGAATCGCGCCCCATGAACGCTTGACGCCGGGTTACCAGTAGTACTCATCAGTAGTTGAGTGAGAGTTCCCTCATTAATCCGGTGGGCATGTGGTTGTGGCACGCATCCCCTTCATCCGTCTAGGGGTCCAAACAATTGTTTGCTAATCTCGTGTTTTTTCCAACAAGCTGGGACTTTGGTGTGAGGAACCGGATGTGTAGCAGGAGAATGCATCCGATGTCTGACGTGGATCGTGGATGTGTAGCGCTGGACCCCGGACTCCACGCGAAAGCCCAAATCATGACCACCAGTCGTTCAAATCCACAACGATCAAGGCGATCTGAATCGAGAGTCACGGCGTGTATAAGTTTGCGGTTACCGTAGACGGAAGGAAACACTTGAGGACGAAAAGAAAACTGATCTCGGAGATCACTGGGGATTCGGCTCCGACTACCCGTGCGATAACCCCAAGAGCATCGGTCTCGTTTTCTCCAGACACGGCGTTTCAGAGAGTTTTAGGTGCTCCTCGAAGGAACATCGCGTGTTTGGATAGTGAGCTTGGTCGCTCTATGCAAAGGGGCAAAGTCCGATGCGAATGACGACAACCAAGGCAGCACCGGTGAGCTCAGCCAGGGTTCCCTGGTGTCCAACTTTCCCTGTTTCAACTCAGCGACAGTTATGACAGTACCTTGAGTAGTGAGCGCATTCCTCTTTGAACCAGCGTCGACAAAAAGTTGTATTCAGTTGGAGGTGTGTAGGCTATGTGAACGGTTGAAGGAAGCTGCAGACACGAGAGTACAACTATTTACTAGCGAATTAATACCTTACACCTCTGTCCCGGTGGGGGCGGTTGGGCTGGGGCATGCCAGCTTCGTCTCAAGCTACGGAGAACAAGAACGTTGACCGGGGACCGGTTCGCGGTAATTGGCAAACTGAATACAATTGACAGAAAGATGGGATTCCCTTCGCCACTTTGTACTCCGCAGCTTTCGAGGCTAAAGAACTAGACGAAGCTTTGCCATACTATACACACACCACTGCTTTAAACCGACTTGGTACCCACACTTTCCGTCCGGTCGGCGAACAGCTTCGAATTCGTTCACCAATCATCACAGTCTTCGTCCAGCCAAAACAACTTTGGAGCCTCACCGACACGGTATACCAACTCCTCCACGAACTCCCCTAACGATTCCATCGCTTCAACCAGATCGGCTTCCGGCTCCTTCTCGAAAACGACGGTCACCTCACAAAGTGACCTGGATTGCTCCTTTCTTGCCTTCAAGCATTGGATGAAAGCCGAGACGTCCAGATACTCGCATCCAACGAAGATCGTTAACCTCCGCAATCCGGGAAGGAGAACCTCATCATCCGCTGCCACCCCAAGTGTTGAGAAAAACGCCGCCGTTTTACAGCTAACAAGGGTTAGGTCCTCCACCTTCGCCAGGACCCTAAACGTGTTGCGGATATCAACCACAGTCTGCTCTGGAAATGTGTGACGGATCCCAGAGCGAGACGTGGAATGCTGCCCAACCCAGAGGTGTCTGATTTCCAAGACAGATATTGGGGAGAAAGAGGTGAAAAATTCCGCCCCAAAACGTGCGCGAGTTTCCTCGAAGCACCAGAACCTGATGTTTCCGTTTGGCCCTGAGAGAATACACGAATGTGGTATTGCCACCGCTTTCGTAATCCTCCTCGTCACGGGGAGGTGGTTGATGGAAGATGGGCGGAGTTGTGCAGCGGGATCACCGCGGTCGTCGAACTCCTCGCCCGTGAATACTCCTTTCAGCATCACCTCTGTGCACGTTGGGAGGGTGAGGTGGTCAAGTAGGCCGGAGGTGCAGGCCGCGTGGTCTAATCTGAGTTCCTTCAAGGCATTGAGACGAACCCGTTTCCTGGGAGGAGTGGTTGGAGGTTGGGGATCGGAGGAGAAGCGAATTCAAGTGAAGAGCACCGCCCAAAGAAGGACGTTAGATCCTGAACAGACATGTTGGCCCCCGCTGTGAAACTAAACCGCGTGAGGGAGGGGAAATTGAAATCGTGAAGATCCACGCGAAGGAATTCTAACGAGAGACTGGCGAGTTTCTGGAATTGACCTCCGAAAATGGTGCTGGGGAGTTTCGGAAGCTCATTGACCATGAGACCATTCACGACCTCGAGATGTTTCAGCTCTGGTGCTGGTTTTGTGAGTTGTGCCAGTGTATCCTCGAGGTACGGGGGGAAGGAAACCGTCTCCAGCCAACGGAGACGATGGGTGTTGCGAAGTGTGACGGGGAGGAAGAACTCCATTTGATCTGGCGTCTCGAACAGTTGATAAATGTCGAGGAGCTGTTTCCCAGATCTGGC
>Ga0307511_10005442_pt1 | contig 12956 bp, 13 predicted proteins | sample 13_EM_MG_FD_200266 | JGI IMG/M metagenome (GOLD analysis project Ga0307511, IMG submission 200266) | Populus trichocarpa ectomycorrhiza microbial communities from riparian zone in the Pacific Northwest, United States - 13_EM | ecosystem: Host-associated > Plants > Roots > Unclassified | place...
GACGACACCCGGGTTGCTTTCTCATTTGTAAAGCCGGACCCGACCAATTGCACTCGGCTCCACGTGGTAAATCGCAACGAGAACAAGATGGAAAAGCCTCGAAATATATCGAAAATACGAGAACTGTTCAGAAGATCACCGCTGAGGTCCCTGCCTCGAACCAGATGTTCGGTAGCCGCACCATGCACTGAGGTCCCGAGTCTCCGAGGTATCTGAGCTAGGGAGGGGTGCGAATGTATGGAAACCTCCAACTGCCCAATCATATCACCCGGGACGAGGTAGCCTTACCCGTTCCCGGACACCCCACCGAAAAGCGCCAACAAGTGCCACAATCCACGCCAAAGGTTGCGCTAGCTGCTAACTATGTAAATGCTGTGAACCTGCGCCAGTGTGCAAAGTTCCCTGAGAGCTGGCCGAGTTCGAATTAGTCGGGCTGAGTGGGTGTTACTATGTTTCCCACGGTTGCAGCACCTGGAATATACCATCTCGGAAGGCGTACTCAGTTCTATGTGCACAGACGTCAAGTTTTGTTTTGTTTTCATCGCACACACAGCAGCGTCGAAACGTTGGACTGGAGATCGCAGTCGTGGATGTGGCATAAGCCCAAGCGCAGCCGGGTGGTTCCCGTCCACGCTCGGCGTCTGTCCGCCACCCTAGCGATCCGTACTCAATATCCCACAGGTGGCGCAGTACGAATTACTTAGTTGCGTCATCGGCCGTAGTTCACGTCTCGGGGACTACCGGGACAACAACAAGGCTGACCAAGCCAACATCGCGGCAAAAGAATCCCCGGGACGCGCCGCTCCACGCTGGAGGGTATCGTAATTCAACGCTCTTTGGGGGGGGGCACCCCGATGCATGAGATATGATCCGGCGTCTGAGCGGGTGGTGCGGACCTTCAAAGTTCCTCGTTCCCGGTCGGATCATCTATCTGATACAGTACCTGGGACTTCTCGCCATTGGAGACGTCCACCCGAGTCCCTGATACTTGTTTGGTTTGGTGGTTATCGTGGGTGCGTGGGGTTGATCTGGACGTTATCTGATCCCTGTTTTTTCCAAGTCAGCTAAAGTTCTATTCGGGGGCGCTTTGGCCCGGGGGAGACCGACCCCAGGGACCTGGATTATCACGGTCAAGAGGGGGGTACCTCGATCAATATCTACCGCGGGACACTTGTTTCGGGGGTCATTTTTTTCGAAAGACTTGGTTCACTCACTGAACTCTATAGTACAGCAACCCCCGAACTTCGGATTCCAGAGACAGAGCTTACTATGTACTACGGTTTGTCCCACGCAAGCTCCAGCGAGTTTCGATCAATGGGAACGTTTGGTGCCCACGCGCCTCTACATTCTATTCCACCACAACTGTTGTATTGGCCGGCACCGTCGATAGTCGCCCGCGTGTTAGCTCTCCTAAACGACTGTTCTCTTCCACTCTATATCCGGTAAGTTGAAAGGGAGGGCGACCCGGAGCAATTGTATCCGGTTCTTTCAAGGTTCTCCCTCCACTGAAAGAATGGCCCTCCCCCTGGCTCTGCGTTAGGCGTATTCGCTTACTCCTGTTCCGCATGCTTGGAGGGAGTAGCTAGGATCCAATGACAGGTGTCATTACGTTTGGTGTAATATCGTCTGTGTAACCCTGACCCTTGAGCAAGACGTTGAAGAAAGGTCCCGGGCCCTCCAAACCCTCTGCGCTAACTCCCGTGGCTCGAATGGGAATGGTAGATAGTAGGGTTCATCTAATCCCGTTTCCGAGGGTGATCTCCGGACCTTTCGAAGCTAAGCCTCGAGGCTGAAAGCTCCAAGGGCCTGGTCAAAGACGCTCGCTCACTTGCTGGCTTGTTTGGGGTCAGCAGGTCCAAAGAACAGTCCCACACCACTCCCCTAGCGGTACCCGACAGCGCCTAACGATAAAAACACACTACACATCCATCTGGCATCCGATCGATTCGAGTCTCTTCCAAACCAAGTAAGGTCCACGAAAAAAAGTCTTGCACAAAAATATCTGTTCGAAGAGAGTAAAAAAACAGTTTTTCGAAGATGCGTTCTATATTGGATATGTACAGATACACGCGTGATTCGGGATTCGATTTCGTTAGAATTTTCTAGTTAAACGTTAAAGGGGGTGCTAATAATACATTTTTAACTTCTCTCTGCTCCTTCCCAAACGGGTTCCCAGAACCGAGACCAACAGCGAGAACAATGAGGGGGGTAACAAAGCCAGAGCAGAGTCGAGTGACCGACCAAATAAACAATAAAAGAATAAGGGATGAGCCATCGTAGCGGATCTGAGACGTGGAGGTTGGGGTGAGCAAAGCAAATTGACAAGAGATTGAGAGAATCATGTGGACCAGGAATTAGGTCGATGAGAGGTTGGTACGGAAAAAAATGAGGAGCAGAGAGTTACGCTGTATTGATTACACGAGGGGGAACTGGAAGATGAGAGGAGAGTAGGAGAAAGGCGAATGGGGTAAATGAATCCACGGGTATATCACGACCTCAGCCAGGAATTGTGCATGGGAATTTTGGTCACGGGCATGATTCCCCCCACGCGTTCCTCGACGTGTCGTATTTGACTTCGGGTACATATATCTTCAGCCACTGGACCATCGCCTTGCTCACATGGCATCTTGTGAGGTCGAGTGATCGCAATCGTTCTGGAGACCCTGGTGGGGATGTTCGATCCTCCGTTTCCGTCGTCTCTTGCAGGGGCGGCTGAGTAGGGAATGCCCGAGCGTGATCGGGAAGCCTAGATTCGACCAGGGAGTGAAGTTGGTCCCTGTTTACCGTGCATCCCTCCAGACTCAGATTCTGGATCTTGGGGCAGATCCAAGACTGCCCTACAGATGGTCTGGATAGGAGCTGCGATAACCATCGTCATTAGTTTCGGATACAATGGACCACGCGTCGAAACCGAACCTTCAACACATCGGATGATAGGTCTTCTACATCCACCAGCTCCAATGTGTGTAAACTCGGTAACCGCTGTAATAACCTCACCAGCTTCGCCTCGCAAAAGTAAACGGCCTCTACACGAAGGTGCTGGAGCGGAAGGGTGGAGGACGATTGGCGATGCAGAACATCAAAGAATGGGCCGGCATCGTCCAAATATCCGATGTCGATCCGCTCCAACGCCGGAAAGGAGATTCTGTCCAACACGGACAAGGTGCGATTGGACCCGGAGTAATAGAGCGAGATCCTCGTGAGGTGGGGTAAATGAATGAGATCCGTACTTGAGCTCGTGGTCCGTGATTCGGGGACGTCAGACAGGTTCCGTAACGTCAGCTCGCGTATGCCTGGGCACGCCTGGAGGATGCCTAGGATTGTTGTGGTAGAAGGGTCCGAACCGTTCCAGTACCCGTCAAACTTGATCACCTGTAGGTTTCCCAAGATGCTGTGTCCCCAACCAAGGTGGAACGATTTGAGGGAACACGTTTCCAATGCTGGCGTAGACCCGCCGAATAAAGAGTCCGGAGGCTGTGACACGGTGTCTTCTTGCATTGAATGGAAGACGTGAACTGTGAAAACCTTGAGCGCGGGTGCCTCGACTAAGCAATGGGAGAGTGCTGTGTTGGCCTGGAGGCGGTTCGGGACGCTGAGTTGGAAGGAGGTCCATCGCCGGATGGATGGGGCGAGTAGGTTCATAGCCCGGGTGAGGACGTCGAGTATGGAACCTTGACGGTTGTACCGATCGTTGAAATCAATGGATATGTCCAACGGAACGGATTTAGACCTAGCGAGCATCCGAGCAGCCTTCTCAACCGAGTTATGGTTCCCGATCCGGATCTTAGACCACAGAGTGGGTGTGTTGATCGCGATGTCGTGCCAATACCGGGAGACGAGCATGAGTGTCGGGAGCATGAGTGGATCTTCTTCTGCTTGGGAGGGGAAGACACCCATCGCGAAGATGGTCGCCAGGAGCTCGAAAGGGAGACGGTGGATCGGGGAGGGACATTGGGTGCGGACGGCCTGTTCGAGTCTGGACTCGATTTCTTCGCGTTTCGTTCGGAGATTCGCCATCTCGGATTCGAGGAGGTGGAGAGCCTGTCGGAGGTGGGGGATGGAGAGGTTTGCCACGGAGTCTGCATCTGTGTGGCACGGGTGATAAGATGATGGTGGGTGTGGAAGACGGAAATTGGGGCAGGGACCGACCTTTACCGCAGTTGTAGACCTGAACAGAGTCGAATGAGAACGTCTGTTCCATCGTCATAGACTTTGGAGGGGCGGAGAGTGCAGAGCGGAAGGTGAGGGAAGGCCGTGGCTGGACTTGGAGCATGGCGACGCAGGTCATAGCACAAAAACTTTGGTATTAAAAGGGATGGAAACTGCAGGGATGGGAACATTAGCGTGAAACGGCAAAAGCTGGAAGGAGGGATCGTGGGGGAGATCAGGTATGGCACGAGGGGGAGGGAGATGTTTCGACCAACCTTTGGGACCTAACGGGACCTTTCCATCGCGTACCCTTCGTCGACGAGGAGGGGGGGAGGCGTAGAAGAAAAACAGCGGGGGGCGTATGATGCCGGTAGATAAAGGTTGGTGCATGCGGCTACACGAGGCAGGACTGCCATCTCTCATTGTCTCACTCGGGAACGACGACAAGCTGACCTGGAACGTGTGCTGCAACGAGTCTGATGGGCCATCGGTTAGCCGCGCCTTCGGAACACATGCTCCTTTGCAAGCAGGCGAGGTGGCCGGGTGAACGAAATTTCTATGAACTCGAGGCATGACTACAACTGTATCCTACGCTTTTCACCGGAACGATAATACACAAATTGTCCAAGGACCTTGATGTGGGGAAAAAACCGTGTCGCGAATCAGCTTCGATTTCTTGTTTATACCACACCTCATGATTCCACTTACAAATACATCAAGGAATACAGTCAAGACGCTCCCTGCACACAAGGGGATCAGTATTATTTCCAAATGACAAAAAAAAAAGCCGAACCTGCCAGCCAAGGAGCGTTTGCCAGCAAATACTGTTTCTTCATCGAAGCGAAACATATCGACAATGCGTATGTGCTGTTGCCGGAGATTGCGAACAGGAACAGGGCAGGCGACAGCCCCTCGCACCTCGTTTCAACATTCTTCACTGTGAAAGATGTGAATAAGCAGAGGGTTCCGATACAGCCAGAACCACCCACTCATTTGTGGTATACGAGCGCCCACTGCAGCGGCATCGGGGGTGAGTGAACGAAACGCAAAATTGACGACCTTAGATGACGTACGGAACGATGCTGCGCTAATCCACCCCAGAACCTGACTCCTCCATTCCACAATGCCATCGGGTTCATTCGGATGCCTAGGTCCATGTATTTTCGAGTCTATCGCCCACGCCGCTGCGCCGGCAGCGAAAACGAACACGAGGGATAACGAGTGCCTGATGACCTCGTTCTGCATATTCCAACGACTCGTACGTTTGGGTTCTATTGGGTTTCCCAGCAGTGGGGTATCTTCTACAGGGTGTGTTGGTTGTGCAATGATCTCGTCGGCATGGGGGTTCTTCCAGCGATAGTAGTAGATTTGAAAGAGGAGCAGAGTGTCGCAACAGAGATACTGATGCGAAAAGGTTTAGGCCTTGGCGAACGGTTTGACGGAGCGGATGTGTGGAACTCACGTATGCGGAAAGGATGATCACAGTCGGTACAAGATGTGCGATAAGTGCTCCTGCCAGGCTACACGCATCTCCAATCAACCAGGTTATAACGAACAGGACGCTGAGACCCTGCCCTGACTGTAAAGCGTAGTTTTCCCATATTTGCGGGGAATAAACAACGATCCTGTCGTGCGTTGGTCAGACGGGGAAGTCGCCACTTTTGGTGCTGTGGCGCCTAGGGAAGCTCACCAACAAGCCAAGGAGATCCAACCGGACTGTTCAGCGGTCAGAAGGGAGGCAAAACTGACAGGGGGGAGACCAGGGCTTACCAAACTGCTCAAGGTTCCGTTCGCCATCGACCTGGGGGCATAGAAGGAAGAGAGAAGGAGAAAAAAGTGGGAGGATGCTTGTATTGAGGCGGACTCCCTTTGCGGAACGGCAATTGCCGAACAGTCGTCTCCGATCCCTTTGGTTGCCGGCCCCGTGCGTCAGCTCCAACATGAACTCTCAAGAGGCCTGGAAGAGACTCGCGAGCCAACTCCAGAAGGCCAGTGTCTCCGGTGGACGAGGTGGCATTCCAGGAGGAAAGGGTGCTTTTGCTGGCGGAGGACTCCTGATTGCCCTCGTTGCTGGAGGTCTCGCTCTCAATGCAAGTTTGTTCAACGGTGCGTACACTCGCCTTTCTATTCCTTGGATGGCTTACTAAACTTTTGAACAGTTGATGGTGGACACCGTGCTATCAAATACACCCGGTTCGGGGCTCCTCGTTGCCACACCCTGACCCCTGCTTATGAGCGCGTAATAGGTTGCACGGCATTGGGGAAGAAGTTTACCCCGAAGGAACTCATCTCATGGTACCGTTCCCTTTGGAGCCCGTCGATGCGCGCAATCCTAACCCGCTAATCAGATTCCTTGGCTCGAGACACCCATCATGTACGACATTCGAGCCAAGCCCCGAAGTATCGCCAGCTTGACGGGGACAAAAGGTCAAGATCACAAACTCTGCACTGAATGTGCTTTTGATATCACCTTCCCAGATCTGCAAATGGTCAACATTACGTGTCGTGTGTTGTCGCGACCTAACCAATCAGCCCTCCCAACAATCTACCGTGAACTGGGGACTGATTACGATGAGCGGGTACTACCATCTATCGTAAACGAGGTCCTGAAAAGTGTTGTGGCCCAATTCAATGCGAGCCAGCTGATCACGCAACGTGAAATGGTGCGGTTGCCGAACAAGCCCTCCCTCCACGTTTTGATGCTAAACCCGGTTGATCGTCATAGGTTTCTCGACTTGTCCGAGAAAACTTGACGAGGAGGGCATTGCGGTTCAACCTCGTTTTGGACGACGTCTCCATCACGCATGTCGCGTTCTCTCCGGAGTTCACCCACGCCGTCGAAGCGAAACAGGTCCGTTGTATTTCATTCATCCAACCGCCCATCTCCTAACAATGTATGTCTAGGTGGCGCAACAGACGGCGTTCAGGGCCGCGTTCCTTGTCGATCAAGCCATCCAGGAAAAACAGGTGCGTTAGTCGTTTCCCACTCTTGAAGATCGTTTCTGATTAGCCCCTTTCCCACTCTTTCAGTCTATTATCGTTCGAGCTCAGGGTGAAGCGCGGGCTGCCGAACTAATCGGGGAGGCGCTCCGGTCGAACAAGGGCTTCCTTCAATTGCGCAGACTCGAGGCTGCCCGCGATATCGCGAACCTTCTTTCGACCTCTGGCAACCGTTTGATGCTCGACTCACAGAGCCTGCTATTGAATGGTTAGTAACAACTCCCAAGGTTTCCCATTCCGCTCTAACTCGTGGGTTTCTTCTCCCAATACAGTCGCTGGTGATGATGCGAAGGATTTGTTGAACGTAGGTAAAAAGTAGGCCTCAGTGTAGGGCATTAGGTCATGTCGTTTCGTACCCGACGTTTAATGGATGATCTCAATTTTTCCCCCCCTCCTCTGCGTGACCGTCTGCCACGTGATGTGACATCTCGTGCTCCCTCTCGGAAATTGCCTCCGTTTCTCTCTTTTCCCCATCTGATTCTGATCCACCCAATGAGGAACAAAGCGTCAAAGCGGCCTTTGTCAACCGCGAGGGGATCAGATGAAGAGGGCGGGTCGATTAAAAGGGTCCGATGGGAGTCCAGATCTGACGATGAAGAAATAGGGACAATGACGGCGTCCGATGACCCTGAGGAAGCTGGTGAGGAGGGCAGCACGACTCCCGATATTGAGAAGGTGCGCCTGTTTCTACGATGCCGCGCTGTATCAAGGACCTCACGTTCCAGACCCTCCTGATAGATCTGCCTGGCGATTAGTTGTCAAGGGTGAGGACCGTACCCGCGTCGGGATTGAGGCATGAATTGAAGCGTTAACGTTTTAGTGGCCATCTGGGCGCTGCATATTTCGACCCCATCACATGCGTCATACGCGTCGTCGAAGACACGCTCGAGACGACTCATTTTGACTCCACGAATATGGGTAGGCGGATGGGTAATTTTTCTGAAATACTGAAGGACTAACTTACCGCAGTCCTGGAGTTGGTGGGGCCAGATCGGATTCTTACCACGAGCAAGGCGGATGATAGGTGCATCCGCCTGCTCCAAAAGCACGGTATGTCTTACGGTGGCAAATGTCCGATTTCAGCGGGCTGACGTCGCGCCTCAGCGGAAGCTTCTGGCGGGTTCTTTCAAATACGGCCTAGTAAGGATTTCGGAGTCCGAAGAGGGCGGGATCGCCTACTCTCTTTACCCCTTCTTTCGGAGTTCCCGACCGAAGGTCAAGATCAAACCGACGAAGATGGTAGAACCACCACCAGCGCCTCGAACGCGTACGACTTTATGAGGAGGAGGACCGACCCTGGTGGGGACCCATCTGTGAAACGATGGAACGCTTCTATTCGGATGGCGAATTTTGCCTCGTTCGACCAGTCTCCCTTATGTGTGAGTTCTAACCGAGGATACATGTGCCCCCTTCGCTGACACCGGGGTCTCTCCGTAGCTTGGTGCTATTGGCGCCCTCATCGACCACTTGATCCGCGAAAGAGCCGTTGGCGAATTGTCCGATGAAGGGGTGGAAGTCCGCGGGATCGAACTATTGGCGTTGTACGTGGTATCTATCTCCCTCGGCAACTCTACTTCCTAATCCGTCCGAATACTTAGCGACCAAGTCATGCACATAAATCTGGATGCGCTGCGGTTTGCTTGGGGTTTCGGATGTGAAGTGCTTGTTTGACACCCCGTTTAGCTCCTTGCAGGTTTTCGATCAGGAAGATCATGCTTCGCTCCACTCTGACAAGTTTAAAGAAGGCCTCTCGATCTATGGTGTGTTGGAATCCTCTTCAGCGACCCAGCTGTGTGACTCCAATGCAGGAATTTTGGACAACACCCGGACGACTCTGGGGCGTAATCTCCTCCGCGAATGGCTCCTCCGACCCTCTCTTTCACTGCCTATCATCGCTGCTCGTCATGCAGCAGTAGCGTGTTTCGTCAATCCCGAGAACATGACGACGGCAGATGAAATCCAAAAACATCTATCGGGGATTAAGAACACCCCCAGGATACTTAGGATGTTGAAATCAGGGACGGCAAAGGTCAAAGATTGGCAGGGAGTCGTGGAGGTGAGAACCACGTACTATGCCCCTTCACACAGTGCAATGATTCCTTCAATCCAGTTTGCGTTTCATGCCGCTATGATCCGTGACTCGCTGGCGGAGTTGGTTCACGCAAACCACGTAGATTTATTGAGGAAGGTAGGGGCTGGTTTTTGCACCGGGAGACTACAACAATGACTTTGTAAAGTTGATCAGTGTTTTGGATCTGAATTTGCTTCGAGACGTTGGGACGATCATCAACGAAACGGTGCGCTGCTCCGGAATCGGCGCAATTCCTTCACTAACAGGGGATAGGTCGACTGGGAGGAATCCATCACCGCTTGCCGTGTTTGCGTCCGGCAGCATATCGACGAGGAGTTGGATACCAGGAAACATATATACGCTGGGCTCGATACCGTCCTCGTGAGTTGCTCTGTTTAACCCCCGAGATATCTACCGTTAAGTGGCGCCACCGCAGTCCAAAGTCGCACAGCAGATCGCCACCACGACACCCGACAGCGTTAAATCTCTCAACGTTGTTTACTTCCCGCAGTTAGGTTTGGGCAATGATTGCCCTCTGTGGCGTATTTGGTATAACATTATTTACAGGTTTCCTCATCTGCGTTCCCATGCTGGAGGAGTGGTCCGACGGAGGACAGGTCAACCATTTTGACGGTTGGACCTTCCAGGTTCGGGACGTTACCATTCATTCTAGTACCTGGCTGAGGCATTTTCCTACAGTTCTCTTCCGAGTAGGGCACGTGTGTACGCGACTCGATCGAGCTAACTTCCCCCCTGTAGTGCCCATGTGTATTTCAAGTCGCAGCAGATGACAGGTGGATTCATTCCTCTTGGCTGGGATCCGATTAGTTTGTTCATCCTTTTCAGATCTAGATACGCATATTGGAGACCTCCACACCTCCATCGTTGGTAATTGCGGATCCTCCGTCGTCGTACTGAGGACCACAATTCTATCACTAACTCCATACAGACAGGGAATTAGAGATCGTTGAGGACCTTCTTCAGAAAGTCCTCGTCCACGAGGTGACGCTGACTCGGATATGCGACCTCTGTGCGGAACTAGATTGCCTTCTTTCGTTTGCCCAAGCTGCAAGAACGTATGACTTCAACATGCCGGATATGTGTGAAGATAATGTAATCAAGATCGTTAAAGGACGGTAGGTTGTTCGGGGCGGGTACAAGCCGCACTCGCTGACCCTCGTACAGGCACCCTCTTCAGGAACTTGTCGTTGATACCTTTGTGCCTAACGATGTCTACATCGCGGGCGGCGCTTACGAGTTTGACGGGAACGACGAGCAGGGCGACGGCCCGAGGGAGGAAGCCCCGAGCATCGTTATTTGCACCGGCGCAAATGCATGCGGAAAGGTTTGTGATGCACTCTCTTCCTTTCTCCATTCAGTTTCTGATATCCTGCGGTGGGCAGAGCGTTTACCTGAAACAGGGGAGTCTAATGCTATTTCGAACCTCCGTTACGCCGTTAACGACGATTTTACCAGACCGCTCTCATCCAGTACATGGCACAAGTAATCGACCGGTCGTCATACTTACCGTATTTTCTGACTATCTCCCGCAGATCGGATGGTAAATCGGTATCCTCCCATCCATCAAGGTGCTTACGTCCTATAGTTTCGTTCCTGCCGAGTCCGCGACACTAGGGTTGGCTGACAAAAGTTGGTTTTTTATTCCTGACTTGGCGGGGTGCTGACATACGGTCAGTTTTTACTCGCGTTCAAACGCGCGAATCTGTCTCCAAGGTCCTCCCAGACGGTGCTTACGAACCCCTCGCTGTGCGCACCTAACTTGCCTCCCTCCCAGGAACAATCTGCGTTTATGATCGATCTAAATCAAGTCTCGTTCGCTTTGAGAAACTGCACCGAACGTTCTCTGATCATTCTTGACGAGTTTGGAAAAGGAACCTTGTCTACAGGCTCGTCATCGCTCGTTCGCTCTCTTGTCACTCTGCCCGTTGTTTCTTGATCAGTTCTTGCTGTGCTTGGCTGGCCGCTTCTATCACTCGTCATGCTGTTTGCTGACTCTGCCATTCAGACGGCGCAGGGCTCTTTTGTGGTGTCATGAAGCATCTGGTCAACCGCGGCCCCGCCTGCCCTAAAATTCTTGCTGCAACACACTTCCACCAGGTCGCCGCTGAGATTCTCAGGTCTTCCTATAGCAGAGTATCTTTTGTTCATATGCAGGTTGTGTCTTCTTCGTTATCGACGGGAAAGGCTCTCGCCCCTATCTCTGGCGTGGACGTCCCGGTGGTCAGTACCCGGTCAGGAGATAAGATCACGTATCTCTATAGGTATAAAAATGCCTTCAGTCGTAGTCTAAACTGACTCATTTGGATAAGGGTGGCGAAAGGGTTGGCGGACCATTCACATGCTGCGAGATGCGCTGAGCTGTGCGGACTGCCTCCTGGGGTAGTCGAGAGAGCCGAACGTGTAAGGTGAGCACGAATGCTGGCATTGGTTACACAAATGCCCTCCAATTAACGGTTTGAACTCGAAAGCGCCGTATTCACTGCTCACGAGCTGGAGAAGCTGCTGGACGAAGACATGACTGAAGAAGAAGCGAGAGAATTGGAAGAGGCCGAAGCGATTGGCAGGAGGTTTTTAGCATGGAACTTGGATGACGAGACGGCGATGGACCGGCCCCCGAAGGAGTTCGTCGCTGAAATCTTGGGCACGGTGAAAGAGGATGAGGTGGAATAGATGTGCGGGACAGAGATAGGTAGCCGACATCGATACACAAGAATGAGAGATTTTTTGGCGAGAACAAAGAACGGCAACTAGAGTCGCGGCCCCAACGCCTAAGTCCATGGAGTCGCGATGATGGGGAGTTTCCCTTTGCCCGCGAGGCGGTCTCGCCGATCGGACTTTCAGGATTCCATGCGCGAGGATTTCGGACCGAGGTCCTAAATGCCTTCGGACTCTTTTCTCGTACGCCCAGTAAACCAGTTCCAAATTTGGATAATCGGAGCCGCTACTGGTACCACAAGCGGTGTTACCATTGCTCATCCTGCACGCTCTCTAGCTTGTAAGTTTCTCCCAAGTGACCCTTGGAGCCAGCCCCGGGTCTGATGATCAACAAATTCAATTCCTAAGCCCCACTATACTACAGAGAAATAATGACAACCACCCCCGCCAAGAAAACAAACGCTGACTAGGTAGCTGGGGGGTCCGTAATCAAGAACACGAGCCAAGACGGACGTGAATCCAAAAGTCCCACTCATACCCCATACCGCATTCTCACCTCAGCCGTCATCAAGCTTGGATACTTCGACTCCTCCGTAGTACCATCCTCCAACGAAACCAAAGAGAACGTGGGCGGCACGCAATCTGGTAGTTGGACCAGAAAATCGGAATACGTTTCTCCGATAAGCTTCCGGAGATGCCGCAACGACCGGCTCTCTTCTAATGGGAGGCTTGCTATGCGGACGTCGAAGACCGCTAATGATTTCTTCCAAGAGTCCTATGCCAACAGCCCCCTTTAGCCACCCCTGCCAAGAAGCAACATAAGAACGGACGCACCCCGAGTAACAGATCGAGGTACGAGTATTCCTTGGAGTACAGCTCGGATGTCAAATTCCCTAACCTTACCAGCGCCGAATCGCATAGGTCACACATCTCCCTGGCATCGGGATACATCCGTCCGAGAACCTCGTAGAGGACAGCAAGATGTGCCAGACAAGTGATACAACTGCTGCCGATCAAATCCGCCCCAGCTGGGTCACCAAACTCACGAAAACTTTTTATG
>Ga0307511_10005443_pt1 | contig 12949 bp, 12 predicted proteins | sample 13_EM_MG_FD_200266 | JGI IMG/M metagenome (GOLD analysis project Ga0307511, IMG submission 200266) | Populus trichocarpa ectomycorrhiza microbial communities from riparian zone in the Pacific Northwest, United States - 13_EM | ecosystem: Host-associated > Plants > Roots > Unclassified | place...
CAAGGGATTAATATGGTATCCTGTTAAACCATTCATTACTGCAATGTTTAAGAAACCAAACCCTCCCTCCCTAAACTGGGTTCTTGGACTCATATCACCCAACGTGCCTTGGCATGATGGGCCACATGACAAGAATATGGTTGCCAGCCAGGTAGCAGTAACCTCAGCTGCTTTGAATCCAGAGGAGGTCCATTGGAGTGTGGCCGATGAACTGTTGTACCTTGCATTCATTGATACCCTACAACCATTTATTCCTAATGACTTCCCAAAGCGACCGAAGGGAACTGGAGGAGACATCACTCACAAGGTCCGAGCACTTGGAGACTTTAGAATCCTTGAGTCATACTTGCTCCTTGTATGGTCAGAGTGGAGTTATGAACTTGATGACCTGCCTGGAGATCTTGCTGAGATGCAGGCATCAATCCAGGAGGAATTTTGTGGGATTGAGATGTTTTGCCAGCGAGAGAATCTCATCAAACGACTGGATGGTGTCCTGGTTGACATTGATTTGGAAGACCATTCCCACTCTAGATGGGCAGAGGAACAATGTGGGGAACTTAGAAGGGTGCTGCTGGAGGTAGATGAAGAAGCAGTGAGCACACTTACTCGTAAGCCACCCACATTTATCTGGTTTGACCTACTAACACCCACTGATGCATATAGGATACCACCAGACATTCGTGTGTGCTCTCCCTCTCCCATACCTGTGATCTTACACTTGGGGAACTTAGGACTACTTCCTCTAACTAACCACTTCTCATGTATGCCTGTTATGCCCCCTTACTCTCATCACCTTCATTTTCCCAGCAGATAATGGATAAGCAAGGGTATTTTTTGGTTATTATAATAGCCCTGATCCTTGTGCTCTGGACCTGGTTTCATGTTGTCCCAAGCTCATAGAACCTCATTGTTTTACTGTTTTTGGCTTTATTGGTAAATTCACCAATTATGGTACTATTTTTCAGGCATTCTGGCTGGTGCTGCCACTGCTGAGTGTTCCTCAGTGAGGGACCTGAGTTTTATCTAGAACACAACACAGTTTACAGGTGCCCATGTATGCCCATGTGTCCATTCAATGACCTACAACTGTGCTAGTGAAAGCCAGAGACCCACCCTGCTGTGAACTTGAAAAATCAGTGGCTGGCAAATGCACTCCTTTTCCTGGCAACACTTGATGGCACATTTTGTGTCCTCCACCTAAATGGGGTGTTTCTCGGCGGGCGCCGGGTGCAACAGAGGAAACAACAGACATCTTCCTCCTTTTCTTTTGTAGCTTCAACCTTCAACCATTGATCCAACTCCTCTCTGACCTTCTTCAACTCGTTCTTGGTGTCCGGTCTGAGCATGCCCCCAAGCTCGGTACCCACGACATCAATGAGTTGGAAACACTGTGTACAAGGACGCCACGACGCGTCGACTGGTGAAGAAGTTGAAATTGTCGCTGTAGCTGCCTCAGGTGAGACCACTGTTTGTCGTCTTGGAGAACTGGGCGGTCAGGATCTCAGTGTGCGCATCGTACCTTTAGACAATCAAATGAGTCGGTGCGATGAAATGTGAATTGAGACGAGAACCTCACCGATTGCTTGCGATCTTCGCATTAATCGACTTTATACATTATCAACCAAGGGCATATGTAAGAACTGCGGGGGTGATCCAGGTTTCTTTCTTGAACACTTGCGTTCGTGAAGTACACAGCCGGTGGGGATGAATTAGGTGGGATGAATGACTCATGGGCTGATCGGAAGATGAAGATTGGCTACATGTATTCGAGGCCGTCGTACTCGTAGTCAGTGTGGGCCGGTGGGGAGCGAGCAACTTTCCCATGTTTGTGCTCACCAAACCCTATCGCTCATGCTAAAGGTTTCCGGGTTCTCCCTTGCACACTATACAGTAGTATACAACAAGGGCGCCGGATGTGGGGCGGAGCTTGAAGCTTGAAGTGCAACGCGGGAAGTTCCACTTCTGGATATAGTGGTCGAGGATTACCATATGGTGTAAGTGGTATCCGACTACTCGACAAAGATGGTGTCGTATACAGTGGTGAAGTCCGTTGTTGTGCGACGGCGAAACGAAGCTATGAATTTGCGTGGCGTGCAAGTGTCTTGTTTCCTGACCGTCCGGGTCTTGCGCGTCTGTCCTCTTCGATGATATGACACGAGGATATCTACGACTCCATATCAGCCAGCGCTCGATGTCGACGCCCACCACCTCTATCTATCCCCCTATCTCCTATCCCTCCCCCAGTGAACTGAATCGATACTACACATCATGGCAAATTTGGAAGAGATCACGGTGATGAGGTGAGCCGCCTGGCGTTCTCTACGGTTCAACTCGGCTGATCCGTGGTTGGGCCGCAGTCGGGAAGAGGAAAGGGAGAAACCGGTGTACCCAGCTAACGAAGGCCCGTCCACGCGTGACGGAACGAAAATGGGGAGGCGGCACGTTGCATTATTCACCTGTCGGCCCACCGGGCACTGAACCCGGGTCCAGGAAACGCAAGTATTTGAGCGGCGTCAATGACTCTGGGAACTTGAGAGTGAATGGAATTGGGAATAAGGAACAGGTTGAACAACCAACGGTTGGGTAAGCTCCACTTCGTGTCTCGCCAGAGAGCCATTGAAACCTTCGTGCAGTAAGAAAAAGGACCTACCGCCAACCACAGAGGATTACCGTGCACGGTTCTATGAAATATATCGCCAAGAAGCGGAGGATTATGACAGAGAGTTCATAGGCAAGCACGACGAAGACCTGAATACTACGTTGATATTTGTCAGTCCTTCGCGCTCCTTGGCGCACGCGTGCTAACTTGAACATCAGGCCGGTCTGTTCTCGGCTGTGACTTCTGCCTTCATCATCGAAGTCAATTCCGAGCTCCAGCCCGACCCAAACGAAGAGACCGCCGCTCTCCTCCGCGTCCTGATCTACAAGATGGACAACACCACTTTCGGCGACGACGTCCCAACGATTCCGCAGTGGACCGGCCCTCCACACAAGATCGTCCATGTTCAAGCAATCCTCTTCGCGAGCCTCGCAGCCTCACTCTTCTCCGCTTTCCTCGCGATGCTCGGCAAGCAGTGGTTGAACCGATACGCATCGGTTGACATCCGAGGCTCGGCCATCGAACGTGGCCAAAATCGACAGCGAAAGCTCGACGGGATTGTCACCTGGTACTTCGACCATGTGATGCAGCTGCTACCGTTGATGTTGCAGGCCGCGTTGTTACTACTCGGTTGTGCCCTCTCTCATTACCTTTGGGAGGTCGATAAGACTGTTGCATCGGTCGTCGTTGGGGTCACGTCGTTCGGTGTTCTCCTCTACCTCTTCATCGTCGTTGCCGGGGCAATTTTCGTGAGTTGCCCCCATCAGACCCCTGGAGCGCAAATCCTCCGCTGCATCCCAGAAGTCGTCTGCCATATCCCAGAGGTCGTCCATCGCATTCGAAGAACCTTCTTCCGTCGTGTTCCGGATGGCTCCCGTTGGATGCCTCACATCCCCAGCACGCTTCACTCAGTGCTTTCCAGTTCTGTCGAAAAATCCCTCTGCCGTATCACCCTCAACGATGCGTGGAATAAATTAACAAGTGTCCCCCACACACCAACCAATACCAACATCGCACTTCTAATCATCTTCCTTCTACCTATTTGGTTTCTCGTGGATGTCTGCAGGGCTATAATTTGGCTGATGGTCGGTTTGTCTCGTGGGGTGTGCTCCTGGTCGCAACGGGGATCGGACCTTCAAGCAGCCGTGTTAGACCCGCACTGTATCTCGTGGGCCCTCCGGACGTCTGTGGATGGACCGGTCCGCCTGTCAACCCTGAGCTACCTTGCAAGGACGACGCTGACTGACGCCGACCCCACCCTTTTCGTCGATTGCTTCGATATCCTCATCGGTTGTGTCAAGGTCATCAGCGACAGAGCGGTGGTGACTCAAGGAATGGAACAGCTAGCAGAGATGACCGTCCTCTGTTGCCTCCACACGCTTTCCTACCTCGTAACCACCGATCAGATGCGGCGAAGTCTCAAAAGCGTTCGCCAGCGATACGTTAAGGCCTTTCCATCCTGGACGAACTTCGACGGCCTTTCGTTGTCTCACATTTTGAGCCCAATCCATCGGACATTTTACGCTGGTCGTCACTTTACTTGCTGGCAGACACCACAATGGGAGGACTACAAACCATCCAGCGGCGAGCATGTTATTGTTGCACGTGCCCTCGCCAAGATTGCTCGGTTCGAGTACCAATCGCGAGGACGTGAGAAGGTGCCATGTTGGCTCCTCCGCTTCGCACTTCATTCACTGTCACAGTCCCCCCGGCCTCCAACCTCAGTGGTCATCGATTGCCTGTCAATTATCGCGATCGACCTGGGCTGCGATCCTTCGAACAGCACAACTTTGAACGAGAGGTGTGTTCGTGCCTAATGTATGTTTGCCTCTCTGACCAAGGGTTTATAGTGTGCGCCTGGGCGGGGTCTCACTCCTGATGACCCAGAGACTTGAAAACATGGTTGAGGGCTCCAATCGGGATTCAATTCGCTCCAAGCGTAAGGCGATCAGTGCCCTTTTCCCATTCGCTGTATTTCTGGAGCAGGGTGGGCAGCGAGGGATGATTGACGCGATCTCACGTGTTGCCACGGCCTCAGATTCTGGGAGTTTCATGTGGTACCACGCTAAGCCATTTGTCACCGCGATGTTCGACAAATCAAACCCTCCTTCCCTAAATTGGGTTCTCAGACTCATATCACCTTGTTTACATTGGCATGACGGGCGGCGCGGCGAAGACGCGATTACCATACGGGCAACTATAGCCTCTGCAATCTCACGTACGGGGGAGGTCGGTCAGGATACGATTGACAGGTTGTTGCGCATCGCGTTCCTTGGCTTCCCACGACCGCCTTATGGATCCTCGGGGCAGCAAATTGGAACTGGGGAAGAAGTCCGTCAAGTCCGAGCACTTGGAGATATCGGGATTCTCAAATCGTACTTGCTTCTCGTCTGGTCGGAGTGGGGTTCTATCGATGACCAGTTTGGAGGTTTCGCTGAGATGCAGACGTCGATCCGGGAGGATTTCAGAGGTATCAGGTCGGGTGGCCACCGGGATGACCTCATCAAACGACTGGATCACATTATACAGAAGTTGAACTTGGCTCATAACCCAGGGTTTGGACTGGATGATTACATGAGGACAGTTCAACGGGCGATGAGACGGTATACAGGACTCAAGAGGGTGGTGTTGGAGGTAGACGGAGAAGCGATGAGCGAGCTGACTCGTACGTCCACCAGGTTGATCCCTCTCAATCTATTGACACTTACCAATGTGTACAGGATCGCACACGACATTCATGTGTGCTTTACCTCTCGTGTGACCGTGGTCTCCCACTTATAAAACTCGGGATTGCTCCCCTCGACTGACCACTCCGTCCGTACATCATGACACCTATGATCGCGGTTGTTGCGCTTCCTCAGCTCTCCACGCCGTATTCGTATGGTCCCAACCTACCTGGACGTACGCAAGCCGCTTAAAGTTTCCCGATGGACAGTGGACAAGTAGGGGTAGCTTTTGGCCATCATCGTGCCCTCAAACTTTGTATTCTGCGCCTAGGTTTCGACTCGTTCTTATAAAACTGTGACACTCCGTTCCAGCTTTGACTTCACTGGTGGGGTTGTCCTTCAGAACCCGCTCTTTCGAATGCTCACGCTGTCGCTACGTGTGCCACTGATTAGTCTCATCCCTCTGCGAGAGATCTGCTGCTGGGGGTTCCCTAGCTCTTGGTCAACCCCGAGAGATGGCGCAGGGATTGGCGGACGAGCAATCTCACGGACTTGTTGGGACCGCAGGTCGCACGACGCGTTGACCAGTGAAGAAGTTGAAATGGTCGCTGTAGCCATCTTGGATGAGACCACGGTTTGTCGGCCTGGGGGACTGGGGCGGTCAGGATGTCAGCGTGGTTAGGGCTGGAGTCACACAGGCCGAAAAGGAACCGGCACGTGGGCTGGCAAATGCCGTGTGGGGGAATGCCACGACGCGTCGGAGGCTCGGTGAGGATCTTCAAGTAAAGAAGGTATGGGTGAATCAGGGTGGAGGTGCGTCCGACCCGGTTCCGGTGATCGAAGAGCCCACTCGGAACCCAGTGGAAGGGTGCGAGTCGAAGACATAGAGGATCATCGATCATCGATCAATACAGGAACTGAGGGGACAGGGATTGTGTGCCTCTGATCATCTTCAATGTAGTAATCCGTGGGGTGTACAGAATCCCATCGTACGCACGACTTCCCATTTGGAACACTCATTTCGGCGCTCTTTCCCACGTCCGTTCACGGACTTTCGTCTCGCCGTTTCGTGTTCTTGCATTCCCCTCCGCTTCGCCTTTGGTTTCAGCAATCAGGCCATCCGTCAATCACCAGAACGGCAAACACTTGTCCGGAATGCTCTCATTTCCCAACTTGTCGCGATGATCATTCTCGATATTCGCTGAGCGCTCGCCCCCGCGTCGCGTCCTCCGTGGTTATCCCGTTCCCGCCGTGCCCAGTTTACACCATCAACACTACTATTCCCATCTTAGAACATGCGAGGGTTTCAACCACCGGCGTTATCGTCACCTGCACGTGCGTTCTTTCCAGTTCACCGAACCAGCCTGCATTTGTCTCCTCGCGTTATCCCCCACTGCCCCCCGTCGCCTGTTCCACCGACCTCCGCTAGCAGTTCCCTGACTACCGTTGCATCCAACCATTAGGATTCCGTTCTCCTCACCGCTCCGAGCGGAGCGGAACTGTACCTGGGATTCAATAGCCCTGATCGCGACCCTCTGTCCTGAGCTTGGACCCTACAGCCGGTCCCTAACCTCCTCAACATCCCCACCACGTAACGTCCAGCTCGCTACTCCAGCTCGCGCGCAAGAACTCTTACCAGAGTCAGACTATTGCCCAACAGCGCCGTTTGTCGATGTAGTCAACTCTTCGGCGTGACGAAGGCCGGATCCCCGACGACGCGGAGCACCCTGACCCTGGAAATGTCACGCGAAACCTGGTGAGTGCACAATTCGATCCCGGAAACTTGCACGATTTGAAAAATCCCACTGGGTCACAAACCATGGGCGAAAGTGGGGCAGACTCGCAGCGCGGATTCTCATTCCTGCTGAGAGCGTTCAGGCGCCACGTAGATCGCGCATCTACTCTGAGACGAGTGAGTCTCCAGTCTAAAGCGAACCACAGTGACGCGCCGTTCATTCTGTTACTCGGATGCTCAATGAGCACTCTGTCTATGTTTACTGATCCGCCCTCGACAGTGAGAAAGTTCACATCAACAATTGCGATCACACCGGTTAGCCCGTTTGCCTGGCGACTCGACTGGAGTTCCTGGTCACCGAATAGACTGTACTCTCCAGTCATTCCCAAGTGCCGCCCAACTTGCGCGACGTGGCACGTATCTGCCCGCGGATGTACAGTAGACGTCTGCACCATCGCCAAGGGTACTACTGGTGTGTTCTTTCCCTCAGAGGAGGGGTCCGCGCTTCATCTCCGACACAGTCCATAACCGTGTATGCTCTAGTTTTCACTCCACCTCGAGAGATGACGCAGGGGTGTACGGACGAAGAACTCGGGGGTTCGTTGGGACTGTTGGTTTCGGGAAGGCTTCTGGTACCTTTACAGTGTGGCTTTGCTACAGACAGCGCCCGTGAACCGAACGAATTGTACGGGGGTCCTAATGGGGGAAAATGTCAGTCGTTGAATGGAACGCCCCGCCGGCTAACTCGCATCGTCTAGTGAAAGCGGTCGATGCCGTGGTCGATACAGGCCCTTATCACGAATCCAAGGGAGTGCTATCGCATGCGGTATTTAACCACTCGTAACAGATATGGTACAAGATGCAGCAATCGAATTCATATTGTTCGATGACAATGCGGGTAATGTGTACACGCACAGGGAACAAACGGGTTATTTCTTGACCACGCCCTAGGAACTTTCAATGACCTGCGACCGTCCGTCAACAAAACCCGGGGATCCGCCACCGTGTGCACTTCGCCCTTTGTTGTTCGGTGGCGCTGAGTCAGGAGACGGGTTCCTATTCCTGGCGACTCTCCGCGACATGCTTCGTGCCCCCGCCTGGACGGGGGTTTCTCGACGGGCACAAAGCGTCGAAAAGGAAACGGCGGACCTCTTCCCCTTTTCTTTCGTGGCTTCATGCTTTGTTGTTCTATAGGTCACGATGAATTTAATCTACGTTCACAGATTCCATAGTTCCTCCTTTTCCCAAAATATAAGTATGCTTGGCTTTCGTCGACAGAGACGAGATGAAAACTCGCTATCGCGACGTTCTCGCAGCCCAATCGACCTCAGGAACACCTCCCAACTTCTACCGTGGCTGCGGCTGTCCGTACGCGATAGCCGATGCTCTTATGCTTGTCTGCGGTCAGTCCACGGTTTTTGTAAAGAGGAGAAACAATAGAACTCGAGCTGCCTAAAGCGCAGAATGGCAAGGCCCGGGTTCTCCTTGAACTAGTGTGTGCCATTTGCCTACCATCCGTGGGGCTTGCCAGTGAGTCGTGCCGCTTCCTCGGTCCATCTCAAGCGTGTGGCACGAGGGTCAGAAAGATGGATCGAACCATGCTTATCATGGGCGCCTGGACCACTGGCTGATGCTTACTGATCTGACGTGAGAGTATCTGGAATGCGTTTGCATCGTGGTCGCTCGGCCGCCCAATACCCGCCGCCTCTATTTTCCCCCTTCGTCTCGTCCCCCTTCCCTCAGCGAACTACATCAACACAACCCCCATGGCAGAGCTGCAAGAGATCTCGGTGACAAGGTGAGTCTTATCACACTCCTCGCGGTCCGGCTCGGCTGACTCGTGGCTGGGGCCGTAGTCGAGAAGACGAAGACGAAGCGGGGGAACCAGTGCGCCCGTCCAACGAAGGGTCATCCACACCCACCAGAAAGAACACGAGGAGGCGGTAGGTTGTGTTACATACCAACCACCTCACCAGGCACTGAAATTAGGCCCAGAAAACGCAAGAATTCGAGTGGCGCCGACGACTCTGGAAATGATTCCCCATCGCGGGATGGTCAGCACGTTCCCCAGCGCCAGATCCCCCCGATCCTTAATCGCAGCCAGGATCGGGGAGATTTGGACGTGGACGGAAGTGGAAAGAAGGAAAAGGTTGACCGGCCAGTGGTTGGGTGAGACCTGCTTCGTGTCTCGCTAGAACACCACTATAATAACCTTCGTGCAGCCAGAAAAAAGACTTTCCGCCAACCACGGAGGGTTACCAGGCGCAGTTCTATGATGTATATCGCAAAGAAGCGGAGGATTACGACAAGGAGTTCATCAAGAAGTACGACGAAGACTTGAACACCACGCTGATATTTGTCAGTCCCCCGCTTTACTCATGCTTCCCAATACTAACTTGCATGACAGGCTGGTCTGTTCTCAGCTGTGGCTTCTGCCTTCATCATTGAAGTCAATTCCGAGCTCAAGCCTGACCCAAATGAAGAGACTGCCGCTCTCCTCCGTGTCCTGATCTACAAGACGGACAACACCACTTTCGGGGGTGAGATCCCTGCAGTCCCACAGTGGACTGGCCCCCCACACATGGTCATCCACGTACAGGCAATACTCTTTGCAAGTCTCACTGCCTCACTCTTCTCTGCTTTCCTTGCAATGCTTGGCAAGCAGTGGGTGAACCAATATGCATCAGTTGACATGCGAGGTTCAGCAATTGAGCGCAGCCAGAATCGGCAACGGAAGCTTGATGGGATTGTCACCTGGTATTTTGACTATGTGATGCAGTCTCCACCATTGATGTTGCAAGTGGCACTGTTGTTGCTTGGTTGTGCCCTCTCCCGCTACCTTTGGGAGATCAACATGACAGTTGCATCAGTTGTCATTGGGGTGACCTCACTTGGTGTTCTGTTCTACCTCTTCATCATCATTGCTGGGGCCATTTCTGCAAGCTGCCCATATCAAACCCCTGGTGCACATGCCCTCCACTGGATCTTCCATTCAGTATCCCCTGCCTCTGTTGCTGAAGAATCCATCTGCTGTAAAATCTACAGTGGTGTGTGGGCCTACTTAAAAGCTGGCCCTTACACATTGCTCCAAACCACCTGTATCCCAATAACTGTCTTCCTTCTACCCATTTGGTTGATTGTGGATGCCTGCAGGGCTACAGGCTGGTTACTGGTTAGGGTGTACCCCTGGTTACAACAAGTATTGAAACCTCCAGTGGCTGTATTGGACCTCTGCTGCATCTCATGGACACTCCAGACATCACTGGATAAACCAGTCCGTCTGTCTGCCCTGAAATACCTGACAATGACATCACTAGCCAACATTGACTCTACCCTTGTGGCAGATTGCTTCAATGTCCTCTTTAGCTGCATTGGAGTCATTGATGGCAAAGCAGTGGTCATTCAAGGAATGGAGCAGCTTACACCAGTAACTGCCCTGTCTTGCCTCCACACACTTTCCCACCTTGCAGTCACAGATCCAAAACTGAGTACCCTTGGAAACACTCGCCAGCAATATGTTAGGGCTTTCCCAACAGGGACTGATTTCAGCACCCTCCCATGTTCCCACACTTTGTACCTGATCCATGGAGCATTCTACCAGGGCATTGCATTTACTTGGTATTGGTCCCCCCAGTGGGAGGACTACACACCACCAAGCAGTGAACATACCATAGTTGCACATGCTCTCCACAAGCTCTTCTGGTCCTGGTGCAAAGCTTGGGAAAACCAAGGAATGGAAAATTGGATCCTCCAATTTGTGCTTTGTTCCCTGTCCCAGTCTCCCCTGCCTCCAACCTCAGTTATTGTTAGTTGTCTGTCAGTCATTGCAATCAAACTGAAGTGTAGGCCTTTAAACAACCAAATCTTGAACAGCAGGTATGTTCATACCTAATAAGTATCCACCTCCCTGACCAAGAATTAGTGCATCACCAGATAAACTCTCACTCCTAATAACACAGAAACTTGAAAGCATGGCTGAGGACCCCAATATGGAAATGTTTGATACATTCTCCCCCAAATACAAGGTTGTCAATGTGCTCTTGCCATATGCAATCTTCCTGGAGCAGAGTGGGCAGAAACAGATGCTTGATGCAATCTCACACATGGCCAAGGTCATGCGGCCTAAGGTGTTTGTGTGGTATCCTATGAAGCCATTCATCACTGCAATGTTCAGGGAATCAAATCCTCCTTCTCTACACTGGGTTCTTGGACTCATATCACCCAATGTGCCTTGGTATGATGAACCACATGACAAGGACATGGTTGCAAGGAAGGCAGCAGCAACCTCAGCTGCCTTAAATCCAGAGGAAGTCCATTGGAGTGTGGCTGACGAACTGTTGCACCTTGCATTCATCGACTCCCTACAACCAGATATCCCCAGTAGCTGGCAAGATATTCCTAATCACTTCCTACAACCATCTGACACTACTTGGGACTTCCAACCACGTATTCCTGATGGCTTCTCAGCACGACCAAAGGAAACTGGAGGAGATATTACCCACAAGGTCCAAGCACTTGGAGACTTGGAAATCCTCAAGTCATACCTGGTCCTTGTCTGGTCAGACTGGCGCCTCATTGATGGCCAGCCTGGAGGTCTTGCTGAGATGCATGCATCAGTCAGGGAGGAATTTAGTGGGATTGGGATGGGTTGCCACAGGGAGGATCTTATCAAACAGCTGAATGGTGTTCTGGATTTTTATAAGGACCAGGAGAGCTCTAAGTGGGCAGAGGAACAGTGCACAGAACTCAAGAGGGCACTAGTGGAGGTGGATGAAGAAGCAGTGAACACACTTACTCGTATGCCACCCACATTAATCCAATCCAGCCTACTAACACTCATTGGTATATACAGGATCCCACCAGACCTTCATGTGCACTCTCCCCCTCCCATGTCTGTGATCTCATGCTTGGAGAACTTAGGACTACTCCCTCTAACTAACCACTCCACCTGGACATCTGAAGTTGTGCCTCCTCACTCCCCTCTTCACCCTTGTTCCCAAGCAGACTATGGATAAGTGAGGGTACTTTTTGGTAATAGTGGCAGCCTTGTTCCTTATGTTCTGGCCCCACTATTGTTTCATCATTAAGTTTATAGAACTGCACTGTTCCACTCTATTTTTAGCTTGCTGATAAAATCACTTGTCATATCACTACTTTTTGGGAGTCTGAGCAGCCAATGTGGGACCACCACTGAGATTCATTCCTCTGCGAGGGACCTGAGGTTTATCTCAAACACAACCTAGGGCTGCAGGTACCTAGGTGTGCCTGTGAATCCTATTGCAGAAGAAAACATCCAAATAGGGAGAAAAATGTTGGATATAATGGTCCACTGGGAAACTTACACTGTTCAGTGAAGTGGAGGCAACTTCGGTCCCCCACCAAATGTCAGATCAAACAAGCCTGAGCAAACATGCAAATATTTTCAAATGTGGCAGCCAACTAGTCAACAAAGATTGTGCCAGATGTGATAATAGAAACTACACTATGAGATTTGTGCAGTATGATAACGGCTTACTTCTTGACCACCTTCCGGGCCATGCGCCTCGTGCGCTTACAGTCCCGTTCGACTACCTATGATTGTGTCAATGAAGGCTGGGGATCCACCACGTTGCATGCTTTACCCTTTTCTGTCCAGTGGCGCTGACCTGGGAAACCTGTTCCTGTTCCTGGTGATGCTTTGCGACATGTTTCGTGTCCTGGGCCTAAATCACACTGGGGACAAGGGCTCATTTACCAGGCCAGTACATTGCAAGTACATCACAAGGAAATGAACAAAGTACCTGGGATATACCCACCTGGTCCATCCCAAGTACATTCAGAACTTTCCCTGCCAGTGTTCCTGCAATTTCCCTGGCCTGGGGAATAGCCAGGACATTCACAGTGTCCCAGGTCACATGACTGCAGTGTTCCCATTATGTAATTGATGGGAACATCTTGAATTTTCCCAAA
>Ga0307511_10005444_pt1 | contig 12949 bp, 17 predicted proteins | sample 13_EM_MG_FD_200266 | JGI IMG/M metagenome (GOLD analysis project Ga0307511, IMG submission 200266) | Populus trichocarpa ectomycorrhiza microbial communities from riparian zone in the Pacific Northwest, United States - 13_EM | ecosystem: Host-associated > Plants > Roots > Unclassified | place...
CCATCTGCCGAGCCCGATGAGGCTCGCCCATTTCCCCCTTCCTCTATGCAACCCCAGCTCAAGACACCGGACCGCAATCGTAGCGCAGTTCGCTCTGTGCCAGACACCACGCCGCTCTCCGGCGGGTCGTCCATGCGACAGCGACAGGAAGGCAATACGGATCGAGTCGACGGCTACGCCCGAGGTGATTACGAAGAATACGTTCGCGAAGATCTCAAGAGCCGAGTTTTTGTCGACTTCGAGGTCTTTATGAAGTCTGTCCTGCGCGTCCCCAAAGACTGGAGTACCAAATGGAAATCAATCATAGAGGCGATCAGGGCCGACCCTGAGTTCCAAAAATACCACAAGGAGTACTTCGAGCGCTGCGACGGCTCGGCCACACGGGAGGAGCTATTCTACGAACCTCTTGCGAAGATGGCAAACGCTGTTCTCGATATTTGGTCAAAGTTCGACGGGACCCCTCCCGGAATCCCTCAAACCTATCGCGTCAGCAACACGAAGAAGCTTCAAGGCGGGATTTTCAACAAGGCTAATCTCTCTCCCGACCTCGTCGTCGTCCACAAGGCTTGCTCAGAGTCGAGCAGCCTCCACTGGGCGAACGCTCTTCATGTCCTGGAAGTCAAACCGTTTGGTAACGCCATATGCGATGGGGGGGATTTACCCAGGTTGATTGTCGATGGTGAGCAGGCAACGAGACCTTCCTACACCTGGCTGTAACTAATATGGGAAGCAGGGATCGATCCGATTGACAACCACGCCCAGCCAAGCAATCGGTTACGCGGAAAGAAACCGACCCCCCTTGCCACACCCCTTTCCGAGTCCAACCCTGGATCGTCCAACTCGAAGAAACGGGCTGCGGATGGATCGTCCACAACTAGCCAGCAGCCCAACAAAAAGTCAAGGACGAAGTCCGCTCTGGGTCAGGCCGAGGAGAGTGAGGGTCGTTCCACTCCGAAACCCGAAACCCAGCGTCAGCTTGACCCCGCTAATCAAGTCTGCCGTTATCTCTTAGAGATGTTCTCCGTTCCTCTACTTCGGTCGCACGCCACCGTCAGCCTCGTCGATCGACATCGTCTCCAGCTCTACCATGCCAACCATTCCGTCATCCTCGTATCATCTGCGATCAACTTCTCCGGAAGTGATGGACTGAAGAAGTTCATAGCCACCATCATCGCTTTTCGTTGTCTTTCACCTGAAGAAAACGGCATTCTCGCGACCCTCTTCTCCGAGAATGCCAACCTGGCTCAAAACCCAAACATCGCGGCAGACGATAGGGTGGTCCAGAGGGGAAACGTGGTGGAGTTCTCAGGGAGCACACCTGACGCAAACTTCGCAGTTACAGTGGGGGAGATCATCTCCCGTGACCCGGCGGTGGTTGGGAGGTCCACGGCGGTGGTCGATGCTGCCTCCAACAGGTGGCTGGGAACCGAGTTGGTCATGAAGGTCAGCTGGCCGGGCTCCGGTCGAGTTCCGGAGTCCGATTTCCTCAAGAAGGCATGTGCGGAGGCGGAGATGACGGAGGATAAATGGGCTATGAAACACCTCCCCCATATGCTTGACGCAAGAGACGTCGCTTTCGGGCCGGGCTCGACTCTTGAGTTGGTCGCCGATCTATTCCGGAACCCCACGTTTGCCGACGGCAAAAAATTCCAGTACGAACGTCGTACCCTTCGGGTCATCATCCAGGAACGGCTGTACTCCATCAAGGCGTTGACGAACGTGAGGGATATTGGTCAGGTATTCCTTGATGTTGCGTGTAGTACGTGTGTCCCTTTCTCTCCCCGATTTCCATGCACTTATTCTTGTTCAGTTCATCGTTGGCTGTTCGATGAGCCTGGGATCCTGCACCGCGACCTCAGTTTCAACAACATCATGTGTCGGATCATCAAGGAGCTTGGCGCCAAAGACAAGGTGTATGGTGTATTGACTGACTATGACCTTTCGTCGTGGGCGGCTTCCCTGAGGACTGACTATACCAAGACCGCTCAACAACGAACCGGGACTCCACCCTATATGGCGCATGAGTTGCTCACGGGAGCAAGCGACATCCACCTGTACAGACACGACGTCGAGTCGTTATTCTACATCATGTTGTTGACGTGCGCGCGTCATCAGTTTGACCGCAGAGACGAGGCAAAATGGCGAGTGGTTATGCGGGAAGGAACACCTCCATATCAAAAGTGGTTCAACCAATGTGACTACGACACGCTAGGTTCCATCAAGGAGAGTTTCTTTACGCGGATGAAGCCCATCGAGCTGTCCCCGGTCTTCGAGAACTTCCGTGTATGGCTGGAGGACATTCGATTTTGTTTTTCGGAAGGGTTCAAGCTCAAGCCTCTCCCCGCGAAGCAGGGCCTGGCGAGGTGGCTACCTGATGCACTCGCAGGTGGAGTTAAATCTACCAACGTTCAGTTCGACGATGAAACGTTGGGAGGATTCGTTACCTATTCTACCCTCATTGAACCGACCCGCTACCTGGATGGGGAACTTGACGGACTCGACATCCGCTACGATCTTGGGTCGCCTCCGCTGTCGACTCCGGCTGGTGGGGTTCAAGCCGACCGTTGAGTTGGCCCCAGTGAACACTACTCCCCCCTTTTATCCCTCCTCCCTCTCTCTGGCGTCCGTCTTCATGTTTACCTGAGTCAGTGTACTTAATTAAAACCATCGTTTATAGGATGTAATGTCACTCTTTCTTCTGGATAGTATTCGACACACGTGCGATTGCGCTAAGGGTTGTAGAATTCCAGTTTTGCGGAGAAGAGTTCAGCCAGGCCTCCGACCTCTTATCTGGAGGAGGATCCCATATGCATTCAACGATCGCAGCGTGTCCAGCCCGTAGTCGAGCACGCCCGCACGCTCTGAGTTTCCCACCATCCTAAGAAAGATGTGTATACGCATACGTAGCAAGTTAATAAGTCCGGGATAAGTGGTATGGTCTACTAGAATGCAAGTTATACATAAAGTCATTGCGATCATGCTCCGAGTTCTGTCGGTAGGTCCGAAACATCAGCTGACCCGTCGAGTGTACCCCCAACAGAGGCTGCCATCGTGAACCTTTTGACAATCTCCAACATTGGTTTCCTCCTCTCTCTCGTGTCCCAAACCGTCGCGTGGTCCAAACCAGGATACCACAACACCTCTAGTCCATCCTTCTCCCAGCTCAAGCTTTCCTCCCCGGTCAAATACTTCCTGACCGCCTTCGCGTCAACGATCTGATCCTCTTCAGATAACACTACCGCGACCCCTCTTTCACCACCCAAGTCCTCTTTCCACATTATACACTCGTTCCAAAAGAAGTGCCTCCCCAAGGCCCGTGCGACGTCCGGATCGCGACTTGCGAAATACCACAGCTGCCATTCGTTGGCACGTTTCGGAGATCGGTAAAGGAAGTTGTACGCGACCGACGGGTGGTGAAGAAGGAACGTGATTGGGTCAACGAGGAGAGTTGCAACAACTTGGTGTGAGAGCGTTGGGTGTTGTAACATGTAGGAAGCGATGGCGGTGCCGAAAGAGTGGGCTACTACGACGACTTGGTCGAGGTTGTGTGTAGCGAGGATTTGAGAGATTGAGAGACAGACAGCTTCTCGATCGAGAGGGGGGCGAGTTATCCTGTTGCAGATTGGGAGCACCTAGTGGGTAGAGTTACAAGTGGGAAGTGCACACAGGAAGGGATAACAATACCTCCACGACAATGATACCCAGGTCGGGATCTTCTTTGGAGAGTTCTCGGATAAAAGGGAGGTAGGGTAGTAACCCAATCTGTGAAGGCGTTAGTCAATCGTCCTCCGGACCACAAAAATATCGGAGGTACCCCTATGCCATGTAGGAACAAAACGGGAGATTTCGTCGTTGAACGGTGTGGGCGGTACCAGTACGGTAGAGGGACGGGGGAAGACTTGGAAAACATAGTGAACGGTCGTGGGGGGAAGGTATAGAAGATGCTTCCCGTGCTGTGATGTTTGAATCCAAGCGAGTAGAGAGCCAGGAAAGAACCTATGTCTACAAAACCAACGAGCTGCCAGGTGAATCATAAGAGGCGCTCCAGTTCTCGCGATCCGAGAGGGGTATACTCACCAGATACCAAATCAAGGGTCTATGGGTCGCGCAGACCGGGTCAAGAGTGACACGGATGGACTTGATATTTGGATTGTGACCGGGTATAAGTTTCGACCCATCGCGCTGCTCCAGTTCTGCCAGAATCTCTTCTACCTCCGGCACAAATTCCTTCCCTTCTTCGACAGTCGAAGAGAATATCGCCCAGTATAGCCACTCCACGTAGTTGTCTCGATTCACCAGGGACGGCGGGACGAAATTGAACCAGGCGGAAGGGGCGTGAACGTCTTCTGAACTCAGCGGATCGATGCATCTCCTTATGAGCTCTTTGCGTCGTTCTCGTGTGAGCACCGGATGTTTGGCGGGCTACAGTTGATCCAGCATTATGCGGGTTGTTTGGGGCTTGCGAGGATAATAGTTGAGCGCACCGACCTTCTGTATGAGTCTCTTCCTCGGCAGATAAACCAAAGTGAAGAAGGAGACCTCCAGGAGAGCATACACGGTAAACGGAGAGGCCAAAGCGAGTTTGCCTCTCCAGGTTTCCGCAGCAAGATAGGCGAAGCTGAGTGGGGCGACGAGTCTTAAGGAGGTGATCGAAATTCTGATGAAGACGAGCTCGACCAGAGTCGTTCCAATCATCGTCTACAGAATTCCCAGCGACGACACAATGGAGCGCCGTTGATCCACTCCAGAGAAGTGGAGGGCGTTCGGTAAAGCCGCGTCCAGGTAAGGAAGGCGAGGTACCGGAAGTTGCCGAAACAGGTTTTCCCGCCCTCCCTCGCACCCGCACAACGCAGCAATGGCAAAAAAGAAGAACAAGACAGTGAGTTTCCACTCTTCCACCTCGCTGGGCTCGCGAATGACCGTCGTTAGGCTATTCGGCCATGGTGTTGGTACTGCGAACGCGAATTTGAGGACGAGAAAGGCGCGTTTTGTTCTTACTCATCCGAGTCGTTTTGTGGAAGAACTGACCTTTTCCCTTGGTGTTTTTAGTGTTGATGCAGCACCAAAAGGCTAAGCATTTTAAATGTAACATGTGTCCTCGTCGTTTGAACACCGCTGGAGGGTTGGCCGTGCACATTCAGCAAGTCCACAAACTTGAACCGGAGAAGTGAGTTCCTAGGTCCCTGCTCAGGTTGCGACTCCGTTTTCTAAACATTTCTTATGTTTAGCCTTCCTCGGATTGAAAACGCGCTGCCCGGACGAGATGGTTACGAAGTCGAAATCTTCGGTATGGAAGGAATTCCCGTACCTGACGTTGCAGATTACAAGCGTCGCAAGGAGATCGAGCTCGGACTTAACCCTGGCACAATCACCCAACCACCACCGAAAAAAGCCAAGTACGAGAGTCGGGTGTTGTCGGAAGAGGAACTTCGTGCTCAGCTCCAGGCACACAAGGCATTGATGGGTGCGAACGATCCTTCGTCTTCCACTACAGCACCTGCAGATCCTGGCGCAAACGGTGCTGTTTACAGCGCGACCGCGCAGACCTATGCTACCCCAGCCGTTCCTGCCGTGCCTCCTCCGGTCCCTGGTGTCCCAGGTATGCCTCCCCCGTTTTTCCCAGGTGGACCAACCCCAGGCGGATTCGGACCTCCCATGGGAATGCCTCCAGGGTAAGCCAACCGTCTAAATCCGCTCTCCAGTGCACTCAACCTTATACCGTTTAGCCCACCACCCCCGGGTTTCCAAATGCCGCCGGGGTTCCCTCCACCACCAGGCATGCCGTTACCTCCTGGTATGCCACCCTTCATGCCACCCCCTGGCGGTGCCCCTCCTTTCCCTCCCCCCTTCTTGCCCCCTGGTGCGCCACCTCTGCCATTCCCACCTAACCTGGGTCCATCGCCGCCCGGCCTAGCCCCACCTCCCCAATTTGTACCTGCAAGCACGAGTACCCCTCCTGTACAGACCAATACCGCGACGACTCCGACCCCGACTCCCAGCGCCCCCACGCCAACCCCCAGTTCGGCAATACCCCCGCTTCAGTTGCCAGACAAATCGTTGAAACAGATCTTACCGGACTTCAAGAAGCCGACGAAGCTGCACTATACGGACCCCAACTTCTCACCGGTAAGTTGATTCGTAAACCTTGTGTCATTTCGATCTCCTCATGCCCCAATCATAGGAGGAGAAGCGGTCACGAGATCCCAAGTACTACTTCAAGAAGGAGAGTGTACCAATGGTCACTACTGAGGAGACGAGAGGGAAGAAAAGAGCGAGGGCCGAAGATTTCTTGTAGGGCGAGGGTTTGGGGGAGTTGTTAGCGAGGGGGTGAAGGAAATCCTAGTCCGTCCCATCCATCAAGCCCTTCCCCGTTGACGTGCGATGGACTATACTCATCAACCTCTCCCTCTATATGCCAACACGTCGCCAAAGCTTCCCCCAGTGTCCATTCCTCCGTATCCCAGCGATACGCGGTACGCACCGTCCTCGCATTCCACTGATTCCTGTGTAAAGTTCTGGAAAATTATGACGGTCTGTTCCCTCACCCCGTAAGTACTCGAGTACGGTTAGTCCCCTCATTAGTTTTGTCGTCTTTTCTTTCTCTTTTCTTGTCGTGGGGGTGGGGTTTCCATGTGTTGACGCGCGGTGGTTGGTTAACTCACACCAGCGTACACAGGTGAGTCGGTTGGAAGGTCGGTCGCCGTTCATCTCCCCCCGTATGCTCTACCACATCTTATCAGTTACTTGTAATGTCAGTTTTTATCTGCTACTGTGTTTACTCGTGTGAGCCTTGCGACAACTAAAACGTGTTGAGATCCTGCAATCGCAGATTCATTGGTTGCGATTTGTCCCAACTTGACATTGGGTGGCGAGGCGATATCGCCCTTAAGCAGTGAGAGCAGGCCCTGCGGGTGGCACGTTGAGCTGCTGTATTGACCCCTGGATTTCCGCAAGCTGCGAGAGATATCAACCCCTGCGTGCACCCCAAGTCAGTCAGCTCGCACCTCCGCTTTCTTTCTGTCAAGTTTCCCTCCGATCTCCTTAATCTGCGCTTCCATTCGTTTTCTGAACGACGCAGATTGATATTTGGCGAAGACCGACAAAGACATGTCACCTACATATCTCCCTGGATCAATCCCAATCGTTGGTCCACGTTCGCCTTTGCTTCCTGTTGATCCTGTTTCACCAGAACCGGACCGATGAGCTTGTAGACTTCGTTTTCCGAAGTCAATTGAGCGAATTCCTGAGGTAAAACGTTGAGCGATTCAAACCCTCACGGGCACGTCCAACGCTCTAACCTACCTTCTTGACCATTTCGTTCTCCTGTAGTTGAGCGTCGAGTCTTTGCCGGGAATCAACAGCTACAGACAGATCGTTTTGTAGTTTTTGGTACTCTGTGGAAGCTGCTTGCAGTCTCGCCTGTAGCTTCTCCATAGCTATCGCAAGGGCGGAGGTACGAGGCAAACAAGCGCCCATGTGCCCTGAAGGCGTGTCGATCAACCACGTGGTTTGACTGCGCCTGTTGTTTCTCTTCTCCCGCCTAAAGCCCCCACTCAGTCCTTCTAACCAACTCCCTCTCCTCACGACAGCCGCAGCTCACACTTGTGGTTCACGCACTCCCCTCTCGAGAACGTTTACCCGCCACACCTTCCGGAAGGGAAGAGCGAGAGAACAGAGGCTGATCAAATATGGATACTTCTCCCACCACGTTGTTCAACAACTATGAGCAGGACTTTCAGCAGATCATCGCGAGCATACGCGATAAAGTGGAGGGGAACTCGAAGGGTGAGGGTGTAGGTGAGTACCTGCTTAGCCATGAATGGGTTTGTATGGAAGGTTGTGGGGGCTGACGTATGCCTTCTTGTTATTGTGGCGTAGAACAACGCAAGACTGCGTTGAGGAGGGTGGAGATGGAATTAGACGAGGCCGAAGAGATGGTTCGTATCTCCCCCACGTATATCCAACCGCTCACCCCCACTCTAAACAACCCGTTCCCCAGGTCTCCCAGATGGAAATCGAACTCCAAGGCATGCCCCAATCAATCAAACCCCAATACCAAGCCAAGATCAAATCCGCCAAGACCGAGCTGACCCGCCTCAAAAACCTCTCGAAGGGGCTTCACACCCAACTCACCCGATCTGATCTCTTGGGAGGCGTGGGCGGTCGCTCCTCCACTGATGACCCCTATGGCACGAGCGATAGGACTAGGTTGTTGGCCGGAACGGCCTTGTTGGAGGATGGAACGAGGAGGTTACAAGAAAGTCAGAGGATCGCCCTTGAGACTGAGGAACAGGGTGCGGATATTTTGACCGACCTCAGGAGACAAAGGGAACAAATTGAGAACAGCCGGGATACGGTAGGCCTAGACTAACGACTGCGGCGATGCTCATTCGACGGCTGATATTGATTTCCACAGTTGCACGCTGCGGATGCGTCTATCGGCAGGGCTTCGGGAACGCTCAAGAAGATGGTCCGACGGTAAGCTCACAACCGTGAACGAAATATTGTTCGCCCCCCCATTTATCTCAGATTCCTCTGAATTTTAGGATGTACAAGCAACGTTTCGTAACTGGTGCTATCATCACCGTTCTCGTGTTGTTGATTATAATCATCGTCTACGAGAAAGTCTTCGCCAATTTTGCCTAAACCCCACCGTTCCGGCGCCCGACAACTCGTCCTCCATCGTCCTCCCCCTCGCCTTTCATTCCCGCCCACGTCCCCATGCACTTTCCAACAGTACGGAATTAACTCCTATTGTAATTTGTGCTTGATACCCACCAATACATGGCTAGTAAGGTACAGAATGGACCCTGGCGGAATCCGGGAAACGGAAGCATGGAAAGGAGAGCATAACAAACACGAACGAGCTACATCGTAGCAGCTTCCCTGAGGAAATAATCGCATTGAAAAGTGGGCCTCACGCAATAATAATCGTCCTCTGTGGGCTTGTCAATGTCGTGTCTACAAATCCAATTGTCAGAAAGCAAGGCCCAAACGGGACGGAACGTACTTGACGTACTTTTCCTTGAGATGAGTTTTGACCGATGCCCAAGTGGCGTCGGTGTACGGTGTCGCGTTACCCGTCCAGCAATGAAAGCAGCCCCAATCTTCTTTTTCGAGGCGAATGCTGGGGTGTTTGAACTCGGGCATCTCTCCAAATTTCACGACCCTCCATTCGGGTGCACGTTTGCCAGGAGATTTCTCATACCTGCTCGTGACCTACACACACCCTCATTAAGCCGCCCCGAACAAATAGATAAAAATGGAGGCTTGACTCACGAGGCAACGCCAGCCGACGATCGTCATAGCTGATGATCCGGCTCCGGTGAAAACCACAAACCTATGCTTCGCGTCATCCAACTCATCGGGTGTGACCTTGTTCGGGTCCATCCCAATTGCCTCGATGACCTGTTTCGTCAATTCCGCCGCTTCCTTCCAATACGTAAGTCGATCTATGATCCACATTCCCCGTCCACACAGGTGTTGCACTTGTTCCAGCGGTTTCATGGCCGTGACCTCCTCAAACGTCCTGTAACTCCACATACGATACGAGTAACAGGAATGGGAGATGGCCCCCGAGCAATGGAATGAACGGCTGCAATATCTGCACCTGTACCACGAGATGGCCAAAGGAAGGGCATCTTCTGTCGACCCTTCTTGGAGGAGCCCCATAACCCCGTCCTGGCGTTTCTGGTGGGTCGAAGCGTGGATCTCCGGGATTAGATCCGGTATGCCAGCCAGACATTCCTGGAAATCTTCGTCGGAAGTACCCACGATGCTCTCGGATACACCCGGACATTCACAGACGTCGGGAGTGGAAATGTAAAATCCGCCTGGATGGTGAGTGCGTTGATAAACGGTGACGAGCTTGTCAATTTCCTGGTACCGAGACTTGATCGTCTTGGTGCGTTCCGCGTGAAATCGTTTGTCCCGTTGGACGGTCATGAACTGGAGTATACGTTCTTTGCATGTGTACCAGACTGAAGGGGGAATTAAAGATTGGACACCGACAACGAGAGCATTCTTGGGGTAGAACCGTACCTTTATCGGTCACTGGCTTGGAAGAGTTCATTGGAGGTAGGCCCTGTATGCCCTCGTACCAATCCTTGTGTTTTTTAAGCTCGTCCTCCCACCCGAGCTCTTCGAGCCTCGCAACAACCCTTGCCAGAGCGCGATCAATGATGGATAGCTGCATTTAACGAGGATAACTTACTCGTCATATCTCTTGTTCCGTTCCTCTTCCTTTTCTTCCTGACGGTTATTACGTTGTCTCCTCTCCCAAACGAGGCACCGATCGGCATGCTGTAGTGTTCGACAGGGTGGTAAGCCTGGCGGGTCAGAAGCACCGGACGGAGACCCACGTTTGCGCGAGTTTTCAAGCGGTCCCCGTACACCTTGAGGAAGGGAGTTATATCCTCGCGGGTGTGTGCATTATGCCACGCGAGAGCCGCTTCGAGGAATTCGTGGAGTTCGTCGGTGAAGTAATACGATATAGCCTGTTTCCCTGCTGGAGGCGAAGGTGATAAGGAATTGCCCTGACCCCATATAAAGTCTACAGACGCTCACCCTTTAGCTTGAGCCCAGAAAGCACCTTGCCAAAAGAAGTAAACCCGACTTCGTTGAAAGCGGACCTCAATCCTATCTCTACGGCATCTTCCATGGCTTTGGTGTGAGACGTGACCCTATAAAAGCGTACATGAGTGAGAATCGACTGTTTCCACACCCTACAAATACCTACACCTGCGGAAGACACTTTTTGCACAGTCGACGGTAGGAGACCCAGTGGATGTCCGTAGCTCGCGAAGAATAACAATACTACACCAACACGCGAGCCTCAGGAGCTAATTCTTCGGATGGTGGGGAGGCATCGCGTAACACACCTGACACAAAGGATTATATAATAACTGCGCCCAAGCCGGTTCCGAAATATCCTTGGGGCACTTTGGCACATCTTCGTCGGCGGCGAAGGAATTGAGCCAGACAAACTTGGACGATTTGCTCATGATGACTCCCCGAAGGGCCTTGGATGTCCGAGACAATTGCAACAAATCCCTCGGTTCGACGCAGCTGAGGATCTAAACGCCATAAACGCCTCAAAACTCGACACAGAGTGATCCGCTTACCTCGAACATCACGTCGAGAGGCATTGCCAACAACTTTGCCGTCTGCTTTACTTTCCCCTTCTTCTTCGCCTTGGACACACCCGCCGCGGGTTTTCCGCGTGCCCGCTTGCGCGGTGGAGGTGAACTGCCGGAGTCTTGGCCATCATCGCTGAGCTCAGACAATTCTTGCTCGTTGTACTGAACGCTGGATTTACGACGCGCCGGTCGTTTAGGTGCCGCCACCATGGTTCCGAAGCGATTCACAGGTGAGCCCAGAGCCGGCCGGATGGGAGATGGATGAGGAAATGAGGTTCGTAACCCCGTGAGAAATATGGTTGCCACCTCTGCTTACGTACTGAACTTTTAGACTTGGCGAATAGGACATCACATCATTGGTGATTCTTGGTGACGACAACCCTTGTGGGGCAAAAGCATCGGTATTCACCAAAACCCTCAATGTGCAATCAAAGCATCCTCGACAGGCGCCACCGCTACGAACCGGACCCTCTCTCTGCTCCACGCGGCCGGGATGTGGCTATAGGGGGTTTGTTGGTGTAGACGCCTGGTTGACCCGAACAAACTTGGGTGGGCGGTGCCTGTGGTAGTGATAGTAGTTCACGCCTTCAGCAGGCGCATCGATCCCATGCCTGGGGGAAATGTGGATTAACGCATATGCGTCGTGCCAGGTTTACCAAGAACTCACATATCCGTGATGTGTTGCTTGACTGTGGGGAGTGTCGCGAAACTCGCAACCCGAAAGACCCGATTCCCAGAACGCCAACAAGGGAGACAGTTCCACAACGTTCCCTTGCTATAAGCGTCGGGATCGTGCACGCACTCTGGACACTCGTCTGGTCCAAGGAACCGGTGGTACGCGGAAGGGTTGTGGCATTTGTGTTTGAACTGGACGGAGCGGTGCATGGTTAACCCAGGAGATGTGCGCCTAAATAACTGGTGGAACCCACTGTTTCTTCCCAGTTGTGGGCGATGAGCTCACCGTTCTCGTAAAAGACAGACCGGTGGAATTTCGAGTTTATCTCCGCCAAAGTAATGCTCTCCGGGTCCTCACCACAGTCGAGGATCAGTCCTCGAGCAATAGTTGACGCAACTTCTGAGAATCCAAACTTAGAGGTTTCGGTATACCAGCATCGTGCCGGTACGTGGTAGTTGAAAGTTGCTTCGCTGATGCCAGTTGGCTCCTCAGGAGACTGTTTCAACGGCGGACCCTGATGCCTCAGCACATCAGCACTGTGCATGGGAGTTGCGATTAGGTTGCACGAGCCACAAGTAAACCAGGCCGTTGCGAGCGAGAGGACGTCGGCTGGTCCTCCATTGAACGGGAGAAGGGCCGAGAGCTTTGTAGTGCGCTCCTCAAGGATTTTGGAGGTCAACTCGGGGAGTCTGGAAGTAGTTTCCTCGGCACACACGTTGAACTCCTCGTCGGTCCCATCAATGATCGCCTTGCGGATATCCGGAGTTCGGCAGACGTCTTCCATCGTAGGACAGAAATCGTGCGGGTCAAGGGTCCGTTGGTATTTGTCTACGACCACTCTCATCCTGTTCACCCGAGAAATGCAGCGGGCTTCCAGGGCTTTGTTTTCGGCTCTGTTTTCGATCTCCTCTTTGCACGTCCGCATCGCTTCGACTCGGAGTATCCCCACTTTCATCCCCTCCCACTCTGAATTGTTCCTGAGCCGCTTATTTCACCAAAAATCCGCGTGTCCGCACCTTTCTCTGTGAGCGGTCGCCCCGCTTTCACACCATTCACTTTGGTGATGCTCTTAACATAATCCTTTCTGCGAGACGAAATATCTTCGCCCCATCCCTCAGCAACCAGCCTTTCCAGG
>Ga0307511_10005446_pt1 | contig 12947 bp, 16 predicted proteins | sample 13_EM_MG_FD_200266 | JGI IMG/M metagenome (GOLD analysis project Ga0307511, IMG submission 200266) | Populus trichocarpa ectomycorrhiza microbial communities from riparian zone in the Pacific Northwest, United States - 13_EM | ecosystem: Host-associated > Plants > Roots > Unclassified | place...
GGCGTGGGGGAGTGGCGTTGCTGTGGTGGCGGTGGCGGGGCTGCGCGGGGTGCGGCGGCCTTTCTCTTTTGGTTTTTGCGCTTCGGAGGCATTACGGGCAGGAGTCGGCGCGCTTGTCGAAAAATCTGTGAGAGTGGGGCGTGGGGTGTGATGTGATGGCACGTCAGGTGAGTGCGAGGGAGAAGGCTCGCGAGCGTGAGTGATGACTCAGAGCAGTGTGAGTGTGTGGTCGTGAGTGGGTGGTTGGTTGGTTGGTGGACGGATTCGAAACCCAACCGTGTGGGAAAACCGGATTGGCTGTTTTGCCTGTATTGCCCAGAAAGAGAGGTTGTTGCCGTTAGTGCGGCTGTGAGAGGTGATACTTGCCTCTGAGTGGTCCTGTGGTGGTGTGGGAGAAGCTGACCGCGTCAGGGAGGTGTGGGTGGTCTCTAAAAATATCGTGGACCAATGCCCGTCGTGATCCCTTCGTGAGAGTGAGAGGGAAGAAAGAGCGGGGAAGAAGAGGAAGAGAAGCTTCAGACGAGGGGGAAAGGGTCGCGATAGTTGTTCCCCCGAGATCTGAGGAGATATTCGTGATGTGGTGGACGAGAGCTTTCAGGTGGTGCTATCGGTGTGTTCGTAGCTGCTCTGGTTGTTGAGTTCCGACCAAGCGCTCGTCCTGTGAAAGTGGTTGTCGGTGCCGGTTATTGGCACGTGAGGTGGTGTGGAAGTGGGCATTGTCGAAAGGTGGGTGATGCGGCAGAGGGTCTTGATAGCACGAGCCTCGGGGGAGCCAACAAACGTAAAAAAGGAGCCCACAACGGAGAAGAAACCGACACTCTTCATAGACTACACTTCACCATCCCCACCACCACAAAAGGACGCAGAACACGCCATACCCGGCAAAGCTCCCGCCAATGCCCCCGCAACCATAGCCACCACTGCCGCCGCAGCCCCACCCGTCCAAACAAAAGGGAGGACACCAAGAAAAACCGGACCTGCCACACGATCCCAAACAGCCATTGCCCACACCGACGCCCCAACAACAGCCGAGGCTGAACCGGCGGTCGAATACACAGGCGTACCACGCGATCGAACCAACGCGAACACCATCCCCCCCAAACTCCGCTTGAAGGCAGGAGAGCAACTAGGCCCCGTGAGAAATTTCCAGATAGGCAACAAAATTGCCATGATCAACGGTCAGAAGTTCCGCATGCTGGACACTTTCAACTGGGTCAAGCTAGACAAGGTGGCTAAGGCGGAAGTCTTTAAGGCCGCGGCAAGAGGTGCTGAGCTGATATCATCACAACCGGACCTCGATGTCACGGAAGACGAGGAAAAAAATTACACCTCAATGGAAGACATAAAAAAGGGGGCGATCGTAGCGGTCGGCTCTGACTACGCCACTCACGAGACTATCTACGTAGTCCCCCACTCCGCAACGCGATTTTCCCAACCCTATTTGGAAAACCGTCTGCCTCACAAAAACCATCCCCCACACCACCGACACGCCCAGAACCAGCAACATTCACATCAACAACAGTCCCCAACTCGCAATCATCCAAGGAACCAATCTCCCCAAGGATACAGGAAACCACCGACCACACATGGGCAGAAGTAAACGAGAGCAACCCAACCGACATGGATACCGACACCACCATGAAGGACCACCCTCCCTCGTCAGGCCCCCTCCCAGAAGATGCAATGACAGAGCGCCCCCTACCTGCTCCCCTCGAACGCAGCCCCTCTCCATGCCTTCAGATAGCCATCTACCACACAATAGAGGGCACCCACCTACTTGAGGGTCCGATTCCAACAACCAACCCTGACTGCACCAACCAAGGAAAGGAACAAGACATTTCGGACAATATTGACACCACCATGAAGGATATGACACAGGACCTAGACACTGAACCCCCCCTCGACCGAAAGTACACTCAAGAAGCTGGTTACGACTCGGACTACAGCGAAGGTGCCAGTTCACCTTCGCCACCACTAGGACAGCGCGACCTCGAAAAAGTGGTATTCGGAGCTCTTCAGACAACGGTTGAGGGTATCAATCTCACAAGAACCGCACTGAACTATCACCAACAATGAGTCCAAACTAGCATAAACAACATAAAGAAATTACAGGTAGACTCGATAAACCACGCTGTAGCCCACAATATGCTGGTGAACCAGGCCCTGTCCACTCTACACAATCAGCAACAGGCGCAGGCAGTCAACACACACCTCCTGGTACAAGAGGCAGAAGTATCCAAGAGGACCTATAAAGAGGAGACAGCTTTAATAAATCAGGAAATAAAGGTACTTCGAGTGGACATAAAACACCCAATCGAAAAAATAACAACTGCGTATGACCAGCTCGCAGAGGGACTACAACGGCTAGAAATACACACCAGGAATACCAGCGCCAAAATAGGGTCTTAAATTGCAGAAGTCATAAATCTCGTTCGTAGTTGGTTTCACTTACCAAGATCCTCCACCAGATCCTCACCCGCATCATCGACCTTGGATGAAACCACATAACCTACCCCCCTCCACCAACCCGATACCCTCCAGACACGCCCTAGCTTATGCACTACTACCGCCTCCATGACCACAAATGCTCCCACAATCAAGGATAACGTCATCGGAGAAAGGGTCAACAAAGGATCCCCATCCAAGAAAATCCAAAACCAATAAGCATTAACGATGGCAGTATTTGATCACCTGATCCTGACCCTCCCACTTGCCGGCAAATCTACGATAACAGATATGAATCAGGTACCTAACCAGCTGATAGCGCAAACCGCAATCTGTAACGTCATCGGAGTTGAATATCAGTTCAGCCTTACAATATCGGAAGGTACAGACCTAAAAAACACCGACACGTCCAGACCAACTACGCTAATAGGTTTGTCACCTGCAAATCCAAATAACTCCCGAGGACCTCAAGGTGCAAATCGAGATGACCTGTCCCCAGTCTCATTATCCAACTACATGCTACGAGGTGGGTCGTCCATTGTTGACGGGAAACAAACAGATATGGGAACCAAAGATAGGGGGCTGCTTCCCACCTATGGACACTACAAATATGAGAGGGTCAGAAACCATGTTACCACAGTCAAAGAAACCCCCACTGCCCCCAAAACCACATCAACATCATACAGGGGCACCAAAGGCCAGGAACCACACAGGAGGATTCCACCTGCAGTCCCAGTATACAAGACGCTAGGACACGCGACAACGACTTATCGCACCACTCCGTTGGTCAACCTGGAAGGCCCCAGTAGTTCCGGCACAACGTAATACAATCACAGCCACTGCGGAAAACAATACGCTAATGATGAACTCAGATAGAGGCAAATCATAGCAAAAACCAATTGGTCTAAGGGCAAGTATCCACAACCAAGGCACCATGGTTAAGGAACCTCACAGTCCATCCTAAACCACATCAGCAAATTACATAGCCAAAGGACGAACAGGCCACTCCCTCTCATACTCCAACATAGGCCAACCATCCAAGTCACCAACACCCCACTACTGATTCAGACCTCGAACAAAGAAACATGGGAGCTCGTCGGACAGGTTAAAGGAAGGAACCGAACTTACAACTTTACCTTTCCCTCTCAGAAGCAGATCTTTTGGCCGGGCGACGAAAACTCAACCAAGACGACGGGCAAAAACTAGCCCTATGCGAGTTAAACAACAAGGAAAAACTATCATTGTAAGGATTTAGGGCCTTATTCCAGGAGGTATTGGCCCTCGGAGATAACAAGACAATGAGGGCAACCAATATACAAACAACAAGCCTTGCCTCCAGCACTACCACCAGACAAACAACCCAACATGAGACACCAGCAGGCAAACAGGCAATATAGCGATCAAACTCTCCCCTCCCCTCTTAAGATGAAGGCCTCCCCCAGATTGACCCAGGACGTAGGTTGCCATGCGAGACACAAGACAGCCACATGAAGGAAGGCACGGAAACAATACAACTACTCTGTAGGTACTAGCAAGAATTCGAAGAGAGAAAGAGGCAGCAGATATTTAGACAAAAAGGGGCAAACTAGGGCAAAAGGGCAAAACTATGCCACAACTCGCAAAAGTAATAGACAGGAAAAGACGTAGACTAACCCCAAGCCCACGATGTCCAAACGCCCAATACGACACAATACTACCCATCAACGCAGGTTACACCCGACCCATAGCATATAGAACTGTCACAACCAAAGTTCCACATGTACAGAGTAAGTTGGTAGCCTCCGAATCATATAAACCAAAGTTAAGAGACATGTGCCCCTAAGACCCAGACCATCGTTCAGCTTTCGACCAATCACAATCCGAATAACACAACAACTCCAACCAAATAACTTACATCAACCCATGCATGATCCCCAATCCACTACCGGACAGCCATAACAAGAAAGCAGACGGCACTTCACCAAACACCAATAACTATCATGGCGCAAGAGCGATTGGCTTGATGCACGAGAGTGGCTGGGGAGTGCCTACAGGCTGCAGTCAGATTATCAAGGGAATACGAGGCAGTGCGAGAGATAAGAGTGAGGTAATGAGTCACTGAGTGACTCATAGTAGGGGTTACTCTGGAACTATGTATCAAGTAAGGAAGAGTGTTTATCTTGTGGGATTATATATAGTCGGGTCATGTCACCTTTGTAATAGTTTCCTTTCTTACACATCGTCCTTGTATCTACTTGGATACTTACGTTTCTTCTCAAAGCCATACTCTCATCACAAGCACTCCGTATAGCCCCTTACTACAGTGCATCTACCAGCTCCCTGTTATATTACATTGCGTCCTATTAGGCCACCGAGCGCAACCTAAGCCATGTACACAAATATGTTCTGACCAATATGTCAATACGGCCCATTGATCAATGGGCCACTAAAGATGGTTGGGCCGGCCCATTCATCAATGGGCCCAGCCAACCCTTCAATTAGACGGCCACAATAATATTTTAAAATAATTATCTCAACCAGACTAATAATTATCTATATTAGGAACTATTGAGAATTATGAGACTATGGAGCACAACAGATAAAGGGAAAAATGTAAGATATAAATATATAAAATACTAGAAAATCTAGGCCTCCAGACGTTGAAAAATATAATGTAGAAATAAATGAAAATACATAAAAATCAAGTTCTCCAGAGATATAAAAATAAAACATATTAGATCAAGCCCTCTTCCATAGGGCTCGAGTATTCAATGTATTATCCAATTCGGGAGCGCTAGTAGGAGTAGACTGAGAAAATAACGAAGAAGCAAAAGCTGACTTAGAAATGGAAGAAGACAGGCGTGAGGAGCGGCGCTTATGAATTATAGGAGAATTAGAGCCTGGAATTATAGGAGAATTAGAACCTGGAACCAATGGGGCCTCTGGGGTGTAAGGAAGTTATATATATGCACGGGCATAATATAACCACCTTCCACATCTGGTAGGAACCAGTGGATACTAACAAGTAGTTGGCGGATTATGACTCGGAGGGTGACTCATGCGAAAGCATAGCAACCAAACAGAATTATGACTCATGTATTTCATTTGTATAATTGAGCGCGTGACTCATTGGTGAGTCACGCGGGTATAAGTCAGAGGTTAGCGCACAGCCTTCCTACTGACTCACTATTTCCTTGGGTCCAAAATATATAAGGACTGCTGGTCCGCCACCAGTGTTGGAGGCGGCAGAGCCGAAAAACTGTAATTAGACACAGTTAGAAGAATTTATAAGACCTGAGGGTCTAACCTATTAATTCAAGCCCCTAGTCGGCAGGGCCACCTGTTGACAAGTATTAACTATGGCAGTGTCCTATAGTTACTAGGAAAATGATTTATTACCATTAGCGGATTCTCAGGTTTACAGTCTGTGCGACAGGCTGGTAAACTTATCCATGCGATAACTTATTACTTTAGAGGGGGCATGTACAGTAGGAAATTCAGATGTACGAGAAGCAAGTGTAGAGGAACTAGCAGAAGGCAATGGTGTAGATACAGGAGACAAAGAAAGTGGAGAAAGAGAAAACGGAGAAAGAGATAGTGGAGAAGTCGGCGAAGTCGGAGGTATACCGCATGAGTTTAGGATGCGGATATTGCGTGCCTCGAGGGCAGCCACATTCAGACATGATCCAGCCTGATCATCCAGGTGATGCTTGCGCTTGTGGCAATAGTTAGTACATTTGGCACCTGATTTGAAGCACTTGCAGCACCTAGTTTGACAAGTGGTTGTGTGGCCGCAACTATAATATACAAGCACCTTCTTTACTCGAGAGCCCAGAGCAGCAGCGCGGTAGAGGGTGATCACTGATGCATTGCTTGCAAGATCCAAGGCTGGAGCTAGAAGAGTTATAAATAAATGAATTGAATATAAATATATAGAGGGATATTAAAGACATACCCAGAAACTCAGAATTCTCAACCAGGTTGAGTTCCTTAGTTGGATATAACCGATCCAAGATCCCATGCTCTCTCTGTTCGTAGTCGATATTGACCAGGGTTGGGGTGGTCGATAACTCAAGCATAGATTCTTTAATAGTCTAATATACCTCAGTCTTCATTAGGAACTCGTACTGTAACAACCGCATTTGGCGCAAAGGTCTCAATAATAAATCGTTTAGCATATAGATTCGCCATTCCGTCGCGAGCGTTTTGTGCTGCGGAAAGAATAGATTCCTCCACTTTAGTCAGTACAATGGAAGGGGTAGTGGCAGTGATGGGCTCCAATATCGCTGGATCAATTGGAATAGACCTGGAGTGTGTCAGGGGCGAGGGTAGATCGACTGGTGCTGCGCTGCCTGGTAAAGGGGTCCCTGCGCTGCCTGGCACTGGGGTCACTGCGCTGCTTGGTGATGGGGGTGCTGCGCTGCCTGGTACTAGTGGTATTGCGCTGCCTGGGGATGGTGGTGCTATGCCTTGAGGTGATGCATAGGCAATGTCAGAAATATTATTGGCAGGTAATATATGGGTCCTACCTGGTCCCCTAAAGCCTCATCCTCAATGTGATCAACTTGCACATCTGCACCTACAGCAACCCGGTCTTCCAATCCAGGCTTCCGATTAAAAAAGATCTCATATGGCATCTTGCCCCCTAACGATGAGTGGCCCTGTCTGTTCATCCCAAGGGCAATATCCAGTAGGCATCACTCCAGCCCTAGCCTTCATAGTCGGCAAGCCAGCAATGCAACTTAACCTTAATCACCCCATTTGCTTGTTCAACCAGCCCCTACATCTGTAGATACCTTGGCCTCCCATTGATTATTTTAATCCCATATTTCTTTAGCAATATCAAGAGAATACCCTTAAACTCCGGCCCATTTTCACACTGTAAGATTCCAGAGATTCCAACAATGCCTTGCCATTGAGCAATGCAATTGGCAACTCCGGCAGTGGTTTTATTAGGACGAGCATACTGGAATGAATATTTACTGAAATGGTCCTTGATATGTAAAATCTAATTATTTCCTTTTAGGTGTGTGGCTCGCATATCCACTAGATCAATTTGAACTCTTTCTAATGTATAGTGGGATTGGATAGGCTCTAATGTAGCTTGGGAGTTTGCTGGCCGACTTTGGATACATATCCTACAATTCTTCTGTACCCAAACTACCGCTTGTCGAAACATACCATAAAATCGCTGTTGAACAAGGTGGAATGTTTTCTTGTTCTCTGTGTTCAAATGCCTGCTCCAGTTGAATAACTTGCCTATGATGCCATAGTTAGTTCCAATAACCAGCAGGAAGAAATAGTAACAGGATTTTACCACTTTAGATAGGTCTTATCTGCCTTTCTCCATAACTTCCTATCAACCAACTCATAATGTTTAATAGCATGAGCTGGGGAGTTTGACCACTTATGCCTTTCCTGTTTGTCTTCGATATGCCGAGGTAGTTTGGCATCCGGACAGGTGAGCATCAATACATATTCAGAATATTTGTCGTTGCTGAAACGAGTACAGTGGAGGTTCTCATCAGGCTCCGCCCCCGCATTGATGGCTTCACTGTTCTATCATCGAGTAGTGGAAGCGGACATTGGGCCTAGTGGGAAGTGTGAGAAGTGAATTGTGGTGGAGGTTAAGGATTGTAGGCATTCAATAGAAGTGGCGAGAGATATCTAGACTTCTTATAAGCAATAATTAACTTCTCGTAGTAACCAGCAAGCCGGGTGATTGGCGAATAGGCTGGGTAGCTCAACCAGGACTGTGAAAGTCTCGTGTAGGCCTGGTAGAAATACTCATTGATGACTGTGCTGGGAGGCCCAACCAGCAATGCGCAACGACTGCCTAACGGGCTGGTAGGCCCAACCAGCAATGCGTACGACTGCCGAACGGGCTAGTAGGCACAACCAGGAATTCGCAAGATAGCCGACTGGGCTGGGTGGCCCAACCAGCAATGTGAATGTCTCGTTTAGCCCTGGCAGAAATACGCATTGATGACTGGGCTGGTTGGCCCAACCATAAATACGCACGATTGCCAAATAAGGTAGGTGGCCTAACCAGCAATTCGCAATATTGCCGACTGGGCTAGGTAGTACAACCAGCAATACACACTTAGCTGGCTACCGATGGCTGAACCATGAATTCAAATTACAGCAATTATGTGATGCGCGTCCTCTAATAAAAATCTAAATATTGAGAGACGTTTATTTACATATGTCAGATGTATATTTACAGCTTGGCTACATGCCAGAGGCGGTCGTGATTGTAGAATAGGTAGTGCTGACTGGGTTGGTTAGCCCAACCAGTAATGTTCACGATTGGCGAATGGGCTAGGTGGCCTAACGAGCAATTAGCAAGATCGCCAAATGGGCTAGGTAGCGCAGGCAGCAATGCACCCTTAGCTGGCTACCAGTGGCTAAACCATGGATTCTCTTTAGAATCTAACTATGAAGAGATATTTATTTACGCATGGCCGATACCTCCTGACGTATATTTCCGACTTAGCAACAGGCTTGAGGTACTCATGATTGCAGAATGGGTAATGCCGACTGGGCTGGGTAGCTCAACCAGCAATACACCATAGACCAGGTGGCTAGTTGTTATTTCACCACATGCTGGCTGTTCGGGTCTCTTACTATGGAGAGACATAGATTTACGCATCACCTACGTATTTTAACATGTGGGGCAACAGATTAGGGACATGTATTTACACATCACCTACGTATTTTAATGTATAGGGCTACAGCTTATGGACATATATGTACACATCACCTATGTATTTTAACGTTTGTGGCTACAGCTTAGAGGCGTGGATTTACTTCTCTACATGTGCCTGAGATATGTCTCTGTCCACATCTCATTAAACCACGGGACAAGCCACTAGCGCCTGGCAGGGGGCTGCAGCAGAAACAAGCAGTGGGTTAATTTCTTCTCAATAAGGCCAAATGTGGGCCCATGCATCCCTAATATGGTAAAGTACAGTACGGGACCTTCCAGTAGTCGACAACACAGTCTTGTAGTTCTCATCGTTGGCCATTCCCATGGTTGTTTTCGAAGCAAAAGGATCCGTTTTTCTTGGAATCTAAAGCTCAGGCTGGCCCTGATGGAGCAAGTATTTTTATGTTCCAATATTCATAGATACGGCTAGATGCAATGCCTATGCTTGCTATTACCTGAGAATTAGCAATTTTTTTAAATTTTTTTAAATCTTTTAAAGAGAATTTGTTATAGGTGACGACTAGAGATGCGTAAATACAGTAATTGCCTTGTTCGGACTAGTTCTGGTTTCGCATACAGCATTTGCTTCGAAAACAACCATGGTAATGGCCAAGGATGAGAACTGCAAGACTATGTTGTCAGCTACTGGAAGGTCCAGTACCGTACTTCACCTTATTAGGGATGCATAGGCCCACATCAGCAACGAAATCTTGGCGCCCTGATGCCCTGCAGTGGCGCCCTGATACCAGCGGTTTTGCTGCTGCCTCTAGGGACGCCGGTGCTTTTAGGGCGTCAGGACGCCACTAGGCCTGATCGCTGGCATCCGGGCGCCCAAATATCACCGATTTCGGACTTATTTTGGGCTTTTTCGGATGAATTTGTGCCGCCCGGGGGCGCCCACAGTCGCGATCGCTGCCTTCCAGATTGTCAGCTTGCCGCTAAGGGCACCAGTGGGGCCAGAGGCACTAGAGGCATGCTACCTTCTATGCTGATGCACACTTGGCCTTATTGAGAAGAAATTAGCCCACGCCTTGTTTCTGCTGCAGCCCCCTGCCAGGCGTTAGCGGATTGTCCCGTGGTTTAATGAGATGAGGATAGAGACATATCTCAGGCACATGTAGAGAAGTAAATAGACGCCTCTAAGCTGTAGCCCTATACGTTAAAACACATAGGTGATGCGTAAATACATGTCCCTAAGCTGTAGCCCTATACATTAAAATACATAGGTGATATATAAATACATATCCCTAAGGTGTTGCCCCATATGTTAAAATACGTAGGTGATAGGTAGATATTTGTCTCTCCATAGTAAGAGACCTGAACCGGCAGCATATGGTGAAATAACAACTAGCCACTGTAAAGTAACACGTTATCGCATTGATAGGTTTACCAGCCTGTCGCACAGACTGTAAACCTGAGAATCCGCTGATGGTAATAAATAATTTTCCTAGTAACTATAGCACGCTGCCATAGTTAATACTTGCCAACAGGTGGCCCTGTCCACTAGGGGCTTGAATTAATAGGTTAGACCCTCAGGTCTTATATATTCTTCTAGCTGTGTCTAATTACAGTTTTTCGGCTCTGCCGCCTCCAACACTGGTGGCGGACCAGCAGCCCTTATATATTTCGCAGCCAAGGAAATAGTGAGTCAGTAGGGAGGCTGTGCGCTAACCTCTGACTCATACCCGCGTGACTCACCAATGAGTCACGTGCTCAATTATACAAATGAAATACATGAGTCATAATTCTGTTAGGTGGCTATGCTTTCGCATGAGTCACCCTCTGAGTCATATTCCGCCAACTACTTGTTTGTATCCACTGGTTCCTACTAGATGTGGAAGGTGGTTATATTATGCCCGTGCATATAAATAACTTCTTTACCGCCACCTGGTACATGCTGTATTGCTGGTTGGACCACCCAGCCCAGTCGGCACTACCCTTTTCTGCAATCATGCGTACCTCAGGCTCCAGTCGGCACTACCTATTCTACAATCACGAGCACCTCTGGCATGGAGCCAAGCTGCAAATATACGTCCGACATACGTAAATAAATGTCTCTCAATATTTAGATTTTTATTAGAGGACGCTCATCACATAATTGCTGTAATTTGAATTCATGGTTCAGCCATTGGTAGCCAGCTAATTGTGTATTGCTGGTTGGGCCACGCGGCCCATATAGCAATCATCGGGATTGCTGGTGAGACCGCATAGTCCATTCCCCAATAGTGCATATTGCTGGTTGGGCTTCCTAGCCCAGTCGGCAATATTGCGAATTGCTGGTTGGGCTACATAGCCCATTTGGCAATCGTGCGCAATGCTGGTTGGGCCAACTAGCCCAGTCATCAATGCGTATTTCTACCATGGCTACACGAGACACTCGCATTGTTGGTTGGGCCTACCAGCCCAGACATCAATGAGTATTTCTGCCAGGCCTATTCGAGACATTCGCATTGCTGGTTGGGCTACCCAGCCTATTCGTCAATCACCCGAGTTGCTAGTTGCTCCGAGAATTTAATTATTGCTTCAAAGAAGTCTAGATATCTCTTGCCACTTCTATTGAATGGCTACAATCCTCAACCTCCTCCACAATTCACTTCTCACACTTCCCAGTAGGTCCAATGTCCACTTCCACTACTCATCATAAAACAGAAGAAGCCTTCAAGGTGTTGGCGGACTCTGGTGAAAACCTCAACCGTGCTCGTTTGGGCGACGACAAATATGCTGAATATGCATTGATGCTTACCTGTTCGGATACCAAACCTACTCTTCATATAGTAGACAAACAGGAAAGGCAGAAGTGGTCAAACTCCCGACCTCATGCTATTATACATTCTCAGTTGGTTGATGGGAAGTTATGGAGGAAGGCAGATAAGACCTATCCGAAGCGGTAATATCCTGTTACCTTTTCTTCAAGCGGGTTATAGGAACTAACTATGTCATTATAGGCAAGTTATTCAACTAGAGCAGGTTTATGAATCAATTTTAGAGTGGCATCACCGTTGTCATCATGCAGAGAACAAGAAAACATTCCACCTTGTCAAACAGCGATTTTATGGTATTTCTCGACAAGAGGTAGTTTAGGTACTTAAGAATTGTGGGATATGTATCCAAAGTCGGCCATCAAACTCCCGAGCTCCATTAGAGCCTATCCAATGCAACTATACATTAGAACTACTTCAAATTGATCTAGTGGATATGCGAGCCACACCCAACAAAGGAAATCATTGGATTTTACATATCAAGGACCATTTACATAAATATTCATTCCTGAATGCTCTTCTCGATAAAACCGCTGCCAGAGTTGCCAATTGCAATGCTCAATGGCTAGGCATTGTTGGAATTCCTGGAATCTTACAGTGTAATAAGGGGGTGGGGTTTAAGGGTATTCTCTTAATATTGCTAAAGAAATATGGGATCAAAATAATCAATGGGAGGCCAAGGCATCCACAGCCGCAGGGGCTAGTTGAACAAGCAAATGGGCTGATAAAGGTTAAGTTGCATTGCTGGCTTGCTGACCATGAAGGCTAGGGCTGGAGTGATGTACAGCCGGATATTGCCCTTGGGATGAACAGACAGAGCCACTTATCGTTAGGGGGTAAGATGCCATATGAGATCTTTTTTAATCAGAAGCCTCGATGGGAAGACTGAGTTGCTGTTGGTGCAGATATGCAAGTTGATCAGATTGAGGACGAGGCTTTAGGGGACCAGGTAGAACCCATATATTACCTGCCAATAATATTTTTGACATTGCCTATGCATCACCGCAAGGCACAGCACCCCCATCCCCAGTCAGCGCAGCACCCCCAGCACTAGG
>Ga0307511_10005447_pt1 | contig 12947 bp, 16 predicted proteins | sample 13_EM_MG_FD_200266 | JGI IMG/M metagenome (GOLD analysis project Ga0307511, IMG submission 200266) | Populus trichocarpa ectomycorrhiza microbial communities from riparian zone in the Pacific Northwest, United States - 13_EM | ecosystem: Host-associated > Plants > Roots > Unclassified | place...
GAAGGGGGGACGGATGCATATGCCGCTTTAGGGGACTGCGACTGAGCGGTATAGTAGCCGCATTAGTCTGGGTGAGATCCCTTTCGAAGTGTTAGCTAGTCGACGGAGAAGGCTGTCGTACGTTGCTAACGCATACGCCGTGTGGGCCATCCATCTCAATTCGGTCCAGTGATACGCCTAGGAAATGATGTGTAGATGAAGCTTGAAGGGCGAATGGTTGTACCCCGCGGATCAGCGGGGGATTTCTCCCCCTTCCCACGGCTCGGGGTTTGATTTCATGTATCCGAGTGTTTTTGCTGCTCGCCTTCATGACCTACAGCCAAACCCTCTTCCCGGTTTTCGGCGGATAGAAATGATAAACGCACGGCGCTCGTTATTTTTATAGGTAAAGTCCATGAAACAGCATACAAAGCGGAACATATGCACTAAGATCGATAGCATGGACAAGTGATCGTTACGAGGAAAGAGAAAAAATGGACGCCCGCCCTCTCAAAATAGGTTAGCTCCAACTACATACTAATTGACTAATGGCACAGCGTCACCACCAACACTCGCGTCCATGACCGCCATGACCATTCCCACCATTTCCTCGACCACAATGATGTCGACGGCCACCATGGTCACTACCACCCCGTAAGGCCGCCGCCAACCAACGTTGATAGCACCCACCACCACCACACCCATCACCGCCATACTACCGCTGTGCAGGTGATGATGATTCCACCGCGTCTCGTAATATGCGATGAACTCATACGCACCAGTTCATGGTACATTACGGGACGTGTGAGCGAACTCAACAGTCCATTTCCACTACGTTGCTTACCTTGTGCAGAATTCGATGATCACCTGCACGTCAAGTCCGTACTAATATCTTTAATAGCAGCGTCATTCCGTTCATATGTTCCAGGTGCATGTTGTTATTCCTATTCATCCTTGATGTGGTGTACAGTAGTGTAGCGTAAGGTGTTACATTCACTCGCATTACTCATGGGACTCACGGGCCCTGTTCTCTGACAGGGCAATCCACGTGGCTTGGGCATATGCGTCTGTTGTCTCGCGAGGTATTGGTAACTACAACACCGTGCCGAGGAGACGCACCAGCATGCAGGAAAACCAAGCCCGCCTTTCCGCCGCCTGCGGCACAGATCCGGTGCTGCGCTGTTCCGCGATAATCACCCGGCCAATCTTCATGCTTACCTTCCGATTTAGCATTCCACTGTTCTACCAAGACACAACCCTGTTCGTAGAGGGAGGTCGTCGGTCTTTCCATCACACGCACTTGAGCTTTTGGTGGTCAAATCATAAGTGGCTTGCGAGGCACCTTGGCGAGTCATCCGAGTGCTGATGACATCCAATAGGGACACTGTGATCAATCTCAAAGGATACACCGGCCAGATTGATCCCGGCCAGCTCTGCTCCAGGCGCATACATATACACCAACCCCTCGACCCCACCTTCACAGCAACCACAGTCTTGAGTTTCCTCCCGTCGCGAGGTCGATGCGCGGTGACAGCGAAAGAGAATCGGAAAAACTTGGGGTGTCAGCCACGGACATATCCATTGGACATTCAGCTAGACTCTGGAAACCAACATTTAAAATATTGGCGCAGATTCTGGCAGTTATGGTGCGTGCTCACCGTCGTCGAGCAGTATATGACTGGGACACTCCACCCACGTAGGCTACCCAAGGATCCACCCTCTCCCCCTTCCTTATCGCTGGATGACGCAAAACCCGGTAACCGAATTGTACCAGACCGCCTTTTCCACTAACACACCCTGCACCCAGACACCCAGCACCCAGACAACCCCACTTGCTACTGCCTCTCTTTTTTCCGGCATGACATTCTCATGGGTGACGGAACTCATGGTCCTAGGGTACCAACGCACTCTTCAAGCACCGGATCTGTACAAACTCGATAAGTCTGGCATGGGCACTCAATGATGTGTTCCGCTGGTCATTTTGGCTCGGAGGGATATTCAAGGTGCATGCAATCTTCATGTGCGATACGGCGTCGGATGACTGTTCAAACAGGCGATTGGTGATACTTCCCAAATGATGGGCCCACTCCTTCTGAAATCAATTATATCGTTCGCCGAGGAGCGGTCGGCTGCACTTGCATCGGGGGGTACTCCCCCCAATCTTGGCGTTGACAGTGCTATGTCACTCGGTCTATCGTTCTTAACCATAATAACAAGTATGTGCACAAATCATGTACGGGGCTTATACATATGTGCCTGTCCGATAGTCACAGAAAACCAATCAGAGGTAATCGTCAAATCGTAGCCTCGTTCGACAGTGCCTTAGGAGTTGTGACTTGATCGGGAGCTTGCGAATCCACATGCCATGAAGACGACCGTGAACCACATTTGGGAAAAGCTCCTTCTATGTCCAAGAAGAGGGCGTACACAACTCGGTGCTGGCGCCACAGTGCGTGTCGAATTGTTGCCTCGAACAGATGTCGGGAATCAGTGGTGTTGCGACCTTGACGTCCGCCAGAGTGTTTGGCATCAAGTTGTACTTCTCGAGGATGTACGCCGTTCGAGAGTCAGCAATGATAGCAGATACTAGGGGCTTTGCGGTTGTGTTGAGAAGGGCGATGGGCGGAAAGCCTTGGGATGTGAGTAGTCCTTCTTGCCCGGTTTACGCAATATTAGAGTGTGATGGAATCTTGCCATGACGGTTGGTAATACGTTTTGAGATGGACTGTTGCGTTAAGGACGGTAAGCAAGTATTCCACTATGTAGAACCGGGCAGCGCTGTAATACTATGTCGGCGACACAATCCAGGCTCGGTACCTTGTAGAGGCTGAGTCGTCCTATGGCTCGAGGTAGCTGTTCGTCAGTGATAGGTTCCCCTGGCTTAACTGGCGGGAAGTATGGGTAGTTCGGTGGAACCGTTGATTCTGATGGTGGTGGCGTGGCCACAAGAGTCCAATACCAGCTGGTCTCCACGATTCCACGACGCAATACCTTGCTTCTGCGTCAACGAAATCATCGCCTAATCACCGTTGGCGATAATAATATTGCGACCAAACGTCGACCCCGATACCGATTGGAGCAATTGTGAGTAAGCGAGAGGAGAAAGAAATGGCAATGATGTTTGAAAATAGATTTGCTATTGTGGCGGGAAAAGGGCGTTGTAAGGACCATACCACGATACGAATCGTCGTGGTACGGCACATATTGCCCTTCTCAAATATATTGAAGCCTTGAGGAACAAGTCTCAGACGGATAAAATGTGGAGGGTAGTAGTATCAGGTTTAAAAAGATTTACTGTACATCATATTTCCTCATTTGGGACTGTCAACCCACCACTGGTCTAGGCGTATCCATATGGTTCTACGAACAGGGATACACTCGGTCCACCATGCAGCACATTACTGGGACTTGATACGGGAAACTGAAGGGCTTGCTTCACTGTCTGCGCCATCCCTGGCGAACAACACGCTACGCAGATATCGAGTATATCAAAATCTGCAATGAGTGCATTGCAACGTGGAAAACTCACCACTGACGGACAACTTTCCAGTGGCAGACTGGACTTCTTCGCCTAGCATTTTCACCAAATCAGGACGTCCATTTTCGATCTTAATGGACTCGAATGCAAGAATGTCGCCTCTTTGTGTGCCCTCTTGAGAAACGGAGCCAGTATCACTATCAGGATGATCGAGTGCTTCTTGTCCGACATCGTGGACCGTGTTGCGCTCGACTGTTTTTTTGCAGGTGATATGGATGCGGATCGACACAGCTAATGATGAGGGAGCAAGTTGGAGAGCTTTACAGAGCGGTTCATTAACCCAGTCGATGAAACCTTGTCGCATGCTCAGCTCCGTTCCGCTGGCCATGAAAAACCATCGCTTACTTTCATCGCGGGTTGCCCAAACAAACACTACTTTCCGGCAAGAACTCTTCCCTCGCTTAACACTCCTGTGTCAATAAGTGTTAGCCACTTTACAATCCAGCCACGTCAAACAAAATTACGCACTCGACTATATGCAAGAACGTGGGAAGAATATACGAAATACCAGTTCCGCCTGCAGGTTTGTCAGTAACCATGCCTAACTATGCAAAATGGGAGGCATGCCAGCAATGAGGATTGACGTGTCATATGTCCTGAGGTCGGGGGGAATGCCATAAGGTCCGTCAATGAATGCCTTCACCTTTTCCCCCTTTGTTGCCGCCTTCTTTAGTTGCGAGGTGAAGCCCTTCCGCACGTTGATAAAGAATACAAGTTCGTTCCAAAAAGGAGAGCTAACGGTGGGAGACTTTTCGGCTTCCTTGGTGCCACGCCCGCTTGTAGATTTCTCAGATGTGCAGGTTGAGTGGAACGTGTCAGAATCGATGCTTGCAATGGTGAACGGATGTGCCTCGAATGGGAGCCGGGAAACGGATGGGATGATTAGATAGGCCATTTGTCCTGGAGACCAGTGGAAGTTAGGGGGGCGACATAACCGCAAGCGGACATATTCCTCGGACTGCAGCTCGATGGTGGCATTCATCGTTGTTCTCGAGAAGAAGCCAAAGTAGGAGTGGTTAAAAATGATAAGGCGGATGATTCGGATGACACGGTCGAACCCCCATAGTACGAAAGTCGGCCAGACCCATTGGTAAGATCTAGGATAATTATTGCAAGGCGGAGTCAGATCAGAAAGTTCACTACTTACGGGCCAATGGCAGCATGAAAGTAGGCGCAGATTAGGAAGACCCTAGAGAACTTGTCAAGTATGGAAAATGTAGATGCGGACATTATTCACTCACAAAACCAAAATGCAATGAGCATAAAAGAAGAACTCGTATGCAACCTTGCGGACGGGTCGCAAAGAAAGGATGACCATTACGGAGAAAGCGACAGTAGCGGTGATACCACAGACAAGCAATGGCGCATGAATCGGCTTCCTGTAGAGAGTCAGTACATATCATGCGGAAATAGGGGTGTGTATTTACCCGACTTTGCGCATAATTTCTATGCCAGAGTGTGCCCAAAGCATGGTGAAGACGACACGTGCCATCATACGGTGCAAAAAGACGAGCTACCACAACATGAGAACACGCTAAGAGTAAATTGTGTTGCGGCTCACTCTTTCAAAACTGACGCCAGTGATCACTATGAAAAAGTTAGCAAAGTTAGCAATTAAGGGTAGAGGGATACGAACAAGAAACCAAATTGTTTTTGGCTGCAAGTACTGTGATAAGAGGGAATTGGCTGGTTGCAATTGTTGCCAAGCGAATGGACCAGTATCTCCTGTCCAGCTTTTCTCCCTCCAGATTCGTAGCTACCGATGGTGGAGTCAAGCAGTGCAAGTGCAACAGTAGCGAAGCTACTTACTGTTAATGAAGCCCCAAACGTACATGTAAACAATATAGGCGACTGTAAGGGTGATTTCTGCTGTGCTCAAGCATAATGTTTCGCCAATGTGCAGTGTCCAACGGAAAACAATGACCCGGTATGAATTGAGTAACGCCACAGGTAGGCGGCGAAATGAAACCGAGCTTGGCCGGGGTGTTGCAAGTGATTCCATATCCCTACCTTGACGCGACACGGAAAATTTGGAATAGAGGATCGACGACCAGTTGAAGAGACCAATGATGAACAGGAAGAGACCAATGCCATACCAAGCTTGTTTCGCATAGAGATCTGCACGGTAGTCCGCGAGCTTGCCATCAGTACTGCGAGGTACCAAGTCGAGAATGCCGCCTCGAGCCATGACTACAGGAGAACTGAATGGGGGGCTGGGGAAGCTAAGGTATCGATATTGATTCGCTGTCGGTTTGCTAACTTTATATAGGCGTGCACCCCGTGTCATTTCCCGTCGTTGATGGACGGCACTGTCGGAACATTCGGTGGAATCGATCCACCTTCGGAGTTTGGGCAGAACTAAAAACTCACCCTGTGGGAGGCATGGCAGGGCACGCCACCAATCGCATAATTTATCGACGACTGAGGTACTTCGGTTACTTGTCGACGCAAGGCAGCATACGTGCCCATTTGTCTTGGCACTTCCAGACCTGCCAACCGTGGTGGAGGTGCTTCACTCCTTTGTGATCGATGCTGTAATGGGTTTCCGTGCCTTCAGGAGAAATCTCGAAATGAATCTCCCTCACTCATACATTCTTCCCTAACCTTCTGCTCGGAGTATAAGTTTAGTGTATAACTGCTGGAGGTGCTAATAAAGTTCAAATTTTCAAAATCCTTGGCCGTCGATGTAAACTAAACATCATGAAACCCACCGAGCATGAATACACCGATCAAAATATATGACGGCTGTCCAAGCTGATATTTTTATTCGTACGTTTGTTGCGCCGTTTCTGGTTTCTTGGATCCATTGGTTGAGAGATGCCTTACGAAGACTCAGATCATTCAGTGACATCAACTAGATTGCCATCTCACCTGCCATACACAAAAATTCTTTGTGCCTTCGCTCCGCTTCCTCCTTTCATTGAGGTACTATAGCACTTCGTCGTATGGGAAATCCGAAGCCAGGGACCTGTTATCTGATAAGATCACGACCAAATTATCATATCGGGGACCTGGAGCCAGGAACATTGTTTTCGGCCGTGTTGTTATCTGATAAGATGTTCGGTGATATTACATAAGGACAGGTGCCGGGTTCCATCACCTGACTAAGGGGTGCTGACAGTGGCATCCGAGAAAATGCCATCATCTGTTGCATAGTCAATACCCATAGATGATGATATGGTTCACGCACCAATGAGTCAGGTCCTTGAACCGACCACTCTGTCCTTCATGATACCACTATCTCGGGAGCCTGCTTGAAGAAAAACCGGGTATCCGTTTTACCAGTCATCTAAGCGAGGACGTCATATTAAATCCAATTGGTGATGATAGCAATGGTGGTGCGAGTGACTGCACCTGTACAAGCTTGGTGAGACAAAATAGTGAGGGTAATGAAACCAGCCCGATGCCCAGAAACGCAGCATACGGAGACTTAGGACCTACGGCCAACGAGTCGTCGCCTCTGGCGACTGAAGAAGAGAGGTATGGAGCGTAAGGGTCGCTGACCTTACCCCAGGGTACGTCTAGCCCGACTTTGACCCGGGCTTCCCAGAGACGGTTGTGCTTCTGTTCGTCGACGTCCGCTGCGCGTGCATGGAATGCTGCCTGGGACATGAGTGCCTATGCGTCATCATAATCATTACTGTCACGAGCTCAGTGACAAGTACTGCTCACCTTGAACTGGCCCCATGATGACTACATCCGCCTCAATGCTATCCTTGCACGTGCAACGGCTTCTCAATGCTCCCTCCGGTACAGAAACACCCAACGCACTCAACGGAGTATGATACCGCTTCCAAAACTCCCCGATCTCGACTCCTACTTCCCATACTCCTCCCCTTGCACCAGCACTTCCACTTCCACACCTTGCCACAACAGCACCCAGCCAAGCCCTCCTCACCTGCATCTTGACAGCGCGCCCCTCAAGCCTGGTTGGGCAGACACGCATCATTTGGGTTTCATACAAAGAACATACGAGGAGACAGTAGAGGGTCGGGGTCTTGGCGAGATCATATGCTCCGTCCGGATGGAGAAATATGGTACACAGTTCCTTCTCGACCATTAAAGTCTTGTAGGAGAACGCATTCTCGAGTGCAGAGGGCTGAATACCCAGAAATTCTGCAACGGGAGCGAGTGTCTGCGTTTCACACGACGGCAGCGTCAACGTTGCGGGAACGGCATCGTGAATTCGAGGTTCCGCGATGGAGGATGGCAGAGATGAGTTGACATGCCTGGGGAACGTTTCGCTTTGAGAGGTCAATTGTTTTGAAAGTAACTTTGAGCTGCTGGAATCGGTGTGCATCGTCTCTGACGCTGCCTGGATGGAGTGTGAGCATGCTAACGTGGGGTGAGCCCGCGATGTACGCACCTGAACAGTATGACTGGTCCTGTCCAATCCATCTCACATGAAGTATACGGCATTGTTAGCCAGCTGAAAATGTGTGGTGGCAAAAGTAGTAATCCTCCCTGGAGTAGTGTCCCTATACTCTGCTGCATACTTGCAAGAGCGAGTCTGCGTTTCACGGGCCGTATGCATTTTTGTAGGTTTACTAGAACGAGTGCTGATGCGGAATGTATGTTGTCAGACGTTCTTGGAGACAGTTGATGATGACATCGTCGGAAGGATTAGCCACTGCACTTACAGGATGTGCGCTTTTTTTTGTCATCCGCGAATATCATCGTTTCAAGGAGCGTCGAAGATCCGCGTCTCAGCAGCTCCGACAGGGGACAAATGGGAGATGCAGTAAAGTTTAAACAAGGTGCCTGCCCTGCTGCGACTGCCAAGTTGTCTCCTGACATCTGACCTGCAGCAGTAGTCTCACTGTCGACATGCAGGGGGTAGCGGTATGCTCGTCGTGCTAGACCCTAAGTCATGATTCTCGTGCTTCTTGCAACTCTTGACACAGACAATACCTGCAGGCTACACAAGGCAACACGGGTGGCCAATGCCAATACGGACGGTCCTCGCAATATGCCTCGGGTGGGAGTGAGATCTCTCCCATCTATTCCTGGTGTGTCGAATCTTCCCTTATTGCTTCTCTGCTATCTCAAACGAAGCCACCATGAAACCCCAGTTGAGAAGACGTCAGATGTGCTGTGTAGATACAGCAATGTAGTGCACGGGAGCGTGTCACCCTCTTGACTATGTCATGTTAGTGGGGGAAAACTCAGCCTTGAAGTACATATATGTGGCCCATCAGATACGACCGATGAAGTTGAGACGGGATGATGTAGCCGAAGCTACGCGCTGGCAGCAGCAAAGACTCGACTCTGCTTGACACCTGCACAGAGTATCGCGGCGAGCTGACACCCGTCTCATTCAGACGGCCGTTATGTCACAGTAAGTCCAAGTTGTACATAGTACGACAATCTGATTCTTGTTTTGGCACGTAGCCTGAGTATCAGCATATGGCAAAGCGTACTGGTATGAGAACGCGTACCAACTCACTTTGCCGCCCGACGTCGACGCGGGTCATGGACCGTGGTTCACTCTCCTCTGAGTATCCCTCGCCCAAATCCCACGCATCCTGGGGTGCTTGGAGGGCTTGTGTATTGTTATAGCGAGCACTCAAAGGACCCGGCCAGCAATGTCAATTCCTTTAACACTGTCACCGACTACAGGCCAGGAGAGCACTCCTGTAATAAGCAAATAACTACCAATGTTCTCTGTGACTACCTCTGTGCGAACAGTCTCGCATCTCCAATGCAGGTCCTCTGGGCATTACTAGTCATATTTCCGAACAGGGAGGTTTGTATATCTAGTGTCTTGTTAGAAGGACGAAATTTGGCAGGCAGAAATGTACGTACAACCATTCAGGAGCACTGTCTAGCCACCATCGTGGCGGTCGTCCAATCTTCTTCTCGAACGCGCGAAGATGCCAAGGATACAGACAAGTCTGTCCCGGTTCACAATCCTGCCACACCACTAGCAGACGCACTCCACCAGGCTCATGAGGGTCGTAGCAGTCCGATGGAATGTCTACCCCTTCAACAGGCTTGACAGTGGCCGGGAAGCACACGGGAAGGCGGAAGCAGTCGGAGATGTAACCGGGCGCGTTGGAGATCATGGAAAGACGATCCAGACACTGATACCCAGGGTGAACGCGTTTGAACGAGAAGACAGAAAGTTGAAAAAGTTCTTCTGGCGTGACTGCGTATCCAAAGAGATGCAGAAAGCCAGGAACACGCGGGGGACGAGCGAGAACGATGCGGTTAAGCTGTGGCACCTCGATCCATTGCTCTTCGTATGCCTTGGAGTGGGTCTCAGAAACCTTTGCTTGATTTCAGTACTAGTTTATACACATGAATATGTGTGACTTACCTTGAGGGCAGCGAGTTGCTGAGTCACTGAGGTGGTCGGGGAAGACTGCATAATCTGAATGCGAACAGCTGAAGTCTAACAGCCCGGGTGCTGTTTATTTATATGTACGTGGTTGGTGTGCGAAAATGGTAGCAGATCTTATCACACCATTGTTCTCCGATGACAAAAGATGTGAAAAATAGGTCTATAGACCATGATGGATGTGGAATGAAGTGGAACTGAATGTGCTGATCACCATAAATAGGACTCAAGTACTCATCGATGGACCAGTGAGGATTGGCGCACTCAGATCATGTCTTCTCAACCCCCAAGACTAAGGACGTCCGAACTTCCGTCACTGGGTTCTCCTTTCGTTCTCAAAGAGACGGTCAAACCTATGCCCATTAAACGGATTCCACCGCCTCCAGTGAGGACTATTTCATTATTTCCTTTGTTTTACTCATCATGATCTTCATCACAGGCATCAGCTCTACGGCTGCGACCACTAGTGCATGTTCCAATCCAGGAAGATCTTTGTCTTGCAACGGAAATATGTGTTGCTGAAAAGGATGGACGGGAATGTCCTTGGTACGGCGCTTACTCCCGTGTACTCCGGGATTATATTTTCCGCAGTGGCGGTGATGGTCAGCGCATATACACTATCATCCCGCAGTATTCCCTGGTTGCCACCCTTGATAGTGGTCACTCAATCGAAACAGACCTTATGACTGCAGGAATAACAACTCAAGTCCAGGCTGTTACACCACAGAACCCATCCCATCAACCCAGTGTGCCACCGATTTCCCCTGTTGCCGGAGTGGAGCTCCCAAGCACTCCAAAACGGGTCTCCGTCACTGATATCCCTCGTACTCCAGGTTATCATGGACGTAAATACATCCCCAGCTCCGATAGCCCTTTAACCTCCCTATCTTCTGGAGAGTCTGCTTCCTTTTCTGGACCCCGATATCTACCAGGACTCACCAGCCCTACACCCGCTGGTAGGAAGCACACCGACGCTCCTGAAGATGTCCGGCGGAGTGAACGCATTGCCAAAAACCTACCTGTGTCGTACAATCAACCAACCCCATCGACCACTGGTCCAGTGACCCCACAACGCACCCAGGATAGCATTTGGAAATCAACCCGAATTCCCGACTTTGTTGTATCGCTATACAAAATACCCACTATAACCACCTTTCCTATGGTGTTCAATAACGAAATCTACATCACTGGTCGCACCGTTCTGATTGTCGAAATCAAACCAGATTACAACATGATCGATTGGGAGCGACTTTGGTTTTCTCAGGTCCGCGCGCAAGCACAGCACGCATTCGCTGCAGACGAAAAGCTGTTGTACCTTGGAATAATCATGGCACGCGGGCGGCGTTGGGTTTATGCTGTGTGCCCACGCCTCCCTCTTGAGACTCAGACAGCTTCAGAGCGGCGCGACAAAACTTACGTTCCCTCTCCTAATCCCTCACTAGAACTGAAACCCAATGAAACCTCTGGTGAGCTCTTCATGCAGCCCACAGAGACTTCACGGGAGTTATACACTACGCCACTTGACAAATGCAACCCACACACCCAATATACGACAGGGAGATGGTACTTCGACGAGTCCTACTTACTGGACCCTGATGGGAAGTCCCAGAAATACTTCAACGAGGTTTTACAAGACCTGCGCCAACGTAATGAAGATATGTAGAAATAACTCGTACGTCATAGTACCTCGTGCAGGCGAAAAGAGGCGCAACTCATACCTTCATTTCTACAGCATTGATTGCCCTGGTGTGCGATGCTGAGCGCAGATTGATCGGATTGGTGAAGAAATTGCGATATATCGTGGTGCTACCATAGTATATAAAGCTTGTTTCATATCAATCATAACTGGTGCTTGTCTGGTTAGGCGAAGCACGATGTAGAACAGAATATATATGTAGGGTATACATGAGAAAACGAGGTCCTTGCTTCTTCACCCACCTCAGATCTCAGGCCCGTTCAATGAATTCTCCTTTTCCCACTGCGACGCACTTGGCACCTAGTGTACGCTGATGTCAACCTGCTTGGCTCCCATTTTGCTGTCGAGCACGGCTCAGCCCTTTATCGTTGTGACCGTTTCGGGCCGAAAAGTCTCTGGGCTCTGCCCAAACCCTTCTCGCCCTAACTCACACACTTGTAGAATGTTTTCCTCAGCCCCAATATATTGGCAACAGACACAAAGTTACGATGCAGTGTATGGATGGAGAAGCGAGGATAATAGTTAGAGCGTAAGCACTTGACTGGATCCAGCACACATATTGAGACATCGCTCACGCAGGGCCATGATTCAAATGGGAGGCAAGCCCGATGCTTCTCTCAAGAGTCTTGGAATAGTTGGCATTACTTGCATAGATAGTTTCTATAGTGTGATAGCAGCTCGATTATTCCTCTGTTCCTTCTGCAGCCATGTGTAGGTATTTGAGTTGGCGGATCAATCGATCGATCAGCAATGAGTTGACATTTTGAGCAACTTGTCGCTTTGACGTAATGCAGCGTTACTGTAAGTTGGAAATGGGAACATTGTCGATCTCTCCGACAGTTGCACTCGCTGAACCATTTCCTGGCCATGTCAACCACAGCATCGAAAGTTGTTCTTATTACTGGATGTACGGCGGGGGGTATAGGCTTCCATCTGTCTGTCCTCCTTGCTTTGGTTTTTGCTTATGTGCTTATTCGCATCAACGGGTGTTTCTTTTCAGGTGCGAGCAGTTTGCAGAGCGAGGATGTACTGTCTATGCTACCTCTCGACGCCTCGAGAGTATGGAAGGTTTCAAACATGACTCAAACATTCGTACAATGGTTATGGACGTGACAAAGGACGATGATGTACAAACTGTTGTCCAGAAAGTCCTGGCGGATGAGGGAAAGATTGACATCGTAGTCAACAATGCTGGTGCTTTCGCAATGGGCAAGTCTTTCCCCCACACTTCCTTACCCTCGACTTGCAGTGTTTCTGATTCCCGTGGCTTCGTACGTAGGCCCCGTTTGCGAGGTGACGATGGAACAAGTCAGGAACGCATTCGAGCTTAACACCTTCGCTGCCGTGCGTGTCTCAAATGCAGTCATCCCCTCGATGGTGAAACGCCATGAAGG
>Ga0307511_10005448_pt1 | contig 12946 bp, 11 predicted proteins | sample 13_EM_MG_FD_200266 | JGI IMG/M metagenome (GOLD analysis project Ga0307511, IMG submission 200266) | Populus trichocarpa ectomycorrhiza microbial communities from riparian zone in the Pacific Northwest, United States - 13_EM | ecosystem: Host-associated > Plants > Roots > Unclassified | place...
TTTTCTCAGTGCGCCGCTTCGTGTTCCGGGATTTCGTTGTGAATCGGCGGCACCGTCCGGAGGAAGCGATAGATCGCGCGCAGATCGTCATCCGACATGCGCTTGTTCTGCTGCCACGGCATGAACGGATGCAGATGATCGCCGGACGGATCGACTCCCGTTTGGATCGTTTTGAGGAAATCATCCTCGCTCCACTTGGCGATGCCTGTCGGATCGGCAGTCAGATTCGACGGATGGGCCGGAAATCCTTTGGGCGGATTGCTCATGCCCGCGAAGAGCCGGTTCTTGTCGGGCGTCGAGCGGATTCCGCCGCGCGGTGTATGACATTCGGCGCAAAGTCCCACATGCTGCGAGAGGTAGCCGCCGTACTCCGCGGTCGCGGCGCGGGCCGGAGCGGTGATCGATTGCGCCGGCTTCGGGCGGAGAAAGAGTTTGCCGATCTTGAACCAGATGCTCGGACTCTGCATGACCTGATTGCGAACCGGCGGGAGGCTCTTCAGGTAGCGCGCGACGGCGAAGGCAGCGTCGTCGGACATCTCGTGCAGCCACTCGTACGGCATCACCGGCGCGAGCAGGCGTCCATCTTTGCGCTGACCGTTGCGAAGCGAGCGAACGATCTCTGCTTCGCTCCACGTCCCGAGGCCGGTGTCGCTATCTGGCGTCAGATTCGAAGCGCGCGCGGTGCCGATGCGCCAATCGTGAAACTCGCGGCCGCCGCTGAGCGGACCGTCGGGATCGCGTTCCGAAGCCGCGTGACATCCGCCGCAGGACGCGACGTTGCGAACGATGTATTCGCCGCGCGCGGCGTCAGCCGACGCACCCGGCGGAGTGGCCGGAAGAGGGATCTGGGAATGGCCGCAACTCCAGGACATCAGCAGCAAAGTGATCAGTGCAAGCGTGCTCGTGTATTTGCGTCTCATGCAAAGGGAGAGTTGCAGAGATAGTTCCAGATGCGGATGTGCGGTGGCGGTGTCGCGGTCACTGCTGGCTGAGCCAGGTCAGAACGTCGTCCGCCATGGCCTCGAAGTTTGGCGCGATGAACAACTTCTGCTGGTACATCGTCGGATCGTAGGGTGTGTCGGCGATCTCGTCGACGCTCCATCCGTGCAGCTCTTCCTCGTGTTCGAAACGACCGAGCTCGCCGAACGATGAGAGAAGTCCGGCGCCGTACACGCGCAGCCGGCCGCCTTCGCGAAGGACGCCGAATTCGAGCGTGTACCAATAGAGCCGGCCGATCCGCTCGATGGTTTGAGGATCGTCCTGCGCGCGAATGGCCGCTTCTCCGAATGCGCGATTCAGCTCCACGAACTTCGGATCGGCGAACGTGGCGGCGTGGCCGATCAGCTCGTGAACCACGTCCGGCTCGGGCGTGTAAAGCGGCACGCTGTGGTGGCGCATGTACTGCGTCGAGAGAAAGATGTCGCGGCCGAGCTGCGAGAGAAACGACTTCGCCGCGACCAGCCCCGCTACTGGCGTCATCCGGAAACCATGCAGCGGCTGAATGGTGGCATTCACGTTCGCGAGCTGCGGAATCCGTTCGCGGGACAGCGCAATCCGCTCTCCGGCTTCGCGATACGCCCGGCAGGCATACCGATCGTGCAGCGGATCGAGATGGCGCCAGACCTCGGCCCAGACGTCATGCTCCTGCTCCGTGTATCCGATCGACGGTACGGGCTGTCCCTCGCGGTAATCGAGCGCTGCCCGTGCGATCTCGTTGCGTCGCCGGCGGTACACGGCATCGTGAAAACCGGGGTGATCGGCGTCGAGCTGCATCAGCTCCGTCGTGCCGGTTTCGTCGATCTCCGCCTGAGAGCTGAGCATCGGGGCGGGAAAACGGCTGGGGGCAATGGCCGCATTCCGACGGCGACTTTTTCGGCGAACCGGCATCTCTGTTCGGCGAACCACGACTTCCAACAGCATCGATCGCGTAGTCTTTGGCATCACCAAAAGGAGCGCGACATGCGGATTGGCTACGCGATGGTTTTTGTAAGCGATATGGCCCGGTCGGTTTCGTTTTATCGCGACGTCGTCGGACTCCCGCTCAAATTCGAATCACCGGGATGGACGGAGTTCGCCACCGAGGGAGCGACGCTGGCGTTGCATGCCACGGAAGGTGCAAGCAACGAGCGCGACGCGCGGCAGAACGTCGCAGGCGTTTGTCGTCCGGGTCTGAGTGTTCCGAATCTCGATGCGTTTCACGACAGGATGATGGAGAACAACGTGCCGTGCATTCAGCCGCCGAAAGAGACATTCGGCTCGCGGATCGCTCATTACGTGGATCCGGACGGGCTCGTGATCTCGATCAGCGCTCAGAGGCCGCGGTAGCGCTGCGTCTCACTTCGACTTCTTCTTTTTCTTCCCCTCGTCCTTTTTCTTCGGCGTCTTCGCCGCCTTACGCACCTTCTTCACCTGCCTGCGAATCACCTTCTTCGCCACCTTCGCCGTCTTCTTGCCAACCTTCAGTCCGAGGGGCAGCGTGGCGGAGGCGACGATCACCTCCATCACCGAGGCAGCCACGCGCTCGACGAACTGATCCTTCTCCTCGGCAGCCATCGACTTCCAGTGATCGACCAGGGTCTGGACGGCGTTGGCCGGCGCTCCGGTGGTATCCGCTTCGTAGTGCTCGGCCAGATGATCGAGGGAGCGGACGCCGATGTCCTGAATGTAGTTGGCGACGCGTTTGGGCAGGAGGTCGTGTGGTTGCATGCTCAATCCCCTTCAATGCTTTTTTTTCTTCTTGGCCTTGCGACGGAATGACTTCGGATCGCGGATGCTCTCCTCGTACGGACCGACACTCACGGAACTTGCGCGGGCGATGGTGATGAACGTTTCCTGGCTGCGCAGCGGGCGCTGCTCGCCGGGCGTGCGGCGGCGATAGGTGCCGTCCGCGCCGAGCGTCCAGCTCTTCACGTTGTCGCCGAGGGCGTTGGCGAGAATCTGCTCGGAGATGCGCTTGGCGACGGCGGCATCGCGCACTGGGAACGTCGTCTCGATGCGCCGCAGGTAATTGCGCGGCATCCAGTCGCCGCTGGAGATCCATACCTCGGGGGCGCCGCCGTTGGCGAAGCGGAAGATGCGGGAGTGCTCGAGAAAACGATCGATGATCGAAGCCACCCGGATGTTTTCGCTGATCCCGGCCAGACCCGGCACGAGGCAACAGATGCCGCGAACGAGCAGGTCGATCTGCACGCCGGCGCGGCTGGCGCGGTAGAGCGCTTCGATGACGCTCGATTCCACGAGCGCGTTCATCTTGGCCACGATGAAGGCCGCCTTCCCTTCCTTCGCATTCTCGGTCTCGCGATCGATCATGCGGATCGTCCAGCGCAGGTAGTCCATGGGCGAAACGACGAATTCGCGCCAGCGCAGCGCGGTCCCTCGGGTTTCGACGAGCTCCTGCACGCCGGCCACGCTGAAGCCGGTGAGAAGGTTCATGAGCTGCGCTGCGTCGGCGCCGAAGTCGGGATTGCAGGTGAAGAGATCGACGTCGGTGTAGAGCCGGCCGGTGACGGCGTTGTAGTTGCCGGTCGAAAGGTGAACGTAGCGACGCAGCTCGCGTCCTTCGCGGCGGACGATGAGACAAACCTTGCAGTGAGTTTTGTATCCGACGATGCCGTAGACCACCTGCACGCCGGCTTCTTCGAGCGTCCTGGCCCAGGTGATGTTTTTCCGTTCGTCGAAGCGCGCCTGCAACTCGACAACCGCCGTGACCTGCTTGCCCGCGCGCGCGGCGGCGGAAAGGGCGGCGATGATGGGCGAGCCGGGATCGGTGCGATAGAGCGTCTGTTTGATGGCCACGACGTCGGGATCCTCGGCGGCCGACTGAACGAATTCGATGACTGCGGTGAACGAGTCGTACGGCCGGTGCAGCAGGAGATCCCCTCGGCGGATGATCGAGAAGATGTCGTCCGCCGTGGCCAGCTCGGCCGGCATGCGCGGATTGAACGGCGCTTCCTTGAGCTCAGGATTCGTGATCTGCGTGTAAAGCTGTTGGAGGTCGCCGAGCTTGAGCGGGCCGGGGGCGAAGAAGATGTCGTCGGGCGACGAATCGGTGGCGCCGGCGAGGAGAGCCAGCAACGGATCGTCGATCCCATGCTCGATCTCCAGCCACACCACCTCGCGCCGCTCGCGGCGCCGCAGCTCGATCTCGATGCTCTTGAGGAGGTCCTGCATATCCTCTTCTTTGATGTCGATGTCGGAATTGCGGATGACACGGAAGGCGGCCGAGCGGAGCACCTTGAGGCCGGGAAAGAAACGATGGAGGTGGGAGGCGATGACGTCTTCGAGCAGCACGAAGCGCGTCTTCTCCGGCATCGGCACGAGGCGCGGAACCGATTCCGGAATCTTGATGATGGCCACATGCCGCTCGCCGCGCTCCGACTCGAGCTGCAACGCGAGGTTGAGGGAGAGGTTGGCGATGAACGGGAAGGGGTGGGCCGGATCGATGGCCAGCGGCGTCAGGATCGGCTCGAGGTCGCGGCAGAAGTAGTCCTCGATGAAACTGCGCTCCTTCTTGCCGAGGTCCGCAACGCGTTCGATGCGGATCCCTTCCTTGCGAAGCGCCGGAATCAGCTCCTCGCCGAGGCAGCGATAGATCTCGCGGAGCAGTGAGCGAGCACCGTCGCGCACCGCCTGCAGCCGCTTGAGACCGTTGCCAAATGGGTCGGACGGGACATTCGCGGCGATGAGGTCGCGCATCTCGCCGACCCGGATCATGAAAAATTCATCGAGGTTGTGCGCGCAGATGCCGAGAAACTTCACCCGTTCCAGCAACGGAACCGAGGGATTCTTTGCCTCCGCCAGAACGCGCTCGTTGAACGACAGCGCACCCAACTCGCGATCGAACAGCGGAACGGCCGTCCCAGCCACCGGCAATGCGGCGTCGGGCACGGCGGTCAGTTCGACGGGAGGAGTTACCTCTGCTGCGGAAGACATCGGGCCGGCAATGGTATGCACTGCACAGGGTCAAAAGCACTGCATGCCGTGTAAATTCTGTATGCATCCCGTGCGCCCTCCCAGAGAGCGAAAGGGATACGATGACCCGCTGCAGCAGGCTCGGCGGCGCTGTTGGCCGAGCCTTTGGCAACCAGCGCAACCGGCCGTGCCGACGGTTGGCATCATCTCTGAAGAGCACAGCAGTATCCGAAGAGGTAGCCGCCATGTTTGATGATGTTCTGATCGAATCCGCTGGGGTGGACAAGAAAAAAGGTGGCTGGCGGACTGCCCTCGTCTCTGTCGTCCTGCACTTCGTCATCATCGGCGCGGTCATCGCGGCCGGGCTTTACGTCAAGCAGAATCCCGAGATCATCACCAAGCCCATTCAGGCCTTCGTCGTCTCCGCTCCCCCACCGCCGCCCCCTCCCCCGCCACCTCCCTCCTCGGGCGCTTCGACTCCGCATGTCGAACATCACGAGACTCCGCAGACGCCGCAAACGTTCCACCAGCCAACGCGGACACCGCGCGAAGTGCCACAGGTGGACGAACAGACTGACACCACCGGCGGCCAGGAAGGCGGCGTGGTGGGAGGACAGGTCGGTGGCGTCGTGGGCGGCGTGGTGGGTGGTGTCGTCGGCGGAACGCTGGGCGGTACGCTGGGAGGGCAGCTCGGCGGACAGATCGGCGGCACCGGCGACAGGCCGATGCGCGTCGGCGGTGACGTCAACCCGCCGATTGCCGTCCAACGTGTCGAGCCGATCTACACCGACGTAGCCCGCAAGGCTCGCATCTCCGGAGTGGTCATCATCGAAACCATCATCGATCGAAACGGCAACGTTACCGATGCGCGCATTCTCAAAGGTCTGCCCCTCGGGCTCGATCAATCGGCGCTCGACGCCGTCAAACGCTGGAAGTTCAAACCTGGAACGCTCAACGGGCAACCGGTTCCGGTCATCTTTACGCTCACGGTGAATTTCACGCTGCAATAAGGAGAAGTACATGGAAGGGATGAACACCAATTTCAGCCTCCTCGGGATGTGGGCGACGATGAACTGGGTCGCCAAGAGCGTCGTCATCGTTCTGGCGCTGATGTCGATCTGGTCGCTGACGATCGCCATCGAGCGGTTGATCCGCTTTCAACGCGCGAAACGCGAGTCGCTGGGCATCGCCCTCGGCGTCACGCCGCTCCTCAAGCAACACAAGCTCGAGGAAGCGATCACGCTGACGAGCGACAAGAAATACCGCCACTCCCACCTGGCGCGCGTGCTGCGCGCGGGACTGACCGAGTTTCAGTACGAGACGACGCAGCAACTTCCCGATGATTTCGACATCGTGGCCTCAGGCCAGCGAGCCATCGAACGCGAGTCGCTGATGACGACGGCGGAGATGAAGAAAGGCCTCGGCAATCTGGCCACCATCTCCACGACCGCACCGTTCGTCGGTCTTTTCGGCACCGTCGCCGGCATCATCCACGCCTTCCAGGGCATGGCCATCAGCGGCTCGGGCGGCCTCGGCGCGGTGTCGGCCGGTATCGCCGAGGCGCTCGTGACAACGGCGTTCGGCCTGTTCGTGGCCATCCCCGCGGTCTGGCTCTACAACTACTTCCTGAACAAAGTCGAGCGCTTCCAGGTCGAGATGTCGAACTCGTCGTCACAGCTCATCGACTACTTCATCAAGAACGAAGCACGAGTTCGCGCCAACGCGGCAGCGATCCGCTAGGAGTCGAGAATGGCATTCGGCGCCGGGGGCGGAAGCCCAGACGAAGTCAAAGGAGACATCAACGTCACGCCGCTGGTCGACGTCTGTCTCGTCCTGCTGATCATCTTCATGGTGGTGACGCCGATGCTGCAGTCAGGCGTCGACGTGGCGCTGCCGCAAGGCCCGCACTCGGAAAAGAAGCCGGGAAAAGAGTCGGACCTGATCGTATCGATCAAGTCGGACGGAACGGTTTTCATCGGCCAGGACTGGATTCCCGACCGCGATCTCCCCCGCTACATGAAGGCAGAGCACGACAAGAACCCAACGCGCAACATGATGATCAAGGCCGACAAGCGCATCAACTTCGGCAAAGTACGGACGGTGATGAAGGCCGCGAATGACGCCAACTTCACCGCCGTCTCGTTCCTGACCGAGAACCAGATGGCAGGAAAGCAGATCGCGCAACACGGAATGTGAGAGGCAGTCGAGGGAAACACAATGTCCATGTCCGCCAGCTCCGGCCAGGGAGTCAAATCGGAGATCAACATCACGCCGCTCGTCGACGTGGTGCTGGTGCTGCTGATCATCTTCATGGTGGCCACACCGATCCTGCAGATGGGGCTTGACGTCGAAGTCCCGCCGAAAGTGGAAGTGACCGGCGCCCCGCCGCCTGCGGAGCAGAACCAGCTCGTCGTCACCGTGCGCGCCGATGGCATCTATCTCAATTCGCAGAAGTACGCCAATGTCCAGGCCCTGCGTGACGCACTAGCGCAGCAGATGGTTTCCCGCCCAAACGTCAACGACCGCGTCGTCTTCATCAACGCCGACGACACGGTGCCGTTCGATCGCGCTGTGGAGGCGATGGATGCCGCGCACGAAGCGGGAGCCAAGAAGGTTGGCTTCCTGACGGACCAGCCGGGGAAGTGATCACTCGATCTTCCGCGCGAACTGGACGCTGGGGTCCTGCGTGGTGTTGTCGGTGGTGGAGCCATAGATGAAGGCGCTGCCGGCTGTGACCTGGATGCTGATCGTTTCACCGCCGGTGAGCACGTAGCCGTCGAGGATGGCGGACGAGGCGACCTGCTGGAAGAATGTGGGGCCGTAGTTTCTGCTGCTGGTCTTGACGACGACGCCGTCTTTGTCGCGGACGGTCAACGTGATCGATGCTCCCTGCTCCAGTGTGCGTACGCCGATGTTGAGGCGGAACTTCTGGTCGGCAGGCGCGATCAGCGCTCCGCTCTCGCCGCTCTTCAATGCATCCGTTGCCGGCATCGGCTCCTCGGCGAGGCCGGTCGTTCCTGCGAAACCGGCGTCGTTGAAGACACGAGCCAGGGCGATCGGGAATGCTGAGCCGGCGTCGGTGATGATGTCGGCGCTGCCGAGTCCTGTGGCGATACCCATGGCTGGGAGAAGATCGGGAAACGAAAGCGTCTTCCCGGCCTGAATCGAATAAGCAAGCGATGGATCGGATGCCGATCCCGAGACGTTTTGGGTGTGGAAGACGATCTTGCCGGAGACTGCAGTCGTCTTGGGGTTGAAGAGCTGCACGGACGTTTTGAAAAACGAGCCGAGGTTGCCGGGCGTGGAGCCGACGACCGGGAAGACGCGCGTTTGCGTCACGAGTGGAACGCTGACGAGCACGGAGACGACGTTGGAGTTTGCCGAAATGGTGCTGCATCCGGCGCTCAGGTTGCGGGCACGAACGCGATAGAAAAAACGGTTGGCTGCCGCATGCGTGAATGACGCGCTGCCGGCAGTCACGATCGTGGTCGAGACGTTCGTGAAGTTCTGATCGGTCGATTCTTCGACGACGTAGTCCGTCGCGCCGCTGACGACCGGCCAGGTGATCGTGTACGACTTCCCGACGTCGGCCGTCGATGGTCCGCTGAGCACGGGAATCGCTGGCGTGTCGCACTGCACAGGCTCCGTAACGGTGATGAATGCGGAAGCGTTGGCACCACCGTCTGCGGGCGGGAGCGAGGCGTTGATGTTGGTGCTGCCGATGCCTGCACCAACCACGCTGAAATTGACGCTGTTCGTTCCGGATGGAATGACTACCGTTGCAGGCACCGTGGCGATACTCGGATTCGAGGCACTGAGCGTGACGGTCTTGTCGCCGATGACGTTGCTGTTGGTCTGGGCGGTAAACGCGGCGGAGTCACCAAGCGTGACGGCGCGCGAGCCAGGAAGGATAGCCAGCGTCAGCGCCGGGATGTTGATCGCGCCATTGACGAGCGTGAGGGAGCCAGGCGGTGCTTCGCCAGTTGTCCCGCTCTCGTTGACGAGCTGCGTCAGCGACGGATCGAGTGTGAGGGTAATCGAGGATCCCGGCGCGGCGGATGGCGAGAGAGTGAAGACGAGATGGGCAACCTGATCGCCGGGAGCAGGTGCATTGAGGGTGAAAGGAACGAGGTTTGTCGATTCCTGAAAGCCTGCCACCCAGGAGATCTCGCCGCTTTGACTCGGTGCGCTCTCAAACGCTGGACTCAGCCCCCCCGTGATGCCGGCTTTTGTAAACGTGACCGACTGCACCGCTGCCGCCGGTGAGTAGATGACCTTGATGCTGAAGGACTGGATCTTCGAACCCGCTGCCTGGTCGCGGCCGAGCGGAGTACCGGCGACGTCGCGTACGTACAACGGAACATCAACGGTGTTGCCGCTCGCCGTAACCGTACCGACAGTAACGGAGTCCTGTGCCGCAGCAGGCGAAGTCGTGACGACTGCAAATACCAGGAAGAGAGTGGCGGCGAATGCTGCCAGGCGGGGTTGCTGCGGGTTCATTCCATGTCCTCGGGGAATCGTGACGTGCGTCTGACGCGTGCAAGGCGAGACAACTGGAAGCCGATTACACGCATTCCGAGGATGACAGGAGGGAAGAGCCGGCCCGGCGAACCGGGCCGGCTGAAGGGTCAGAAGCGGGAGCGAATAGCGACGAAGGCCAACGCAATGGCCAGCATCAGAAGCGCGATGTGCCCGAGCGCGGGCACCGGGGGCGTGACAGTGATCGAACCGTTTACCAATATGAGGTTAGCAAGGGTGGTCGTCTCACTCGTGGTGCCGGTGTCGTTCGAAAGCGTCGTGAGCACTGGGTCGAGAGTCAGGGTAATGACTGTCCCCGGCGTCGCGCTCGGGGCGAGTGTGACGTGCAGTGCGGCCACCTGATTACCCGGCGCCGCACCATCGAGAGTGAAGGGGATGGGGTTGGTTGCCTCGCTGAACGAGTCGAGCAGCGAGATCGTTCCGGGACTGGTCGGACTGCTCTCGAAGGCCGGCGTGAGAGCGCTCGTGATGCCGGCGCGTGTAAAGGTGATCGATTGCACGGCCGACGCCGGCGCGTAGGTTACTTTGATGCTGTATGCCTGAATATGCGATCCGGCCGGTTGATCGAGACCGAGGGGTGTGCCGGAGCGATCGCGGATGGAAACCGGCACATCGACCACGGCGAACTGCGCAGCATTGACAGTTCCTACCGTAACGGAGTCCGGCACGATGGCCGACCCTGCCCACACTGCCGTCGCCGATAACAGCATGGCCACGATGCCGATGAGAAGCACGGCACGAAGAGTCTTCGAATCGCTTGCTTTCTTATTCATGTCGTTCCTTCTCACGCCTAGTTCACTTCACTGCCGGGCGTACGAGGCCGCGGCGTTGGGCCGCGGCCGATCGTCGTGCCATTCACCTGGAGTTTGCCGTTCGAAACCGTAGCGCTCATCGAGCCCGCCTGATCGCTGAGCATCGTCAGTTCCGGATCGATGCGGAGTCCGGCGTTGCTGCCGGCGTCGACTTCGATCTCGGCGACGACCGCCGAGCGCGACACGCCGAGGGTGAGATTGCCGTACGAGACCAGGTACGACAGATCGTTGCCCGCGAGCCGGTTGGTCTCAAACGCGACGTTCAGATCCTTCGCTGCTCCTGCTTTCCGGATCGTCACGTTGCTCACGTCACCATCGAAGTGAACCCGCAGCGACATTGCCTGCGGCGCAGCCGATCCCTGTCCTGCCGTCATGATGACCGGCACCACGTAACGACCATCGCGCAGAGTGGCCTTACCGAGTGCGATGGAGCCAGCCAGGTGCGGTGCTTCCTGTCCGGCCGCAGTAGCAATCGGCGTTGGCGACGTCGGAAGCGCATTCGGCCTCGGGCCGCCGAGGAAGAGATAGTTGATGAGATAGAAGATGTCGAGCGGATTGACGACGCCGTCGCCGTTCGCGTCACCCGACAGGATTCCGGCTGCTCCGCTCGGCGCCGGCCCGCCCATGTACAGGTAGTTGATCAGATAGAAGATGTCCATCGGGCTGATCGTGCCGTCGTTGTTCGGATCGAACTGCTGGGGTTTGTAGAGGTAGCCCGCAGCGAGGGTGCCCGTGGAGGTATCGGTGTTGGTCACCGTCACGTTGACCGCGCCTGCTGCATGGGCCGGCGTTCTCGCAGTGATCTTGATCGAGCTGACGACGACCACGTTGGTAGCCGCCGATCCACCGAAGGTAACGGTCGCGCCGGCGTTGAAGCCGGTGCCGTTGACGGTCACAGCAGAACCGCCGGCAATGGTGCCGCCGACCGGCGAGACCGAGGTGACAGTCACCGAGGACGGGACGACGGTCACGTTGGCGGACTTGGCGTCGCTGCAGCCTGCGGCCGTGGTGACGGTGACGTTGAGCGTCAGCGTTCCGGGTGCGCCAGCCGTGAAGGTGATGCTGTTGGTACCCGTGCCGCCGGTGATCGTGCCGTTGGTGATACTCCAGGCGTAGACCGCACCGACGCCAGCATTGGCAACAGAGGCGACGTTACCCGCCGAGCCGGCCGAGGCGCTGCCCGGCGCGGTGATGGTGGCATCCGGCTTGGGATTGATGGTTACGTTCGCCGTATTCGTGGCGGAGCAGCCGGAGGCGTTGGTGACTACCAGCGTGAGACCGACCGTGCCGGACGCGCCCGCGGTGTAGGTGATGGTCTGGATGTTCGTGGCCGAGGTGATCGTGCCGTTGGTGATCGACCAGGCGTAGGTCGTTGCACCGGCCGGACCGGCTGCGGAGTTACCGGTGGAGTTGGCGCAGACCGACGCCGGAGTCGGCGTGATCGTTGGCGTGGCCGGGTTGGCGTTGATGGTCACGTTCGCGGTGTTCGACGCCGAGCAGCCGGAGGCGTTGGTCACAACCAGCGTGAGACCGACCGTGCCCGAAGCGCCGGCGGTGTAGGCGATGGTCTGGATGTTCGTCGCCGAGGTGATGGTGCCGTTGGTGATCGACCAGGCGTACGTTGTCGCACCTGCCGGACCAGCGGCGGAGTTGCCGGTCGAGTTCGCGCAAACCGACGCCGGAGTGGGCGTGATGGTCGGCGTAGCCGGATTGGCGTTGATGGTCACGTTCGCGGTGTTCGTGGCCGAGCAACCGGAGGCGTTGGTCACAACCAGCGTCAGACCGACCGTGCCGGAAGCACCGGCGGTGTAGGCGATGGTCTGGATGTTTGTGGCCGAGGTGATCGTGCCGTTGGTGATCGACCAGGCGTAGGTCGTTGCGCCGGCCGGACCGGCAGCGGAGTCACCGGTGGAGTTGGCGCAGACCGTGGCCGGAGTCGGCGTGATCGTTGGCGTGGCCGGGTTGGCGTTGATGGTCACGTTCGCGGTGTTCGACGCCGAGCAGCCGGAGGCGTTGGTCACAACCAGCGTCAGACCGACCGTGCCCGAAGCGCCGGCGGTGTAGGCGATGGTCTGGATGTTCGTCGCCGAGGTGATGGTGCCGTTGGTGATCGACCAGGCGTATGTTGTCGCACCTGCCGGACCAGCGGCGGAGTTGCCGGTCGAGTTCGCGCAAACCGACGCCGGAGTGGGCGTGATGGTCGGCGTGGCCGGGCTGGGGTTGATGGTTACGTTTGCCGTGTTCGACGCCGAGCAACCGGAGGCGTTGGTCACAACCAGCGTCAGACCGACGGTTCCGGAAGCGCCGGCGGTGTAGGTGATGGTCTGGATGTTCGTCGCCGAGGTGATCGTGCCGTTGGTGATCGACCAGGCGTAGGTCGTTGCGCCGGCCGGACCGGCTGCGGAGTTACCGGCGGAGTTCGCGCAAACCGTCGCCGGAGTAGGCGTGATGGTGGGCGTGGCCGGGTTGGCGTTGATAGGCACGTTGATCGTGTTCGTCGCGGGGCAGCTCGGGGAGTTGACCAGCAGCGTGAGATCGACGGTTCCGGATGCGCCGGCGGTGTAGGTAATGGTCTGGATGTTCGTGGCCGAGGTGATGGTGCCGTTGACGATCGACCACGCGTAACTGCTCGCACCAGCCGGACCGGCGGCGGAGTTGCCGGTGGAGTTGGGACAGACGGTTGC
>Ga0307511_10005450_pt1 | contig 12939 bp, 13 predicted proteins | sample 13_EM_MG_FD_200266 | JGI IMG/M metagenome (GOLD analysis project Ga0307511, IMG submission 200266) | Populus trichocarpa ectomycorrhiza microbial communities from riparian zone in the Pacific Northwest, United States - 13_EM | ecosystem: Host-associated > Plants > Roots > Unclassified | place...
ACACGGGACGGCGCACCCCATCGCGTTTTCAAGATTAGTGAACTGTCGAGGCTCATCGCTAGCGAGCTCGTCTTTACCAGCCAAAAGAGCACCGCGAATCCCGCATGCGCGTGCCGACCCCTCGAAGAGCCCGCCCTCAGCGCATTATGGGAGACGCAACAGTCCTCCTAAGTATACTGCCCAAGGAGACTTGGTATTACCAATGGGACGCTCATGAGGTGCGTGGCCTGGAACCCCGGTGGAAGAATTAAACACTGGGGTTCAGTGATATTTCAGTTTAGAATCGTGGGGGTCCATCACCAGAGAGTCCGGCGCTACGCGAGTAACTTGGGTGCGCAGTGTCTCGGTGCTCGACTGACCAACCCCCGGGCCGGGGAGGAAACCCTCCACAAATTGTGCTTAATTTCACCTGCTGGTGGGTTCTCAGCATTGCAAAATCTATTTTGGTGCATCACGGAGCTCAATCTTCCTTACACCCCAGCCTATTCTTCTTCGCACACTTGGAGAAGACTACCATTCGCCTGGTCCTCCACGACCTCCCGTTTGACATTCTGCCAGCTCTCGCCTCGGCCATCTCCGGCCGACGTCCGCTCTTCGATCCCTATTTATATAGACCGGTTCTCACACCCTGGGCGCATTTTGAAGACTCGCTCTCAGGCTGTCGTTTTGCGTTGCGGGCCATAACGGAATTTTCAACCCCGATCGCACTGTTTGATGCAGCGGTAGGCCATTTGATCCCGCCGATGGTCCCCCGCCCAACTACTCTGCTTCATCGTTGCCACTCGTCTTCAAGTTTCCGCCCCTCGCGGAATCCATACTGGTAGGGGACGCTGCACGTGAGTGGCTTTCACTATTCAGACGCTTGGAACGCGACGTTTTATTGGGCGCGACATTGTCCAAGGCGTATCGTTGGTTTTGAAACCGTGGTAAGCGGAATGATCGATATTTTCCCATTCCTGGAACACCGCACTAGGGAGTTCGAGGGAGTTCGGGATAGGCTCGACCGGAGGTTTAGATACCTTCCTGTACACTCACCCTTATGCCCATTGATCCAAATCCCCAAGCAACCCGACCATCCGCCGTTCGATATATGAGGGGGGGGATTCAATACGATATTGCATAGCATCACGAGACACGATGACCGGGATGGCGCCGATGCACCGCAAACCCGTCAGAGCTCAAGCGAGCGCCAATTTCTGGCTCATTGATACCCGCTAATATGTCGCAAATTTGTTTGGGAGATTATCATGGATTTTAATCAAAGCGGGCATAAAATTCACCAAAAGTGGCCAAAAATGGGATTTTAGTGCATTATAATCCCATTTTTAGCCACTTTCGGCGAATTTTATGCCCGCTTTGATTAAAATCCATTATAATCCCTCTGAGCAATTTGCGACATTTAGTAGTAATTATCAATTTACTGGGGGTGGCGCTGACAGGATCGCAGTCGACGGGTCCCACGACCATTTTTTTCAATAGCATTGTCTTCCACTGGTTAGAAGTGCGATTGTTGTGCGAATGATGATCCGACCCATTGTGGGAGGCGCAACCACGGTCATGAGCTGGTGGGTCCAACGCGATTGAAGAACACGGGTGGAGAAGTTGTGGTGACATAGCACGGGGAACACGAATACTTTGAACGGAATTTCGTCACACCTCCCTCGTCGTTCTATCCCCCGTCCGATTCCCGTTTCGTAAGGCTTGGCTCCCGGAGAAGGTGCGAGCAGATTCTGCCAAACGTTCTCTCAGCGTCCCAAGGTCGCGAAGAACCGCGCCACGTTTCGCCGCCACGCCAGCCTACGCTGGTTACCACTGGCAGGCAGGGGAAGGCGCACCAGCGCTGCTTTGGTGACCACAACATTTTAATTATTCTCAACGCTTAGACCTTATGTCCAGATCCTACTCAACGTCATGCAGGTTGTTGCGGGAAAAATCACGGTGTATTCCATTCAGCGCATCATAAAGGCTAAAAGATGGTAGAAAGGCTATCTACCGAAGCCAGCCAAGGAATGACGGGAGGTTCGGCAGGAGGATTTCGTCCACCGGCACAATGGGTATATGCATGCAGGGTAAAATACTAAGGTTTTGGTCTCAGACTTGAACATTTTTGCTAGAATGAAGGAAAAGGAAACTCTGAGTTTGTGGTCTCGGTAGAGTGTAGAACGGGGAGACGTACTCGAATTGACCGATATAATTGCCGGGTGGATAATACTCACACGCAAGGAATTGAGAGGTCTACATGCCGTTTACAGGTCAGGTCGATGAATGAAAGTAGGTGAAGGGGTACGCACTCCGTACGTGGCTGGGAAGATGGAACCAGCGGGGCAAGTGACGATGGCACATCCGAGCTCCTTAGTACTCTTCCAAACGACCTGAGTGAAGTGCGAGTAGGTGGGCTTTTTAGGGTTATAATCCTTGGCTTCATCTGTCCACGCGTTGATCCCGTCAGTGACGGTGTATTGGCCAGTCCCAGCTGCCAAGTTCTCTGTAGGCTTAACCGTGAGTATCCCCAATGACCGGATGCGACCAATCGAACGACGTACCCCCGAAAGCTCCAACCGTTCCTCCAGAATGCTCGAACACACATCGAGACACCCAGCTCTCAGCGGCAGCCGCAAGATCTTTATTCCAGGTCAAAGGAGAAGCGCCATGCAATGCACGGAAACTATTGTGTCCGGTCAAAGCTTCTTTGCTGATCGCATCGGTCGAGGCGAGAGCCTGGGGAAGGGCGACGAGAGCGAGGAAAAAATATACGACTTTGAAGGCGAAGGGGGACATTTGGTGTGGCTTCGAATGATCGGAGCTGAGAAACGACGGTGAGGTTGGAACTAAGGGAAGTGGCTCGTGTGAGTGGGTATCGGTACAGAGCTAGAGAGGAAACGAACGGTAAAACCAGGAGAGGAGGGAGGGAGACTGGTGCAAAAATGGGGTTGGCCGAACCTCAGTTTTATCGAAACAAGAGTAAATTGAAAGGTACAACAATCCCCAGTGTAACCTTTTGGCAGGATCGATGATCAAGGCGAGCGACTGCGGACTGTGCTCTGGTTGTCTGGGGGGTCCTGTCAGGGTGGAAAAACAGACGGGCCCCAAGCACAAAACCGTTTTCCCTAGCAAACGACAAGAGAGGATACGAGAAGAAAAAAACAAGACGGGCGATCAGAAAACAGAACTCAAAATGGAGGGAGTTAGAGGGGAGGTTACCTCTCCTTCCGGACGATGCTACGGTTGCGAGGGCTCAAGGCGGCCCTCTTTAGTAACCAAGTGTTCCTTGAGGCTGAATGAGTTCTTCTGTCAGGAACGGAAGCTTGTTGCGAATTCAGAGACCATTGTCGCTACGATTTTGCAAGGTAACGGCGAACCTGATCACGTCCCAGGACCTACTTATACACAACAGGTGAGTAAAGGGAGGTAGCGATCGACAAATGGGAGAGGACCGACGCATACTAGTCCTCGGAGTGCATCACCATCAATGGTACGCATCGCTCTTCATTGCGGTCTCTAGGATCCGGGGTAGCAGACAATAGGCCACTCACGCGAAGAGGCGGGGCTCAATGGATAGCCCGCCGAACCCCTGGGAGGTTACATAGAATGCGTCACAGTGGATGCCCAGGGGTGGGCATCCACCTCGGTCAGAATACCTCGGGGGGTCCGGATGACCTGTGGGGATTGGTCCCGGAGTGGTTCCTCCCCCTTCAGTCGTGATGTGGATGTGTCGTATCCAGTTACTGTTTGAAGGGAAATTGACTACCGTCTGATGCCCCGTATCAGAAGATCTCCTACGAGGCAATATCTTCCTTATGAACCCGATGGGATCGTTTTTGAATGTTTAGCAAACTGACAACAGTGTGGAACCTTGCGCTTACCAGATCGGACAAACTGCATTTCCTGACGTTGAAACAGAATCGTAACGACGGAGGGCGTCAGTCTCGACCCCGTCATTTACTGTTGAGTGTGGTCGATTACTGCCGACTATCAGACCGATGAATCTCATGATCATGAGCAGCGTTCCGCACTTACCCGAGGCAAAGTCCGAGAGGGGTTGGCCGGTCGCCCCGTGTAGTCATTTTCTTCCACAGGTCCACCTCCACCACGATCCATTTTTTGAAATCGAGCGAATAATCAGAAGACACGGGAGACCGCGTTCCGTCCAACACGATCTCCAACTGGGGAGGAAGTCTTCTGCAAGAGACCGGTCAGATGCCCGGACTGTAGTCATGCTCTCGTTGGAGGTGGGCTGTTGATTTTCTTCCTTTTCGAATCTACCAGTTTCCTCCTCTCCTCCTCCGAATCCCTCGAGTCCGATCGTAAGTCGACCGCACCAAATCCTTCTCAGATATTGTCGGTCTCCCCTCGATAACTTTCAATTTTCCCAGGTGCCGCCGTCGAGTTTCCTCGTAGATGTCGAGCGGATCATTCGCTTCTGCGAAACCTTCGATATTCGATATCGGCGACACGAAAGGTGTTTGGTTCGTAAGCGAGGGAGGGGCTCACGGTGTTGCCTGTGGCCGGCGGCAGGAAGTCAGCTCAACATAAAAGAGAAAGACAGGTGAAATGGCACACGTTATATTAGGGCTGTCAAGGGAGTGTGGGTCTGCCGTTTCTGCGGGTGGCGTATTATTCGGCCCCGTTGGCTGGGAGGCGGGCACGTTTCATCACCGACAAAGCCCCCGTCCGGCTGTCGGGGTCCGGGGGTACACGCAGAAATCCGTGACGGCCTGACCGCAAGGTTTGGAAATGTCGGTGAGCTGATTCTTAGGTGTGGCACGATGAAAAGCGGCTGTTTGGGTCATTTGCAATTAAGCGTGTGTTGCACGAGGCACTTCCAACTGACCAGGGAGGTGAGCGAGAGCGCGAGAAGGTTGAGGGTGGGAAGAGACCGAAAGCAGTGGCCGCTTAGTTTGGCAGGTCGATCGGTGTAACGCGCGGTGGGAAGTTGGAACACAGCATGTCCGGATCCTTGACAGTGAGTATGACGGGTCGCAGCCAAACTTTCCCTCGAGCCTCACGCTAGGCCGGTTCGACTACCAGATCTGCCCGAGATCCGTGAGACGATTGACTCAGTCATACGCTATATAATGAACGCCGCTACCACCCGACGTTGGAAGCCCACCCGTCAGAATATTCTTCGCCCCGAGCATTGCAACACCTATTCCGTCCCCTTCGCCATTTTCTCGCTCCATGAAGGCCGCATCCTCCCCATATGCCCCTCCACCCTCTTCTGACGGGGCTATTCCCAACAAACCACCACGCCAGCCGCACTACATCAACAATATGCTCGACCCGGATTCTCTAAGGCGTTTCGAACGGGCCCTCGCTCAACAGTACGCGCGAGAGTATCTCTCCAAACACAACCCCGACGAATCCTCGAGCCACGTCTTCCGGCCAAGGTACGTACTACTTGATTGTGCCTCTCTCTCCAGTTCTCACACTGCTTCGCAATTCCATGTTCATAGGATGGATGTTTGTGAGGATCCGAACTCGCAGACCATCACAGCCTTCCTTGAGCTTCCTGGGCTCAAACTCAACGACATCGAAATCCAATTGAACGAAGGCAAGCTGACCGTTTCCGGAAAACGTCCAGCGCCAGACGCCCGGTACCCCATCCAAGAACTCAAGTACGGTGCTTTTCAACGGAGCATTGATCTGCCGATCGGCATACAGGTGGGTATCCTCGACTTATCCCTGTTCTGGGCCTGGCGGCTGACCAAGCTTGTTGCACAGCGAGACCAATTATCCGTGTCCATGTCTAATGGCATCCTCATACTCTTGTGGCCGAAGGATCCGCAGGCATTACCACCAGTTCGACCCCAGATTTCTCGTTCAACAGTGGTTGACGAGGACCCCCGTTCAACAGCGGTTGGCCAAGAATCCCCCTCCCCAGCGGTTGACGAGGATTCTCGTTCAACAGTGGTTTAGATGGCATCACGTATGCCGAGTTCCGTCTGTTGACCCCCCTTGATACTTCGTTTTTAGAGTGCACACGCTTTCTATTCGAACTTTGCACCGCGTGTCTTGGTTTCTTATCGTAATATCTTATTGCAGGATCCAAAAATCCAAATTCCCTTGTAGAATTCATTCGTTTCCGTAGCCATGCATACCCGTGGTACCCGACTGTATATTTAATATTACCTCCCGCTCTCTCCCGCTGCCTTCGCGTAGACTTGACTTGACAACTATTTCCTAATCTCCCGCTGCAGTGCCCTCATTACGAAAAGCTCACTCCGCTCATTCCCGGCCCGTCATTTACGGTTGGGTACTCGACGTGCGATCATCCATCCGAAACAACACCGCGTGACGGGCGCTGGGCGCTAAGGTCCTCTGCCATGATCCACGACGGCGCACCCAATCGTGTTTTCAAGATCAGCGAACTGACAAAGCTCATCGCCAGTCAGCTTGTCTTAACCAGCCCAAAGAGCGCAGTGGATCTCGCCTGCTCATCTCCATACCTCGAAGAACCCGTCCTCAGCGCTTTGTGGCGGACGCAGTCATCGCTATACACCCTTCTGGAGGTGTTACCTAGACAAACCTGGTATACTGAAAACCAAGACGAAGGGTTGGGGTGCAGAGTACATGACCTGAATCTCCCATCGGGAAAATTGAACCTCGAAATTTATCACTTTTTTAGTTCATGATCGTGGCGGATCCTTTGCCAGAGGATTGGAACAAAGTACAACGCTACGCGCCTTGGATGCGCAAAGTCCACTTGGATGATTGGTTGGTCCTTGGGGAAGACGCCATCCTCAAATTACGCCTCAATTCGCCTGTCGGCGGATGGTTCCCAGCGTTGCAAAAGTTCACAAGGTCTACCCTCCCTTATGCCAGCCTTTGCTTTTCTCCGCATCTGAGCAAGGTTTCCATTAAGATGGCATTGATAGGGGGAAGTGGAGTTCCCCGTGATATTCTGCCAACTGTTGCCTCGGCCCTCTCTGCATTACCGACATCCAATCTCCAATCCCTACGTGCGGACGTCGGTTATGATGTTCCCTGGACGTATTATAAAGACACATTCTCCTCCCTGCTTCTGCATTGTGGGCCATCGCTCACAAAGTTCGCCTGCCGGGCCCCATTATCAGACGCGGCAATAAACCATTTGGTTCACCTTCCAAACCTCCATTCCTGGACCACCAACAGCCCCCCACCGAACTACTCTACTTCACCACTGCCAGTACCCCTCGGTTTCCCGCCTCTCACACAGTTTACACTTGGAGGAGACAGTGCACGTGGTTGGATTTCCCTATTTGGGCGCTTAGCGACTGGTGTTCCCTGTGTGGGCGGCACAACGCCACTGTCCAAGACAAGGGAATCGCTAGAAACCTTGAACATCATAAAATTCCCAAATCCGATCATTGACGTCTCCGTTGTCTCCCCGATTCAAATATTTCACAACTTGGCCTTTCTGAACGTCGTGGCCAACTGTGTCGACAGAGACGATGACGGACAGTGCACCTTCGAGCTGAATGACGACGATATCGCCAGGCTCACCATGGCACTGCCTCGCTTGACCTTTCTCCGTCTCGGGCACCCGTGTTCCAAGAACACATGCGCCACAACTATCGCTTGCCTACTTTCGATATCTGTCCATTGCCTCGAGTTGAAGAGCCTGTGGATCCACTTCAACACCAGGGATATCGTTGAGGATTTCAAGAGCGTCTCGACGGACCCCCGATTTGAGCAGCTACGCTCGCTTCCGCGGTGCCCGCTATCACGTTTGGAAGTATGGCGAGTACCGCTCACCCTTGATGAACCCGGTTTTGAAGTCGTGGTAAATGGAGTGATCGATATCTTCCCATCATTAGAGTTCTGCAATGGGCTTGAGAGAGCCTGGGAAGGGGTTTCCGAGAGAATCAGCAAGCTTCGGGAGATGTGAGTGCTTTGGGTGTGTTGAAGGTGAGTGTGTGCCTTACTAGACTTCCCATTTCACCTGACACATTCCCGAGCCGCAGGTAAACTAGTAAATCATTATTCGGTATCGCGAGATACGTAGGCCGGATGGGATCGTCCATCCAACCACTTCGTTTAGCGGTGTTGTGTCCCGGTTAAATATCCAGTTGTTGCGCGAATAACGACCCGACAGAATGCGTAACCGGAGCTGTTGTTCGGTATATCTGACGCAATTGAAGAACACGAACAGTTAACTGCGATCTGGGGGGGAAGACGGTGACGGTGTTACGTTTCTCTTTCACTTCACCGTCGCCCACCCATATAACGGGTGGGTAAAGCGGCTCGGGGACCAAGTGGAAGGCTCCGGGGGACCCGGCCTACGTGGGTTGGCTCTGAAGTATTGTCAGTTCACCGAATGGTGAACAATGAGCCGTGTGTGAGAAATGGGTTCACAGAGATGCCATGGTCTCGTAAGAGGCCTTCTTCAGATACGAGAGGGTTGAACTGTTACGAACTTCTCTCAAACCGACTCGATACTAAACTCTTATATCAGCGTGGAACATCGTGCTCACAAAATTGGATAAACCATGTTTCCCAATACTGGGTGCAGTAGTGGATCGGAACGTAGTAGCGCTGTGTCAAGTTCCCAGCCTAGTGTTTCCTGTCTAACTTCGCCGGCGCCCACACGACAGATGGGTAAAACAAGACAGTGGCAGCCCAGGAGCGGGATGAGACGAACGTAAACCAGTTTTTCAACTGTTCCTCTATACGTTCCCCAAACGTGCAGAGGTGGAGTCGGAACGTTAGCGCTGCTCTAGTACGGGAACCGGGAACCGAGCGCTGAAATTTCCGCTGTGGCACTAGCCGCCATGATCCAAGGCAGCACGTCCCATCGCGTTTTCTGGATTGGCGAATTAGCGAGACTCATAGTAAGTCAACTCGTCCTCACCAGCCCGAAGAGCGCCGCGAATCTCGCTCGCGCATGTCGACACCTCGAAGAGCCCGCCCTCAGCACATTATGGGTCACACAATCGTCGTTGCGTACCCTTCTGGAAGTGTTGCCTGAAGAAAACTGGGATTACGATTATCCGGAGACCACCTGGGGGGTGGTACGTGACCTGGATCTCGCGTTTGGGACTCCGTCAGATGCTGATATTTCTGGTTATCACCTACAGTTTGTGATCTTGGGGGATCCATCACCAGAGGCTTGGAACAAGGTCCACCGCTACGCGTCTTGGATGCGTGAAGTCCGCTTGAACTGGTTGTCGCCCATTGGGGATGATACTGTCCTCAAATTTCGCCTCAATTCGCCTCCAGGCGGGTGGTTCCCAGCACTGCAAGAGCTGCATTGGTTTATCACGAGGTCCAACATCCATTACGCCGACCTATGCTCCTCTCCGGACTGAAGAGGGTTAATATCTACGCGTCGTGGACATGGAGTAATTCCAAAGTTCCCCATGATCTTCTGCCAGTTGTCGCCTCCACCATCTCCACATTACCGACATCCGCTCTTCAATCCATATCCACAGACTTCGATCACCACCGCGAGGTGCCTTGGGCCTATTTCCAAGACGCATTCTCCTCCGCCGTTTTGCGCTGTGGGCCATCGCTTACCAAGTTCACCTCCCCAACCCCGTTGTCGGACGCGGCGATAAACCATCTGATTCAGCTTCCCCACCTCCGCACCTGGCGGATCGAATGTCCCCCACCGAACTACTCTTCTTCATCTTTACCACTCGTTTTCCCGCCTCTCACGGAACTTACGCTCGGGAGGGGTGTCGCATATGAATGGCTTTCCCTATTCAAACGTTTGGAGGTCCCCGTTTCCATCACGCAAGACACGGCACCGTTGCACAAAGTGAAAGAATCCCTGGAATCCCTGAACGTTCAAGACCTTCCCGGTCCCATCATCAATTCTTCCTTCACCTCTCCGATTCGAATGTTTCGCAACTTGGTCTCTCTGAACCTCGGGGCCCGCTGCTATGACAAAGGAAGCGAGGGTCAGTGCGCCTTCAAGCTGAACAACAGCGACGTTACCGACCTCGCAATGGCCTTGCCACAGCTGGAGTCACTTCTCCTCGGGCGCCCGTGTTCCGGAAACGCCTGCCCCGCAACTGTCGCTCGCCTCCTCCCGATTTCCGTCTACTGCCTCAAGTTGAAAGTGTTGGACATCCACTTCAACACTGTAAATATTGTCGAAGATTTCAAGGGTGTCTCAGAAGACCCCAAACTCCGGGAGTTGCGGTCGCTCCCGAGGTGCGCGCTCACGTATTTGGATGTCGGGGTAACACCACTCGCCCTCGACGAGCCCGTTATCGAAACCGTCGCAAAGGGAATGGTCGATATCTTCCCGTCCCTGCAATCCTGTCATGGGTACCGGTTTGCTTGGGGTGAGGTCCACATGAAAATTAACAAACGTGCTCGAAACGTCGTCGGTGAGCGTCACCTTGGACTTCCCTTTCGCCTAACACAATCCCGAACAGAAATAAACCGGTGACGGTCACGCAACCCTCTCACTCGGTGGCCTGAATACCGGCACCATGACTGTATGCTGTTCGGTAAACCAGAGCACTATGATACATCATAGATCGTAAGATACGGTGACAAGATGACACCGTTGGCGTATACCTTTCGTTTAGTAATATCGCGTCCCAGTTGAGCACTCATATTCAATCGTGACGCGAACCGTGGCCTGACCGACGCGCAACCAGAGTTGTCATATGGTGGAGAGTCTAACGCTATTGAAGGAGACGAACGGAAATATTGGATCTAGCGACAGTGTCCCGTTACCTGCAGCTGTCTACCTGGTGGTCGTCGCGGGGGCGGATCGACGGGCAAGAGGACGAGCGTCATGAGGACCAATTATTAATCCGGGGCCTGCTCCAGAGTGAGAACTCAACATATATTCCAAAGCCCGTGTTCTGTCCAGGTGGTCGCAGCATGGTGTATGGAGTTCATGTCAATTGGATGCAGTAGAGATGTATGTGGACGGGTTGTGTTTATGTGTATATAACAACGTCGGGGTCAACGATAAAAAACTGAAGAATTCTTCCCCGCGGAGATATCTACGAACGGAGAAATGGACATGCAACGTACGGCAAAGACGCCGTTCGGTTTCGTTCCAGAACCCTCCCGACCTCATCCCAACCTCGGTGTTTCCCTCCTCCACGTTCGGAAGCACACTCAAATTGCCATGGACTCACCAGCGTGGTCACTCAGCATTTTCGTGAGCCAAAGCCGTGCAGAATCGTCCTCCCCATATCCGAGACCACCATGTTTCCTCCTCCGTGGTATGTCATTGTCTTTCCACCTCAAGTAACAGATCGGGTGGAGGTCGAATGTCCGAAATTCGATGGCGTAGAGTTCGACGACTTGAGGTTCCGCACGCCGGTGGAAAACTGAGAATGTACTGCGGTCAGGTTCGATGGCAGTAAATAGTTCACCAATGAGAACTGATCGAGAGTGGTAGAATTGAGGTTGGGACCAGTGGGGTTTGGATCTGGTCCACCGTGTGAGCGACTTGAGCGAACACCGCGTTGGTCACCGGACATTCGTCATGAGCTGGTGGGAGTCCCGCCCAGGGGAATCGGCGGGGGACATTTACACTGAGCAAAATACTGGCGCGTGGAAAGTCCTTGGAAGAGAGAACTGGGATGGGGGGAGGGTGGCGTGATGTGGAAGGGGGAAACCAGTTTGTGGTGAGGCCATATCCTTCGCGATGTCTTGTACGAGCGGTGGAGAAAGTGGGTTCAATTTACCAATGAGCGACGGAGAGGCGGGCATAGAAGGGGGCCGGTCGTTCGACGCGGGGATCGAAGAGGGAGAGCGCTAATCTTCGATGCTTCCCCCCACTTGTGGCACGACAAACATGATTCCATCCTCCGCCTATCCCCCAACGTCTTGTCGCACCGCGGCGTTCTACGATAGAACAAATGCCACGAATTCCGACTATCCGCCAATGCACCTCCATCTCCACCGGCTCCATGACCACACAGAACTGTGTGGTTTCCGCTCCCTCTACCACAGAAGAATCGTCGAGAGCGAGGGATACTCCACCGGGGCAAGTCAAGTATATATAGGTCGGTTTTGTCTTCGCGGAATCGGATCCGAGGTCAGACCCTGTACCTTTCCAAAAGGCACTCCTTCGACTCGCTCACGTATCCGGATAAGAACCCATCAGTGTAACTTTTGCAATTTATGCAACGTCTCTGACAATCTCCCTCACGAATCGCAGGTAACCTTACGGTCTTTGATCACACCAAATCTCTGGCCATCGAAGTGTTTCAAATTATGAAATCGCATCTTCGGTCAGAGCGTCGCAGCCAAGAACAAACCGGGGCCCCATTGGAAATCTACCACATACGCCTCGACATGGTAAAGAATCCTCAACCGTCTCCCTTCCACTCCAGTCCATTGCGGAAGGTCTTGCCGCTCTCCTTGACGCTATTATGATGCACGATCGATCGACCTCTCCGTCGGGGAACGAGAGGGGGAGGAAGTCCCGAACACAAGAATCGCTTTACAGGTGAAGCGCTCTTGGACGGGAGGGTGGAGTCTGTGGCGGAGGCCAAATGTATCGTCAATACCGGAGATAATCGGTCACAACTTGTGAAATCTGTCAGCGGAGCGAGGGTCGTTCTGGCACAAGGAGTACACCTACAGCGTACCTCCTGTCAAGGAACATAATACACTTGCCTGATAACGCTTCCATGGATAGTATCCAGGGTCCAATGGCTATGCTAGTGTTGTGCCTTGTGAGGTACCAGTGACATTCGTTCGTGTCCACGAGAGTACTGAGAATAGTGGACCGGTAGGGGGTTCAGGGAAGAATCAGTGACATTGGGGCCTTGGGCGCACCAATGTACAAACGACGGGGGATACTCTTTGGCTACGTGTCACATGGTGTTACATTGTGTCACGGGTACCGAACTGCCACTGTGCAGGTAAAATAGGTAAAGTATCTGGGGGTTTCTGGAAAGTTTTGTTTCCTAATAGTTATTAGAACTTATCCAGCTGTTGGATAAGTTCGTCCAGACCCCAATTACTTAACCTATTTTC
>Ga0307511_10005452_pt1 | contig 12936 bp, 7 predicted proteins | sample 13_EM_MG_FD_200266 | JGI IMG/M metagenome (GOLD analysis project Ga0307511, IMG submission 200266) | Populus trichocarpa ectomycorrhiza microbial communities from riparian zone in the Pacific Northwest, United States - 13_EM | ecosystem: Host-associated > Plants > Roots > Unclassified | place...
CAAATCTCATCATTTCTATTTATTTGATAAAAATTAAGTACAAGATAGTACGAGTCTATGTAAGTTTCAAGTTTAAAAAGTTTTCGCTTAAAATAATATATTAATAAATAATATAAATTATATCATCAAACCTCACTTATTAAATTTAAATTATTATATTAAAATAATTTTTTAACAGTGATATCCTCTACGTGATGCCTCGCATCCATGGGGGAGGGTAAGCTGAGTTGGGGTTTGCTTCAAGAGCTAGATTGATGATTGAAGATTGCGTTCTCTCGTCTTTTAAAGCCCAACTCTGCTCCTACCATTCGCTTTATTCAGTGGCACCATCCCTCGTATGGTTGGCGGAAGGTTAATATTGTGGATGGTAGCTCACTAGGGAGCTCAGGAAAGGCTGGTTGTGGACGTTCTGGTGACATTTTTCGATATTTTCTAGGTCACTGGCATCTTGGTTTCTCTTCTTTTATTTGCTCTGCCACTAACATGGCGGCGGAACTATGGGCTATTTGCCATGGTATTAATGTTTCTATAGAGACAAAAACTTTCTCCTTTTGAAGTTGAGTGCGATTCCTTAGAAGCAATTTGTTGTTTGTTATCTTCTCCCGACAAATTGCATCCTCACTTGAAGAATTCAGTATCATCTCTCATCCTTTGGCCCCAAAAGGCTCATTCATGCCCTTCACGAGGGTAATTAGTGTGCTGACTTCTTGGCTAGTTTTGGTTCCTCACAAACTCGTTCTCTAGTTTAATGGGATGCTCCTCCTCCTTAGACTTCGCCATTTTTTGGATGCTGATAGATTATATATTGTTTTCATGCGTGTAGTTTATTTGTATTATTATTAGTGTTATCTTTCTCATGAAGTTGTGAAAATTTCAAATTAAATCTAAGGTCTTTTGACGATTACTTGATGGGCTGATAGGAGATTGGATTTAGCCACTGAATGATGGGCCTATACTTGGGTATTCCATGCTTTTACTAAAAATAGGGAGTGTTTGAAATTGTATGAACTTGTAGTTATAAGTGAATGAACTTGCGAATGGAACTCTCTGTTTACCTGTGCAATGAATTATTTATACATATTGGTTATACAAGCTTATCTTATAAATAGTAAATTAATGATGAATTATTTTTTCTCATTGTGGTAACTCGTTGTGATACTATTAGTTGAAAGGTTGACACTCGTTAGTGATTAGCGAGAAAAATTGATACCTACTGAGAATATAAATTAATGGAAAATAACTATTGATAAGAAAGATAGGTGTTCACTGAATAAATAATTTTTTTAAAAAAAAGCCACTAGCCGGAAAGATAGACATCAAGATAATTGTTCGTGCGCACTTGAGGTCGTGGCCTAGCGGGGAAAGAGACTTGTTTTTTTTCTCTGCACCTAGGATAGACATCAAGATAATTGTTCGTGCGCACTTGAGGTCGTGGCCTAGCGGGGAAAGAGACTTGTTTTCTTTCTCTGCACCTGGGTTCGATCTTCTCTGTGCATGTTTGTCACCCCCACGGTGCTTTACATGCCAATTGGGTTTGCAGGATGTTCAGTGGACCCGGGGATTAGTTGTGGTACGCGTAAGCTGATCTAAACACCCTGGGTTATATATATATATAAAAAAGATAATTGTTCGTGTGTAAATAGAGAAGATCGAACCTTATAATAGAGAATTATGTGAGCACCGCAGAGCCACCAATGGATGGTTTGTGGCGTCATTCCGATGACTTTTTAGAATTTGTAACATGCGTCATTCTGCCGGTTATTTTGTTATTTTTTTAGGTTTAGGAAAATAAAGATTAATATTTAAATAATTTAAGGAGAGTCTTTTGAGGAGAGTAAAAGAACTTCTTTTTCATTTTCTAATCATAAAACTAATCTTTCTGGAAGAAACATATTTGCTTTGTATGAGAATCTATACGGGAGGTCATGTGGGTGGTTAGCTCTGCACAAATGACCAAATATTCATGATTGTGGTCTTGCTAGTTGCAAACCTCATTAAATTAAAAATAAAAGAAATTCTTTGGGGCCATCTATTTTGACTTTTATTTTTATTTTATTTTTTAAAAAGAGTTTTTGCCTGATGAGTTTGAAGAACTCGAAAGAGTGTTATGATTTATATGCTTAAACAATTGATTGAGTGATTTCTAATTTATCATTAACGGTGAGTGGTTGTGTCAAGATCAATACATGTGCTCACTGGTTTCACACCTCATAGTAACACGTGTGTGGCCCAGCCCACAAGGGCTACGCAGACTTGACATCAACCCCATCTACCTCCATTATATCACTGACAGGTCCTCTTTAAGGAAAAAAAAAAATTGAATGAGTTAGTTTATAATTTGTAAAATATTATAAATTAGAGTAGATATAATTATAGATTCATACCTAACCTAACTATATTCATAAATACCTCCAATAATAATTTAGCACAAGACTCGAGTCATGAAACAAATAGGTTAATTTAAATAGATTTGGATCAATTAATTTTTTTAAAAATCAACAAGTTTTGATAGAATCATGAATCAACTTAAAATTTTTTATCGAATCACATCGATACATTCTAAATAACTTTTTTAAAACTTGAAGGTCATAACGTAAATGGACACAACCAAATTTAATAATAGTGCTTCATGGTTATTTTAGTGATTATAATAAGAATATTCTTAAATTAATTTGTAGGTAAATTGAAGTTAAATTACCTTTTTAAATAATCTTAAAAGACATATCTTAATTCTTTTGAAATACTATGATCACCTAATTATTAATATGTTTGGGAACACGGTGGAAACCGCGTTTTTCAAAAAATTCAAAATATTTTTTTCTGCTAAAATTTAATATGTTTTATATGTTTTAGATCGTTTTGATGTGCTAGTGTCAAAAATAATTTTTAAAAAATAAAAAAAATTATTGGCATGCATTTCGGCACGAAAAGTTATTTGAAAAGCAACCAAACCACATTGTAAAATACTCTCTATATTTATTAGAAAGAAAGAAAAAGGAATATTTTGTTTTTTCTTTGGAGAGGGCAAATCTTCTTCGAGGAAGAGGAAGTGAGAATCAATCCGATGACCAATTATAACTTTAATATTGAAACAGAAAATGTTTATGTATTGTTTTGATTTTTAGGATCCAATTATAACTTTTGACTTGAAAGAAATAAACAATTACCTGTGGCTGTTGCTAAGCCAACCCATCAAATCTTCTTCCCTCAATTAGGATAGTCATTCAAGTTTACATGAATATTTAGACCAGTTAACCATTATAAATTCGTTCAGACACACATGGAGATTGACCATATACCTAATATAGAATATTAAAATTCAAAACCCCGAGGAGTAGCTTAATTGATCAGGTCTTGAATTTGCTTCCTAATGGTCACAAGTTCGAGTCTTCTCAGGGCCACTGGAGACTTACATGGTCGTTAACTTCAGGACCCGTGAGATTAGTCGAGCTGCGATCAAGCTAACCCGAACATCTAAGTTAATAAAAAAGTTTTTTTCACGCACATACATAGAAAACTCTAATTTCCTTATATTGAATTTAAATTTTAAGATATTTATATATATACACCTAATAATCATAATTATTTAATGATACTGCAGAGATCCCACTTCTCAAAAGAAATTAAGAACGAAGCTCGAATCAACAACCTTAAAGCATATTTATTGATACTGCAGAGATCCCACTTCTTAAAAGAAATTAAGAACGAAGCTCGAATCTAGAACCTTAAAGCATGCTTTTGCAGCAGGGAAAATCATGAATGATATTATGGCAAAGGGCAACCCTTTCTTATTGCAAATTTTAATGAAGTAGCGAGGCAGGTTGAAAATTGATGGGCAAGTTTCAATTGCCATGTGAAAGCAATTGTGCCACCCAGCCATAAAGGCGTTTTATTTTCATGAAAGTGATCGAGGAGAGTTTTCAACACGGCAATGGCTCTGTCTGTCCTTTTCTTTTAAAAAAAAATATTAGATTATGGGGAAAATAAAAGAAATATCTTTGGTTGCTTAATTATTTGAATAGTGTTGACTTCCTGACACCCTTTTACTAATAAGAGGTTGGATTGATGGTTGAGATGTGTTTTTCTCCTAATCAGATAGTGCTATTTATATAATAATTCAGATTACATTTAAGAGATATATTCAACATTCAACCTGATGTCTGGCTATAAATTTGTTCTTGTTTCATGCTGACCAGGCTTGAATCCTCGGTCCTCTGCTGATGACAAACCATTTGTCTTTCACAGAATTCAATCTTGATCTCTAGAAGGTCTCAGGTTGCAAAATCTGGAAACTTTGAATTTTCTTTTCTGGGCACGAGAATGACTTTGTGGTTTACTGATCGAAAACAAGACATTAGTTTTAGCTCTTGAGATTGAAATGGTTTGCTGTGATCATGATTTTCATTTTATAATTTGTTTTTTTATCCAATTCAATCATTATCAATTCATTTATGATGGCTACAATGGATGAAGAGTGGATTTGATTAAAATAAATAACCTTTTCTGTTATTATTTTGAGATGATAAAAGATGAAGATAATGAGAAGGTTGAGAAAAATAAAGTAAATTGATTTTTTTATTAATTTTTGTACTTTTAAAATAGAAAATATACTATTCCCATTATTTCCTCTCTTTTGCCCCAATAATAAAACAAAATATTTTTTAAGTGGTTTTTCTATGATTTAAAATAATTAAAAAACATTTAAACAAATTAATTTAAAATATTTTTTTAAAAAATATTTTTTTTAGATACATAAGTAACGAGAATTAAAAATATTATAGATTTTTACCCTCAAGAAAGCTCGGTTGACTTCATGTTCAAAACAACAATCTCGTAAGTTTCATTGGCAAATGATTACGGCGTATACTGAGACCAAGTCTTGTTTTCTCTCTCTCAGACTCCATAAAACCAGCTGTACATTCTTACACCTTGAAAATCTCAAACTTACCTGCAAAATACCTTAGCAGCAGCCATGGATGTCAGAAACAATCCATGGATCATGCCTTTTGTTATTTTCTTATGCTTTTCTCTCAAGCCCCATGTCTCCCTTGGAGCTGATACAATCTCTGCAAACAGCTCTCTTTCTGGAGACCAAACTGTTGTCTCAGCAGGAAAAGTCTTCGAACTTGGTTTCTTCAAGCCAGGTAACTCCTCAAACTACTACATAGGCATGTGGTATTATAGAGATAAGGTGTCTGCACAGACCATAGTTTGGGTGGCAAACAGAGAGACACCTGTTTCTGATAGATTTTCTTCGGAGTTAAGAATATCTGATGGGAATTTAGCTCTCTTTAATGAGTCCAAGATCCTAATTTGGTCCACAAATTTGAGCTCTAGTAGCTCTAGATCTGTGGAAGCAGTACTTGGTAATGATGGAAATCTAGTTTTGAGAGATAGGTCTAATCCATCATTGTCACCACTATGGCAGTCTTTTGATTTTCCAGCTGATACATGGCTGCCTGGTGCTAAGGTTGGATTGAGCAAAATCAACAATAGGAACACACGTCTCATTTCATGGAAAAGCAAAGATAATCCTGCACCGGGTCTTTTCTCTCTTGAGCTAGACCCAAATCAGAGTCAATATTTGATCTTCTGGAAGAGGTCTATACAGTATTGGACTAGTGGAGAATGGAATGGACAGATTTTCAGCTTAGTTCCTGAAATGAGATTGAATTATATCTACAACTTTAGTTATGTTAGCAATGATAATGAGAGCTATTTCACCTATTCAATGTACAACAGTACAGTCATATCTCGGTTTGTGATGGATGATGGCGGGCAGATTCAACAGCAAACATGGTCGGCGAGTACCAACGCATGGTTTTTGTTCTGGTCTCAACCAAAGACGCAATGTGAGGTGTATGCTTACTGTGGGGCTTTTGGAAGCTGTAATGCGAAATCACAGCCTTTCTGCGACTGCCCGAGAGGTTTCAACCCGAATTCGACGGGGGACTGGTATTCGGAGGTTTTTTCTGGGGGATGTGAGAGGGCAACAAATCTGCAGTGTGGGAATTCTAGTGTTGTTAATGGGAAGAGTGACAGATTTTTCCCAAGTTACAATATGAAGTTGCCTGCAAATCCACAGATAGTGGCAGCTGGGAGTGCACAGGAATGTGAATCAACTTGCTTGAAGAATTGTTCTTGTACTGCCTATGCTTTTGATGGTGGTCAGTGCTCAGCTTGGTCCGGCGATCTATTGAACATGCAGCAACTTGCAGATGGCACAGATGGAAAATCTATCTATATCAGGCTTGCAGCTTCTGAGTTTTCAAGTTCTAAGAATAATAAAGGAATAGCTATTGGCGGTGTTGTGGGCTCAGTGGCGATAGTGTCTATCCTTGCCCTTGTTCTGTTCATATTCTTGAGAAGGAGAAAAACAGTCAAAATGGGCAAAGCAGTAGAGGGTTCACTGATGGCTTTTGGATACAGAGATTTACAAAGTGCGACGAAGAATTTCTCTGAGAAACTGGGGGGAGGAGGTTTTGGTTCTGTTTTCAAAGGGTTGTTGCCTGATACTAGTGTCATAGCTGTGAAGAAGCTTGATAGCATCAGCCAAGGAGAGAAGCAATTCCGCTCAGAAGTCAGCACTATCGGGACAATCCAGCACGTCAATCTGGTTCGCCTTCGTGGGTTCTGCTCAGAGGGAAATAAGAAGCTGTTGGTCTATGACTACATGCCGAATGGTTCTCTTGATTCCCTTCTTTTCAGTGAGAAAAACACAAAGGTCTTAGACTGGAAAACTAGGTACAGTATTGCTTTGGGGACAGCTAGAGGATTGAACTATCTCCATGAGAAATGCAGGGACTGTATCATACACTGCGATATAAAGCCTGAGAACATCCTTTTAGATGCTCAGTTTTGCCCAAAAGTGGCTGATTTTGGCCTGGCAAAGCTCGTCGGCCGGGATTTTAGCAGGGTGCTGACAACCATGAGAGGTACAAGAGGCTATCTAGCTCCAGAGTGGATTTCAGGAGTGGCTATAACAGCCAAAGCAGACGTTTACAGTTATGGAATGATGATTTTTGAAGTTGTATCAGGAAGGAGAAACTCTGAGCAATCTGAAGATGGGAAAGTGAAGTTCTTCCCAAGTTATGCTGCAAGCCAAATCAATCAAGAGTACGGTGACATCCTTAGCTTGTTGGACCACAGGTTGGAGGGGGATGCTGATCTTGAAGAGCTAACAAGAGTCTGTAAAGTTGCTTGCTGGTGCATCCAAGATGAAGAAACCCAAAGGCCATCAATGGGCCACGTAGTTCAGATCCTCGAAGGGGTTGTGAGCGTGAATCCACCTCCAACTCCAAGATGTCTCCAAGTGTTTGACAGCCAGGAGAGCATAATTTTCTTCACAGAATCATCTTCTAGCCAAAGTTCACAGGCACAGAGCCACACCTCAACTGCTTCTACTCAGACTAAGAACACCACATCAAACAAAAGTCCCAAGTCTTAAAAAGAGAACCAAAGAAGGACGCTGAGAAATCTGGTTCAAGTAACTGTAATACTGCTATTATATTTGAGAATGCAAGAGTCTTAGTTAATTGTAATAGTTAGTTTTTTTTCTTCTCTGTACATGGTTTGTACCTTATTTGAAGGCTAGTTTCAAAGTTTTCTGAGAGTGGCAAAATCCTAGTACTGTTGTAAAAGCCTTTCTTCTTATATAATCTCCAAAGCTATGGCATGTTTCATGCTTCATGACATCAACTTCAGCCTATAATTGGTTTATGAGATATCTAGACACAGCTAAATGTATATATAATCTATGACTAAGTCAAGCAGCAGCTATTTTCAAGTCTACTCAGACCTTTTCATCCTCAATCCATTTCAGAATTGCAATTCCTCCAAGAACAAGGTGGTGCTATCCAGTAAATTGTCTTTCAAAGAAAGAGATTTTAATATCTTAAGCATTACTTGTCCACAAACTACTTTTTCATTCATTACTACAATAACATCAGCGAGATGGAACCTGGGATCTTGCCCTGAAACCATACAATCTAAAATTTGATCACTAATGAGCAAGACTTGGATGGTCCAGCACACCAATGAAGAATCTAGCTTCAAAAGTCCAACCCACCCACATGCATGTAAAAATGATATCCTTTTCTTTGTTTCTTTCTTAGAACTTAAAAGAGTTACAAATTGGTTACCTGAGTTGGAGGGAGAGCCTTGACTTGGGACCAAGAATCTGTTAATTGTGTGCGAAGCAGAAGACCTTATGATTAAAGACGAATCATCAGCAGTGAATTTGGATTTGCTTCTGATAACCACAGACTGCTAAACAGAAGACAAAATAGCTTTGATATTCCAGGCCATGCATCTGACTCTCACCTTGCGAATATGTATACAAAGCATGCTGATTCCACTCATTTTAAGCACAATGCAGGGTGAACAAAAACAGTCAACAACTGAAAGAAAGCTGTCCTCAATTGACTGGCATTGACCCAGCATGCATGGATACAAATGAAATTGCAATTTAATTTGGAGAAACTTAACAATTTGATCACCTAATTGTATTATCTATTCAACATTTCAATGAAAAGAAACAGAGGGAAATAGCAATAGAGAGATAGGAGAGGAATTTCAAGTTTTACAGTGGAAAACCTCCAGAACTGCATGTTGTAGGGACATCAACTACAGTGATTGTACAAACTGAAATTAACTCTTCTGCCGTGGGGTTGTTGTATACTTTCTGTTTCTTAATACCTACAAAAACCAGCAAAATTGATACCGTACTAGCATTTTAGACCTCACGTTTTTTGTTTACAGAAATCAGCACAGTGTAAGATGTGATGCAGGAAAGATCAACCTAGCGTTTCCTACTAATGAAGAACTGATAATCTCGATGGTAATTAAATCTTTTGACTTGATCTGCTGTAACACTTCTTGTAGAGAGAAGCAAGGCATTTTTCTCCAGTGTTCTGCATCTTTCCTCCAGTGCTCTGCTTCTTTCTATGAGAATTTCAGAAGTTTTAGAAGTACTTTCTTCTGAAGAAGACTCAACATGAGTTCTGAGATCAAACCAGCGTTCACCCTACAATTACAAGATTGTCAGGTATTAATCAGCCTGTTCCTTGTAAAAGTCTTAGCAAATTGGGAATGCAGGCTCCCACCAAATACACCATTCTTAGAGCATTATCATCTATTATGTACTGACCACAGACGAAAAGTATCATAAACCGAAACAACACAACAGAAAAGAACTAATCATCGTATACGCAGAAGGATTTTATCGTGCGGTATGTCAATCAATCATGTCTTTTGATACAAGCAATTCGACCAAATTCTCATCAACTACTTAAAATGAACATGTCATTGTTCAGAAATGAAGAACATGGAAAATCAGATGTAGTGATGACATGAATCTCTGATTGCAGTTTCCTTCTCTTGCGGACACCATTTCGACATGTAGAAGCACAATCCGGACCTAAAATCATCGGAATGTTTGAGTCAGTGTTATATAGAAGTTACCTTTGTCCTGTAGCTTTGCAATCCCATAACTGGGAAGACAATCATCTGAAACGTCGTACTGAGCGAATCAATTGGAATGCTACGTACAATTAATTGATTAAATGAATGGTATGTCAGGAATGCTGCGTGAAACTCGCCCTCTGGAATTCGATATATAGGGTACCATGCAACTGAAAACCTGAAACCATTTATCCAGAGTTCATGAGCATGATAAATTTTACATGTCACATAAGCACTACGGATAACAAGAACTACAAGATCTTGTTGTTTCTCACCAAGATGAAGGGTGTAGATCATGCAGGTTCATAGATTCTAGCTTTGATGGATCACCGAACACTTGAAGGTTAGAAGTGTTGATACTGATGAGGTCCCTGATTCTGCAATTAGCAAGGGATTAACACAAAATCAGTTGCATCCTACCACAAGGTTTCAGAGGGTGCGGTGAAGGGCGGAACCAGAATGTTTGTTCAAGAAGTGGAAAGCAACCAAAAGTGAGGCAAATTAAAGGAACATTTCCTGGCAAATTAAAGGAACATTTCCTGAGTAAAAAAAGCCTCAAGGCTCAGCTACTTGGCATCATTATAAAATGTCCATCCTTCATGCACACATGAGATTACATATCAGAGGATATTCTAGTTAGGCATGCTGTTGCCTGAATCTCAATAGCACAGGTAAAGAGCTCATACTCCCAGAAGAAAACAGTAATAACACAGGCAAGATTGAAAATAGTTAGAAGAAGACTAACTTTAAATGAAGAGGCTTTCGATCGTGTGGAAGCTCAGATTCAAAGAATTCAAATACGAGTTCAGGATTGGTGTCCACTTTATCCTTCCCACAAACATCTGAGAGATGTGGGTAAACAAAAAATTGAACAGCTGACAGGTAAGGAACAAAATATGCACAGAATGGTGTCGATTCAGCAAGAAAACCATTAATATTTGGAGAATCTCCTGCCTTGACTTCTAACCCATAACTCCCAGGTGTCTCATACCACTTCCAAACATCCTGGAGTGATATTCTTGGTAACTGAGCCTGATGAAGAGAACTATCTAACTGCTGATTTTTATTTGTACAAGAGGAAGTGATAAATGGAGCAGCAGAATGAAGGAGTCTTTCAAACTCTGCTATTGGATCGCCCAATGTACTCTGATATTCTAGTTGCAGTTTTCGAGCAGCATTTGATTCTAGACTATCTATCTCCCTCTTGGTCGGCACAGTCCTATCCCTCCTCTCCTTCTTGTTCTTCGTTTTAGCATGCTCCACACTTTGTTGAATCAATGCTCTTGGAGGTGTCATCTTTACAAGATTTTTCTACAAAACAAAGAATTTCAATGCGCAATGAAGAACCAATTCCATCGTTAGAAGAATCGGCCACAATACAACATGAAATCAAAGATAGACTATAAAGCAACTGTAAACTTGTCAACAGGAAGGAAAAAAAAAATAGAGAATCAAAAGAAAAGATTTCAGGTCTAACATGAAGTTAACAATGAATTTCACTACCCCCAATGAGGGATTTTTCAAGAATCCATAAAGCAAAAAATCACGTAAAATGAAAAGTAACTTAGCAAATCCATATACAATGTGAAAGCATACATAATTATCTACACATTAACACAAAAAATAGCAACTAGAACATGTTAACTAAGAGATTAAACCAAACGCATTTTATTAAATCAAACAAGAATGGTAAAGAAACAGTGAAACAGTGAAATTGTTTCAGTTCTTGATTGCATTCAAAATTAAGTTCAAGAAACAGTAGGATTAACCTTGAAGAAACTAATGAAAATAACAAAAGAAAGATAAAGTTAAGGATGGTAACACTAATGATGATAGAAAAATCAAATTTGATATCATTCACATCGAAGTTATCAGTTCAAGAAACCAGAGATAGCTTTAGCTGGACGAAGAAACGCAAAGGCACCTGAGAGAGAGGGAGATAAGCAGTTAAGAAGCGCGCGGTCTGTTATCTAGGGGAGTTATTTTCAAAAGGGGTTTGACTGTATATTTAGTCCCTATTATCTTGAGTTTTACTTATTATGAGTTTTAATAACAATACTCTTAAGTAGAAAAGTTCATACTTCTAAATTAACATATTGATTTTGGACTTAATAAACTAATTAATTAATTATTTTTTCTTGTTTTGTTTAGGAATATTTATAGTCATTAACTATTATAAAGAACAATAAATTTGGTAAAATGGCCTTGCTTTAGGTACCATAGCTACAACTTGATTTTATTTGAGAATCATGGCTTTTAGCTTTAATCAACTTTTCTTTTTTGAAGAAGAAGAACCTCAAGAAACGACCAATTTCTATCAACTTTGCTCTTAACTCATATTGATAGAATATTTTATTCGGTCCTTATTTTTTAAAAAAGATATGAAGAGCTTTTTATAGGATAATTTTCTCTTTCTAATTTTTTTTAAAGTGAATTTTATCTTTTTAAAATAAAAAATAGATACAAAAATAAATTCATTTCTTAAATAATTTTTTTTTATTTCAAAACAGGAAGTACATGAAAATATATATATTTTTTCTATCTCAATTATATATCTTCGTATCTTATGTAATAAAATAATAACTAAATACTACCTTATAAATTATATATAAAAAATTCCTCATCTAAACTAAAAAAATTCGTACTTATTTTATCATTGGGAACACATTGAAAGAAAATGCAAATATATATATATATATATATATATATAGACACACACATACTCCCTATATGTAATTATCAATCAATTAATGACTAATTAACGAGGTTCCCTTCACTTAGTTATTAAATCAACTTGCTTAATTCCTTGATGGCAGACATCCATTTTAGGGTGTTGGGCATTTCACACATTGCTAGTATATTATTTTGGTGATTTTCATTCACGAGAAGATCGTCGTGGTGTGGTCTACATATATAAAAGGGAGTATTTTTTTTTCTTTTTATTTATTAATTTCTTTAATGTAAGAGAGTTCAATTTTAAAATATCTTAGAACACACACATATTTATACACAGCCTAGGGTTTATACATCTCAAGAAATTTATATTATTTTTGGAGTAAATATTATTAATTATTTCACAAATCCATTTTGAAGAGAGCACGAACATTAATATAAAATAACAAATCACATTCAGTTTCATCAAAATTAATAAGAATATTTCGTATAGGCTCATAATTCGTTCTCTTTTTCTTTAAGTTAAAAACACAAAAAGAAGTAAAAGCGAAAATATGGTAGATTATGAGGGGAAAAAATTGCATGGTATGTACGCGACTATGTGATCTAATGACATTTTTCAAGCATATTGATTTAATTTTTCTTGATGGTAAAAACTAAAAAATTTCCTTAGTCTTGTGGTTGAGCATAGGGTGTCCATTTCTGTTTATAGCACTTATAGCAAGCTAAACTAGAAAAAATTAGGATTACCACCATTAAGTGTGTGTTTGATAATACAATGGATAATATTTTTTAAAAGTT
>Ga0307511_10005453_pt1 | contig 12936 bp, 17 predicted proteins | sample 13_EM_MG_FD_200266 | JGI IMG/M metagenome (GOLD analysis project Ga0307511, IMG submission 200266) | Populus trichocarpa ectomycorrhiza microbial communities from riparian zone in the Pacific Northwest, United States - 13_EM | ecosystem: Host-associated > Plants > Roots > Unclassified | place...
CATGTTGGTTTTCTCTACATTGCTGCAGATCTTACTTAACCATTTCCAGTTTTCTGTTCCATTATGAGGTTATATCTGCCCATTCCTGGTGGTTGGATGCTTATCATGTTGTGATGGATATTCATAATTACTTTTAGTTTCTTTAATGCTGGTTCAACTAGTATAGCATCCCAATTTCTGAGATTGGCTGCATAGAAGGTTCTTTCTTTTTCATATCCTTGTACATTGATAAGGACTGTTGTTTTATTTGTCATTGGTGATCTGCTTCCTTGGATTGCTGTTTCTAGAGGTTTCTTTTCCATTTGTGTTAATGGGAGTTTAAATAGTATGCAGAAGTTATTAGATATTAGGTCTCCTCCTTGTGTACATGGGTCTAGAAACACATGAGCCTTATATTTATTAATTGTGATTTCTGCAGCCATAGTTTCTTTTCTTGCTTCAGGTATGATGAAGTTCCTGCTCTGGGTAGGGCATTTCATTACCTACATTAGTTCTAACTGTATTTCCATACTTATGGCTGTAGTTTTGATCTTGGAATTTCTATTCCTGTTTTGGTATTGTTGTTGGTTGATCTTTTGGTATCATGAAGTCATGGGCTTCTTCTATGAACATTATGATACCATATGACCACTTTGTTTGCAGTAATAGCATTTACCTTCCTGTTTGAGCTTTTCTCTTTCTCCAAAAGATAAGATATGTGCCATATCATCTTTTCTTTTTCTAGCACTAGAGAAATTACCATACAGTCCTCCTGGTCCTCCTTTGGCTTTAGCTGCTAGTGCTGCAATTTTCTTTTTCTCATTAGGGAATATGTAATTTGATTTGATAAATTCCATTGGTTTTCCTATTGACCATTATTTACTGGGTGGGCTTGGTTTTCTATTTTGATTTATTATTAGTAGGGGCCTATGGGTCTGTTTCATAGTAGCTTGTACTTGCTCTACCTTGTTGACAATTTGTACAAATGACATATTCCAGTTGACAGCTAATTTAACTTGTTGTTTAATTAGGGAGATTAGACCATTTACAAATTTCATTTTGAGTACATGGTTTGAGATAAGGGCTTTGCCCTTATTGTCTCTGCATCTAAGTTGGTAGTCCTATAGGTGTTGTGCAAATGTGTTAACCTGGCTATCTTGTTCAAATTGTACTTGGTGGCAACCTTCATACCTTAACCACAATTCTTCTCTTGCTGTGGATGGGATAATCTTTTTCCTTAGAAAAACCATAAAACCATGAATATTTCTCTTTGTTGATTTGGCTTTTTCACTATAGTCTTTCAACTATCTGGCTGCCATTCAAGTGAATTGAAAGTTTGCTCTCTGCAAGGCTTCTTCCTTCCCTATATCTAAGCCTTGCTACTTCAGCCATCTTACCAGCTGTTCCATATATTCATCAAAGTTAATTGGGTCCTTCCATTTCTCTGCTTTACCATCAAAGGCTTCTGGCTCTTTGATTTTTGCAAGCCTAGTTGCTTTCTTGCTGGTTTCTTATTTTATCTTATTGGCATATTGTTTTATTCTAGTAAACTTTTCCGATTCCTTCTGTTATGGTGTTATTTCTCTTACTAACCTGTCTATTTCTATCCCAGATTCTTCAGAGTTTGAGCTTTTAGAATTGTCTGAACCAGGTCCAGATTCTACATCACTACTTGAGCTACTGCTTGGTTCTGGGTCTGGTTCTGGATTTATTTGAACTTTCTTCTTTTGAGGTAAGGGTTTATCTTTCTTTTGTTTCTTAGGTGTTTGTGGTTGTTCTTCTGTACCCTCACCTTTACTCAAGAGTGTTGGTGGTCTTTCTTTTGATGCACTTGCTGATGCTTTTCCTAGTTGGGTCTGAGGTTTTATAACAAATGGATCTTCATCTATCTATACTGTTTCTTGCTTTTGATCTTTATCATGTAGGTTGTCTATTTCTGGAGTCCCTAATTCATATAGGGTTCCCAGCATGAGGTATTGTTCTATTTCTGGCCAGTTTTTTACCAACCAAGGTATACCTTTTACTAGGTTATATGTTGGTTGAGGTGGTCTTGTCTTAAATCCTGCATTTAGTTCTATATCTTCTAATACTTTACTTTTTAAATTTGGTGCTTCTTGGAAGGTTAGATAGTTCAAACATGCTTGGAAGTTTATTTCTATTTCTTCAATATTTAGTTCATATTAGTTGAGGAGGGAATATGTTTGGACTTGATTCATAAATTGATTCCATTTGTTCAGGTTATTCTTCCAGTATTGTTTTGTTGAAACTGGAGTTCTGATTATCCTTGCTGGTATTAATCATTTTTCTTCAAGTGTGATTGTTGTTTGTACTGCAGCTTTTTCTTGAATGTCTAATCCTTCTGGGATTGTCTTTCACGGGGGCTCTATTAACTATATAGAGGATACACCAACTATAAAATAGAGCGGCCGTATGTTCTATTGCAACAACGGAACTTATTCAAAACTCCAAATAATCCTAGAACATGAAAAGTCCCTTCCAGACTTATCCGCACCTTCAAGCTTCAATCCGCAAGAGAAGATGCAACTGTCTAGTTAACGCGAAATCACTAGAGTAGCACTGCCAGGTCAAAACCACAGATGAAGGCAGAACTCAGAAATTGTCAACTTAGAACATTGTAGGCTTCGTGGAGAATCGATTGCCTAACCACTATAGTTGGGGCTATCCTTACCTTCGACAATTCTTGTACTAATTGTATTCCGGAGTAATATATATTGTGAAAACTCGCGGGCTTCGGATTGCTCATGTTCGAAGGTTGTCACATCTGCTTTTCTTCATGCAGTCGCCTTCTGAAATTAGTCTGCCAGGGTCTCAGCTACTGCAGAGTCCAAACACACACTTGACTCAACTAAGAATACTTTTCCCAACTGTATCTCTAGGCGCTTACACTACCTATTCTTGGTCCCTGCTCAGGCGAGATAAACATAGTCATATTCCGATGCCAGAGTAACTTTCAGATAGTAAACTTAAAGTCCTTCAGTTTATCAACTCAGGGTTCTTAATTATTAGATCCGGCATCCTCCATCCAAGTTGTCTATTGTCCATTGAGAGCCTGCCTCATATACACGGTGACCAGTTTCAACTGCTCATAATTCCGCGGATATGACTCCATTGATCTTCATTAAGGTCTCATTCGAAAGCTCTTTCTGTGTGGAATCTAATAGACTAGGTCCGTTAGCAACCTTTGTCAACCGGGCTTATACTAGAACCTGTAGAAGTAGTTTTCACAACTTCAACAGCCTATAACTCGCCCAGTATAACTCTGAACGCAAAACGGATTCCTGAAATGGATTCAGCGTGCACAACTACCCCTAAAACCACCTTGAACCGAAAGTTTCTGGGAACTTTTATTTTCGCTCAGATTTCCATTGCCCCTTATAGTGTTACTAGATGTAGTTTAGTCTAAATTAGGCCCTAGTGGCTTAATATTTTTATTTTTCTCTCAGGAGATTTCAGCGTAATCCAAAATGGCTGGTAGGCACGAATGCGGCTGGTATGATATGTTGTTAGGACCGCAAAAATATGCTTATCGCAACCATGATCACAGTTACCCGATCGGGGTTAGTCTCGTACCGTAATAAGCTTCTGAAGTTGCTTGCTGCGGGTTTGTTGACCTAAACCACATTTGGTAAGTAGTTCACTTAGTAGGTTCAGGGTTACCAATCCTAATTTAGGGTAACTTGGCAAGTTCAGGGTAACTGCTCTCATACAATGTTTGACTTAAAAATACTTTCTTTAGTCGAATAGTAAGAAACTTTTTCTGACTGTAACTAGATCACTAGTAGTCGGAATCACATGAAACTTGAACTGTAGCTACGACTCCACCTTCTTAACTAGTTCCTGTATACCGAAACTCAGCAAGCCATATTTCTATTGTCTGGGTGTACTGCAGATAGAAGTATTATTACTACAAGTAATAATTTCTATTAACGCACAATACTTATTATTAAGTATTCTTTAGACTTGTATAACATATTCTTGGGTCATTCTGTATAGTACAAGTACCCTTAGGTGGGCCGGTAGTCACCCCGTGACATTGTCTTTTTTGCCGTTTCTGGATGTACTAATTCTTTAGGTAGTGCTTTTGCCTCATCAGGAGTTAAGGCCTTCCTTCTTCCTTTTGTGCCACTCTTGGCACTTTTCTTTTCTTTCCTGAGGGTAGCAAACATGTCTAACTTCTGGAATTATACCACTGATAATTTGGGAAGGCTTTGTTTCCTTCCTGCTATTCCTTCTTTTCTGGATCCTGATGAGGAGGAATAATTTTCAGTTTCCTATGATAGTCTTAAGGACTATTTCTTTGGACAGATGGTGGCTAGACCAAAGCCTTCTTCTGTCAAGTCTGATCCTTCTTTTGGTAGGGTCAGGAAGGTTAAGGAGGTCAGGTTTGTTAATGGCCTCAACACCACTCTTAGGGGTATTCCTTCTGCTTCTGATAGTAGTACTTTTTGGAGTGTTAGAGGTTGGACTGCCAGGGAGGCCTACCCTTTCTGGCAGGAAAGGTATAGGTGGTGTCCTTGCCTGGAGTGTAAGGACAGGTGTGACTAGTGGTTTTCCTTGGGGTTTTCTTGAGGTTGAGATACTAGGTACCCTTTGGGGGAGTACCACTCTTCTGCTTGTTTGGAATACAGTGAGTGTTGTAAGTAACTTTCCTTATTTCTTTTATTCTTATTGGTTTTTACTAATGTTTCCTACTAGGTTTGTTCATGAGCCTTTCCTTGATACTCACTTTTACCAGTTCAGGTAACTGGTTCTTTTTGTTTCTTTTGTTCTGGTGTTGGTTTACTATTGTAAATATCTGCTAATGTTATTTTTTTGCAAACTGGTTTATTCTTTCCCGATGGTATTAGGGGACCAAGGTGTGTTGTAGATTCTACCTACTACTTTTCTCTTAATTTTCTTGGTTTGTAGAATTTATAGTTTACTGCAATTCGTCTAGGGTAAATATTGTGTTTCTTTCTTTAAAGATATTACTGAGTTTCTCTTCTTTTTAATACTCCTTGGTTGATTCTATGATGTCTACGCATGTATTTATTTTTGGAGGTTACTGTTCTATTTCTTATACAGGTTCTTTTGTACTATTGCTTGTTGAATGTATTTCTTTGCTGACTATCCGGCTTGGTTCTACTATGGTTTCTTATCCACTATAGAGTTGTAGTACTTGGTAAGTAGTTTCTTTCACTACTTGTGTATAAGATTATAGGCCAGGGTGATCAAGCCTGCGTTGATATAAAGGTTTTTTTTAGGTTAAAAAAATGTAAATAGGGGCCTAAAGTAATTAGGGTGGAATATTACCCTGAAGTAATATTCCAGATTTACTAAGTACTTTAAAGACTAAGTTTTAGGTTCTAGTATTAAATTACTAAGTTCTGAGTAAGAGTCCTCATGGGACTAGAAGTAACTAGTGGAACTCTTATATTTGTTGTATATAACTATTCTATGTCTGTCTTCTCTAGATCTGATCCCCTTCTCTGGATGCAGACCTGAAGCCCTTAAGTATTACATGCCAAGACTAGCTGTGACTCACTTTTGTAGCTGTCTTATAGTAGTGAGTCATACTTGTTTTGAAATCCATCTCTGACTCATTTAAGTGAGTCATAACTTTTAGAATCACAGATGAGTCATAGTGTCACGGGGTGACTACCGGCCCACCTAAGGGTACTTACACTATACAGAACGACCCAAAGATATGTTATACATGTCTAATGAATACTTAATAAATAAGTATTGCGCGTTACTAGAAAATATTACTCGTAGCAGTACTACTTCTATCTGTAGTACAGCTCGACAATAGGAATATTACGTGCTGAGTACAGGGATACAGGAACTACTTAAGAACGTGTAGGTGGAGCCACAGTTTAAGTTTTGTGTGATTCCGACTACTAGTGATCTAGTTACAGTCAGGCAAAGTTTCTTACTATACGACTGTATAAAATATTTCTAAGTCGAAAATTGTATGGGAGCAGTTGCCCTGAACTTGCCTAGTTACCCTGAAATAGGATTGGTTACCCTGAACCTACAAAGTGAGCTACTTACCAAATGCGGTTTAGGTCAACACCCCACGGGTAAGCAACTTCGGAAGCTTATTGCGGGATGAGACTAAGCCCGATCGGGAAACCGTAACTATGGTTGCGATCACTATATTTTTACGGTCCTACTGACATATCATACTAGCCGCATTCGTCGCTCCTAGCCGCTTTGTGTTACCCTGAAATCACCTTAGGGAGAAATATAAAAATCAAGCCACCAGCGCGTAATTTAGACTAAAGTGCGTCTGGTGACACTATAAGGGGAAATGGAAATCTGAGTGAAAATAAAAGTTCTCAGAAACTTTCGGTTCAACTTAGTTTTAGGGGTAGTTTTGCACGCTGAATCCATTTCTGGAATCCGTTTTGCGATCAGAGTTATACTAGACGAGCTATAGGCTGTTGAAGTAGTTAAAACTACTTCTGCAGGTTCTAGCATATGCCCGGTTGATGAAAATAGCTAAAGGACCTAGTCTATTAGATTCCACGCAGAAAGAGCTTTCAAATGAGACCTTAATGAAGATCAACGTAGTCATATCCGCGGAGTTATGAGTAGTTGAAGCTGGTCCACGTGTATACGAGATAGGCTCTCAATAGACACTAGACAACTCGGATGGATGATGCCGAAACTATTAAATAAGAACTCTGAGTTGTAAACTAAACAACTTTAAGTTTACTATCTGAAAGTTACTCTGGCATCGGAATAGGACTATGGTTATCTCGCTTAAGTGGCGACCAAGAATAGGTAGTATAATCTCCTAGAGATACAGTTGGGAAAAGTATTCTTAGTTGAGTCAAAGTGTGTAGTATGACTCTGCAGTAGCTGGAACGATGGCAGACTAAGTGCAGAAGGCGACTGCATGAAGAAAACCTGATGTGACAACCTTCGGAAATGAGCAATCCGAAGCCTGTGAGTTATCACAATATCCATCACCGCGGAATACAAATAGTGAAAGAATTGTCGAAGGTGAGGATAGTGCCCACCATAGCTGTTAAGTAATCGATTCTACACGAAACCTACAAAGTTCTAAGTTAACGTTTAAGTTCTGACTTTTTCTCAGATAAGTCTAGAGGGACCTTTAGTTTTGCTGAAGAATTATTCGGAGTTCTGCATAAGTTCGTTGTGACAATAGAATATACAGCCGCTCTATCTTATAGTTGGAGTATCCCCTATATAGTTAATAGAGCCCCCGTGACATTACTTTGTAGTCGCAGTATTTTCGTTTCGCCAAAAAGTGCTAAAACCCATACCAAAAATATGTCTGCTCCAGAAGACCAGACTCCAAAGGCTTCAGGGTCTCACCAACCCTATAACCCTTTACAATTCACACCTATCGCTCCGAAAGCAATAACCGAACGACCTCACTTGGAGGCCTCCCATTCAGAATCAGAACTAGAACCCGATTCTGTTATGGCTGATATATTATCACGACGTGCTCAATCATATGAGCCACAAGCAGATGACTCTCCCGACCCTCTAACATTCCCACTAGGATTAATGCATCGCTTAGGCGCCCCACGAGTTAGGAACCCTCCAGGAAGCACTACCTCATCCCGACAACGAGTCGATACAAGGGAATACAGGCTACGAAGACCAGCCTTGTCACAAGAACAATGCGAGGACCTACTAGCCACCATAATCTGAGATGGCAAGTTAGAATTTGAGGCACAACAGGCAGAGATCACAAAGTTAACGGACACATTGTTGGCTCAGGCAAAGACAATTACTGACCAACAGGCCGCCTATAAAAGCATCTACGATGGTGCAAAAGCCACCTATGATGAACTCACCATTCTTCGTCAACAGGTTAAAGACGAAATTGCTGCTCTCAAAGGCGTAGCAACTGGTCAAAAAGAGGCTGTCGAAACCCTTACTGATAGTATCAAAGCCGCACGGGTAATCCAATAGGAGGCTCTAATCAAAAGGTTAGGTGAGACAAACGACAAGATTATTGGTACAGTGCAAGCTGCGTTCGATCAAATTAAGGCCGATCTACAGAGCCTTCATGACTGGAGTCAGAAGGCCATCAAGCAAGAGTAGGATGATCGGTCAAAGAGCTGTGAAAATAACAAGTAGTCGATCGAGACTCTAGACTGAACTACCACCACCATTAAGCGCAAGCTTAAAGACTTCGAGAATACCACAAGGGAGCGCAAAAGAGGAATCTCTGCCAATATGGAAGAAGAGATTCGAAGGCACCGAACCCCTCCCCCACTTCGCGATGGACTAAGTAGAGGACTAGGTGGAACTATTCCACCACCTCCTCCACCACCTGCACCTCCACCACCAGAAACCCACATTACTCTAGGAAAACAAGTTGCTCCTGTTCCTTTGGTCAAAAAGGAGCCCCAAAACCTTCCGCACCCTCCCAAATTCGATGGTACTTCTTCTAAGCTAGGGGAATTCATCCAAAAAGTCAATAAAATTTTTGAACGGATGCCACTTTCCTATAGCACTACTAGTGAAAAGATCCTGTACCTATCAGATCTATTAACTGGACGAGCTGATGTTTGGTGCCATGCTAACTAGCACAAACGTTTACCAAACGAACAAACCAAGTCGCTTGAATGGGACTGCTATGGACGATTCAAAAACGTGTTTATGGAATCACACCGAAACCACCACGAACAACGAGAGGCTAAGCAGACCATGCTTAAGGACTACCAGCGGAAAGGCAAGAGGATGGTCGATTACATCTCTCGCGATAGAGCACATCAATTGATAGCATCTCTATCAAAAGAGGCGCTCTGGGAGCACCTTGTCAACTCCATTCAACCCGAGGTTATAACCCACATGATCTGAACAAGTACTAACAAGGACGTATTAGATAAAGTCCCCACCAGTCTTAAGATGTGCTTCCACACCATTGCCAATGCAGGATCGACCTTGGAGTACGAACGGGGTAGAGAGACCTATGCTCGGACTGAGTTCCAGCACAAGGTAGACAGGGCAGGTGGGACAAAGGAGAAGAAGGAGGCCAATAAACCCTCGGATGCTACCAAGAAGGATGACACTAAGCGTGTGCAGAAGAAGAAGGCAAAGCATAAATCTCAGGGCACCAGTGCGAAATCAGACAAGTCCGATACCACCAAGAAAGACAAAGAAGCTGGTGAAGATCTTGTCACCTACGCCATGAAAAAGGCACTGATGGCATCCTCACAGTGTATCAAATGTGGTGATCCCAACGATATCAAGAAGGACTGTACAAACGCTTGGAAGCCTACCAAGGACGAGAAGAAGAAGGCTGATTAGGGGAAGGAGAAGGCAGTGAAGGTACCCACGATTAAGGCAACAGTGGACGTAGTTCCTGAGCCAATTTCCTATAGTGGTATTATTTCGGAGGACAAGTTGGACTTTGAGGTAGATGAGTTGGACACTCAATAGGAATGCGGGCTGTCCTGTACGTCGGGTCAGGCAGTCTCGCAGGATTGGTTTTCGATTTGTGTTGTTAGAAAAGGCATCTCTGTTAAGGAATGGAAGAAGGAACATGAGGGGGAACTTATGGATATAGACTCGGTTTTGATTTCTTCTGTTTCTCGCAATCTTTCTATATCACAAAACATAAAAAGAGTAAAAAAACGAAAAGCTGAGGACGGGTTGGCAACCCTAATCAGCGCCCTCGAAAAGAGACCACGAACGGTGGCGGCGTCGGATATTTCATTGGCTCGGAATCCTGTTTCTAATTTTTCTTTGGTTGGGAAATCGTCTGTGAAAGTGTCAACGCCTGGTGGAATGAAGTTTCATATTCCTGTTAAGTTATCTTGGGTTTACGGGACAAATACAAGAGTGATAACCGTGAATGCCCTTATTGACACTGGTGCCGAAGTGACGATTTTGGATACAGATTTTGTGGAGCAAATGATGATGCCTTGAGTTAAGAGTGAGAATAGACTGGGATTGGAGAGCGCCGACGGCTCCCTACTTAAGAGGTCTGGGACTGTACAAGTCAAACAAGTACAGTTGGAGGTCCCCGATGTAACATCGGGAAAACAAAAAATCCTTGACCTGGTTACTGAGGTTGCGTGCCTCGAGCCAGGTTGTCCACTCATTTTAGGGTTCGATTAGATTACAGCGCACTGCAATAAGCTCAGAGTTACATCTCCCTATGGTCTGGAGCTTAAGGGCGCTTTGGAAATTGAAGAGGTAACATTTCTCCGAGTTTGATGAAATCCTGGAACATGCGAAATATGTCGCTTTTATACATGTGGGCTAAATGAAATCTCCCTGAGTACCCACTGGTAAGGCGTTCGATGTGATGCAGATCACAGCGGCGGAGAACCTACAGGGACTGGCAGAGAGATTGCCAACCCAGTACAGAGATTTTGTACGAATCTTTGGAAAAGAGGTGCAGGCTGCCCTGCCAGCACATGGTGAGCAAGGTATGACTATTGACCTTGAACCGGGAAAGCAACCACCCTCTGGGAAACTCTACGCTCTGTCCCCAGATGAACTCAATTTACTAAAAGAGTATCTGGATGAAATACTGAAAAATGGGAAAATTCACCCTAGCAAGAGCAGTGCTAGCGCCCCAATATTTTTCGCGAAGAAGCCAAATAGTAAGTTGCGAATAGTAGTTGACTATCGTGGACTCAATGCTATCACCATTAAACACAAGTATCCCCTACCCCTCATGACTACACTAATGAAACAAGTTGGCACATCTCAAATATTCTCAAAGCTGGATTGAAAGCTCGCCTTTAATCTACTACGCATAGCAGAAGGAGATGAATGGAAAACACGGTTGAAAACTCGGTACGGTCTGTACGAGTATACGGTTATGCCATTTGGATTAACCAGCGCACCATCTGTCTTTCAGCGACACCTCAATAATATTCTCGCAGAGAAAATCGACCGAGGTGTTGTCGTGTATATTGATGATATATTGATATATTCTAAGACAGAAGAGGAGCACATTGAACTCGTTCGCTGGGTCCTTGCGAAGCTTACGGAGAATAATGTATGTTTTAACATAGATTAGTGCTTGTTCCATGTACCAGAAGTGGAGTTTGTGGGTTTTCAGGTACGAAAACAGGGGATACAGATGAGCCAGAAGAAGGTTGAGGACATTGTGAACTGGCCAGCTCCACTAAACGTAAAAGAAGTACAGAGGTTTATTGGATTCGATAACTTCTATCGCCGATTTATACAAGGCTTTATATCCCTAACGTTACCGATCCAAGTACTGACACATAATGGGGTGATATGGAATTGGTCCAAGCAGTGTGAGAAAGCATTCGTGGAATTGAAGCGCAAGTTTACTACAGCGCCTATCCTATGCCATTACCATCCTGAACGAAAAAAGCAGATCGAGACAGATGCCTCAGACTTATGCAAAGCTGGTATATTGTCCCAATACGAACCAGATAGGCGTTTGCACCCTCTGTCATACTACAACAAACGTTTCCTACCTGCCGAACTCAACTATGATGTTCACGATAAAGAGATGGTAGTTATAGTTAACTGCTTTCAAGAATGGCGACACTTTTTGATTGGCGCACCAGAGGAGATTGTGGTTTTTACTGATCATAAAAACCTCGAATACTTCAATAATACTAAGTTGCTGAACCGGAGACAGGCACGCAGGGCGGGAATTTTGAGTCAGTTTAACTTCAAGATTGTCTACCATCAAGGTGAAAAGAATGGCAAAGTGGATGCCTTATCTCGTCGGGTGGATCTCGAGCTTGAAGGAGAGGGAGAGAAGCATGACCTAATGATTCGCATGTTTAAACCTGGGTAATTCCAGCTTGGAAAAAACGAAGAGGCCCTCCTAACCCGCCACATTATTGCCGTGAAGGCTTCACAAGTTGAAGAATCTAGTTGGTCGAAGGAGATTCTGGAAGCAGGGCTTCTGGATCAAAATTGGTTGGGCATTAGAAATGGCTTGAAAACAGGACAAGGTTATCCAGGCCTCCAACACTACGGTATGGAGGTCGAAATGGTGACCTACGAATGCCGCATATATATTCCAGACAGCAACGGTCTCAAGTTGAAGGTTACACACCAATGCCACGATGCGAAAGTCACAGGGCACCTTAGACGAGACAAGACTGTGGATCTTATGAAGCGGAACTACTACTGGCCAAACATGGAAGAATTGGTACGAAACTACGTACGAACCTGTGATGCCTGCCAACGCAACAAGACTGCAAGGCACAAGAAATACGGCAAACTGGTTCCACTTAAAATTCCATCATGACCTTGGGAACAGATCTCGATGGATTTTATTACAGATCTCCCTAATGTCAAAGGCTATAACCAGTGCTGGGTTATTGTAGATAGGTTCACGAAGATGGCACATTTCATTGCCCTCAAGAATCGGAAGGTAAAAGAGCTTGTGCTGATCTTTGTCAGGGAAGTTTGGAGACTGTATGGACTACCAAAGAGGATTGTTTCGGATCGAGATACGGTATTCATAAGTTCGTTTTGGAGTGAGGTTATAAGGTTGTTGGTATCACGGGGGCTCTATTAACTATATAGCGGATACTCCAACTATAAAATAGAGCGGCCATATGTTCTATTGCTACAACGAACTTATTCAGAACTGTGAATAATTCTTCAGCAAAACTAAGGTCCCTCTAGACTTATCCGAGATAAAGTCAGAACTTAAACGTTAACTTAGAAATTTGTAGGCTTCGTGTAGAATCGATTGCTTTTCAGCTATGGTGGGCGCTATCCTCACCTTCGACAATTCTCTCACTATTTGTATTCCGCGGTGATGTATATTGTGATAACTCGAGGGCTTAGGATTGCTTATGTTCGAAGGTTGTTACATCAGCTTTTCTTCATGCAGTCACCTTCTGCACTTAGTCTGCCAGCGTTTCAGCTACTGCAGAGTCATACTACATGCTTGACTCAACTAAGAATACTTTTCCCAACTGTGTCTCTAGGAGATTACACTACCTATTCTTGGTT
>Ga0307511_10005454_pt1 | contig 12935 bp, 19 predicted proteins | sample 13_EM_MG_FD_200266 | JGI IMG/M metagenome (GOLD analysis project Ga0307511, IMG submission 200266) | Populus trichocarpa ectomycorrhiza microbial communities from riparian zone in the Pacific Northwest, United States - 13_EM | ecosystem: Host-associated > Plants > Roots > Unclassified | place...
AGAAGATATGCGACCTTTGAAGAGCGCATCTTACGGCCAGCCGCGACTGGGGTTGGCTCGCGGATCGTCCTTTCTGGCATCGTATGGGCGGGTGGAAAGAATCAAACGGGGTGGTAGAAGTTGGATATTTTCATAACCGCTGCTTATGTAAATAACGGTTGGCAAACGGGAAAGCCTCCGTTTCCAGCGTCTGACCACCACCTACTCATTTCTTTTGATTTCCTATTTGCAATTTGCCGACGGTCACCGCCTCCCCCTTCGTACACGTCACGTGGAGCCGCCGCCATATCCTCCCTTCCTCCCACAGTCCCAAGACAAACATGAACGCCCTCTCCAAAACGAGGCGGCCGCTCACCTCCTCAAGTCGTCCCCATCTTCGGTCGCCGTCAGGTCACGCGAATGCTTCCTCTCGTCAGTGGGGAACTCGGAAGCGAGTGCTCCCAGTGTTCGTTCAACACCGTCTCTCATTGTACGTATCGTGCCCAAAAGCCACCCCCATAATTCAGCCTTACTAGTTGTAAATGTGCCAAGCATTACTCCCGATTAGTGGCGCTATCGTGTCAAGACGCCGCAGTCACTAATTACGATCAATTACGAATTTGGGTTTTTCCTGATGCCGTGTGCACGCGGTGGGACGGTGGACTCCTTCCGGATGTCGCGGTCGCTCAGAGTTCACCCACCTTCCATCTGCGTGCCGGGGAATACATATCCTGGATCTTGGCCTTCTCCTTGTAAATGGCGTCCGAAGACCCCCACCGTGGGGTCTTGACGAAAATCTGGATGCCACAACCCGAGAGGGTGCACCCAGCTCCGAGCGGTTTTCCAGCGAAATCAAGTTGATCAGGGGGGATTCCCTCCTTGACTTGGATCTCGGCCTTGACGTTGTCATGGTATCCGAGGATTCGATCTCAAGGGCGATGGCCTTGCTGGCAAAGGTCCGGATGGAAATACGCATACCACCACGAGAGAGCTAGGGAGAGTACTAGTAGTGTGACTGAGAGCCCGTCGACAACGATGGACGGTCAGCTTACCACGACGGAGGGTAGACTCCTTTTGAATATTGTGTCGGAGGACTCGACCTCGAGGATTGCGGTCGTGTCTGTCAACGTTTGACGAGGTTCTGCATTCCGTGCGAGGACGGAGGACTGAGTGGTTTACTAGTCGTTCGAGGTGTCCATCTTCAAACTTCTTGCCAGCGAGGATGGTATGTTGTTGGTCGGGAGGGATGTTCTCCTTGTCCTGGATCTTACCCTTGGTGTTGTCGACAATGTCAGAGGACTTAACCTCGAGAGTGATAGCGTTGAGGCGTTATCACCCAGGATCTAGGCCGCGAGGCTTCCTCCATCCTGGGCGCTGCAGGACGGTGGGTATAGAGAACGTTACGGAGGTCTCGGAACCACCAACCATGCGGATGTTTCCTCTGGGGCAGCGGAGATAAGTCATTGCTGGTCAGGTGGGGTTCTCTCCTTATCCTGGATCTTGGTCTTAACGTTGTCGATGGTGTCCGAACACTCCACCTCCAACACAATCGTCTTGCCAGCGAGGGTCTTGACGAAGATTTGCATGCCACCATGGAGAGGGAGGACCAAATGGAGATCGGACTCCTTCTGGATGTTGTAATCTGGGAGAGTTCGACCGTCTTCGAGCTGCTGAGACTCAGTTCCAATCAAAGGAAGCGTCCTGCTTCTTCCAATCATCCTACTTGAAGCCCCGGAGATATTCGTCGTACCAAACGACAAATCAGCGTGGCTTCTAGATCGGGCCAACGGTTTCCCGGATTGTTTGCTGACCCAGAGTCTCCGTTCTAGAGCTTCACCGAACACATTTTTGCACCAGCCAACCTCACGAGGGCCGGACCAGAGAGCTTTGCCCAAGCTCGGTTGGAGCAGCGCCTATCTTGGAGGAATTTGGACCAGGAGAAGGGATGCGAGAAAGGTCCGGCGGGGGCGAAGGAGCGGTGACAGGGTGACCGATTCTGGTGACCGCGGTTCACTATCCTGGGGGTGTTCCACGGATGTGGTTTCCTTCGCGGATGCCGCAGGCGCGCTCACAATCTCTGGGAGCTTTTTACAAACCACCTCTATGTAACAAAGGGTGGTCTGAAGAACAGTCCGAGGTGCGGGAACGGCGGATGAGCTCCTGCACGAAGCCATGAAGGGGAGCGACACCAGATTTCCCGGAAAGACAAGCGTCTGTGTGGCCGTTCAGGGCCTTCTTGCAGGGGTCGATGGTGCGCTGGACGAGGGGGTTGACGAGGGACTCGAACTGGGAGCGGAGGAGCTTGAGGTTGATGTACTTGGGACCGGAAGCGTCCATGCCAATGAATGGGAGGTTGACCTCCGTCTGAGTGGTAGAAGAAAGCTCAATCTTGGCCTTCTCAGCAGCCTCACGGTCACGTTGAATGACCGTGGCGTCGCCGGAGAAATCGACACTGGTATTCTTCCTCATAACTCTAACCGTAGCCACCATCCGTGGGGAAGCGACTCTGGATAATCCTCCACCTTAAGAACTTGCGTTCTGCCAAGGGTCTGTCCTTGAGGAGGTTAACGAGTTCTCTCTCTTCCACATCTTCCAGGCTCCCTTCTCCCTGTCCGCCGCATCGCCGGGTTCAAGATCCCTTCGTTCCTTGAGTTCAACGTCCACGCCAGTGAGATACTTCAACTGTCGCAGTTCTTTGGGAGCGCTATCAGACTGTGATGGAGTAATGAGCACACGTATCCAAGACATACTATGGGTAAAATACTCACTTTGGTGCTACCAAAAACGCCGATCCCCCGAAGGTTCGGGCAACCGCAAGCGATCGCTGTGATACCCATCCTCTGAGCTACTGTTCAGACTAGATGATTTATTCACAGACTCACCGCATATACCCCACCCAGGGTTAAGATCCACCCCAGCAACGCGCTTCAGTCCCCCGCCATGCGAACGAACAGAAGCAGGCGAATGCATGTCGAGGCCGTTCATAGAAGTCAAGTTCCCCAAGTTCGGGCAGTTCCTGATGAAGTGGTGACACGCGTGTGTAATACGCAGCTCGGGGATACTTGGGAATCTAGCATGTTTCCGTTTGAGAACCTTTGAAATGGGGCCTCTGGAGCTAACGCTCAAGATCTCTAGTGACTTCAGGTTGGGCGGCAGGACGAGGCAGTCGACGAACTTGGTCATAAAATCTTCAGGCGCCTTGTCAAAACACAGTATGACGGAGAAGGTTCTACAGAGTTACTGCTTGTGAACTACATTCAGCTGCAGAAGGCAAGAACGGACGTACTGGTCATAGGCGGCAATTGCCGGGGTCGTGGCCAGATAGCCGCACTGGAGGTACGGGTTCGAGCCCCAACCTCCCTTCTTGGTATTGTAGTCATAACGAGTGTGCGGGATGCATCCCTCGGCGTCGACCCAAAGAAGTGGAAGGAGTAGGTTGTGGAGTGGCCAACATGTCATGGTCAGCCTTCGGATGACGACCGAACGTTCTGCGTGTTTCCTCCCCATGCCCACACCCGACCTTCTGCCATGATAGTTTTCACGAATGAAGCGTCGATGATCGGCAAGGTAGGAGAAGACCTCGAGAAAGACTTCGAGAGGGAACTTGAAAACTGCACAACACAAGTTAGCGTGGATCAGAGTAGAGGTTCCGGAGTACTCACTTCCACGCAAGAAGGGGTCTGTGCCAGTTCCAGGAGTCATGACCTCAGGAGAGCCGGGAATGGAGCCACCACCCATACGGGGACTGTTCGTGCAGCTTTGTCGGTCCCAATCGGGCTACGAGGGGTCAGCTTGGTACACGGGGTTCCAGTCATCATGGTTGGCGATTGGTTGGAGTGGTCCAGGTTCTCCGTCGGTTTTCCTCCAGGCTTTGGGTCCAGCAACCGATCGGCTCGTGGTGATGCTGCGGCTGTGGAAGTCTTCGGTGCGTTGATGTCACTCTACGACGGGGAAACGTTGAACAGCCGAACGGGCGCGTGTCGGCTGACGTTCCTGCTCTGTGGACTTGAACGCCATCTTGATGGTACAGGACAACATATGTTTCCGTTGAGGTGGATTCAACAGGGAACCCCGCTGAATAAATATGGATGCAGTGGGGTGAATTTGGGCCTGGAGAAGACGTGATCGGGGTACACCCCTATCCTTCTCGGCGGTAAAACGTCCGTAAAGATCGATGACAGGGCCGGCGCAAATCAGCTGGATGGAAGGCTTCTTCTCCAGCTTATTTTAGATAGTTAGCGTCATGAATATCTGCTTCGGCCAGCAACCGACGAACACGAACAAATCCGAGTTAGGATCCTGAGCGACACCAACCCACTCCTGAGCTTGCCGTTACATTTCAGATCATTTGGCTTCAGCGTCTTGGTCTACAACATATCCTCGGTGGCACCGGGGTTCTGGTCCAAAGCCTCTACCGCTGAGGTCGGGGTTGGGCAGGGAATCGATGTGTTTGAGGACCCAGAGGGCGGGGTAACGGGCCCAAGATCGTCTGCCGTATTTATCCGATACACCAGCGACACCGATCGACTCCTGGTGGACGGAGATGAAAGAGGCGGGGCGTGGAGTAAGTTGAAGGTATTCCCGAATCGCACGTATTTCGTATAGTGCTCCTTGCTGGTGTTGAATGCAGAACATACTTTTTTTATCTCCTCCTTGGTGTGCGAAGCAGCCACAGACCCTGGAATCGGCGTTGCGAAGGGACAAGCAGACGGGAAGGACCTTTTGGGGCAGATAGATGGCGGCGAGGGCTCAGTGGTCCTAATCGATGTGGTATACGTCTATCATACGTCCGGGTATCTTTTGAAGGTAGCTGCGATGGCCCGGTTCCAAGTTGAGTAGAAAATGGCGAAAGATAAGTTGTCCAAGCATGTGGGATACGGGTCGGCATTGGTTTGGGCACGGAAGACAGGAGAATCTAGGATGACGTAGGTGATGTTGTCCAACATGCGAGTCTCAGATTCGACGAGATACGGTTCGCCGAAACCGATGATCTTGATCAGATCCGTGGGGTCGCCGGGTGGATATTCGAGGTCCTTGACCTTGGGAATGACCCGGGTCGAATCGACGTCCGTCATCGACTTGACGTCAAACTCGACATGTCACCGAGACCTCTGATCTTGGCCTTGAGTTTCCAATCGATGATCTCGTATTCGAGGGAGGGTGGCAATCAAGACTCCTCTTGTTCCGGTCTTCCGGCCAGTCGATGATCTCTGTGCTCCTATTGTGTTCAAGGCTGACCTTCTCGCTGAAGGTGTCATCGTCCTCCTTCTCCTTCTCCTTCCTCCCAGCCAAAGCGCCGATAATCGGGAAGCAGTTCGTCTCCTTGACAGGCTTGGCACCGAACTGGTTGTACCTGACCCCATAAAAGGACCACATGAAGATGAGGACGGCAAGAGTACCTGTGAAAATGGGGATCGAGGGCAGCAGACCGTACACGATCGCGCCTACGCCGGACGAACCACCAGGCTGAAGTGTCCAACCGAGGGTCGCGCCATCGACAATCTGAGTCCAAGCAAGATACAGTTTGGGCGGAGCGGTGGAGTTGGGAGGGAGGCGATTGAGGATGCCGTCACGATCGGTACCACCATCGAAGGTAGCCGTCGTATCCGAACGCGCTTAGCTGAAGGCAGGCAGGCTAGTTATCCGTGGCTTCGAGTTCTAATTTTCCTTCGGCGTTGTGGGCCATGGCGGCGTCGACATCAGAATCGTAACCCCAGGCGTTGAACGGACCACGAGCGATGAATTGCGGGACACGGCGGGGTCGATCCTAGCCGTGGTCTGCGTGAACGATCACAGCAGAGGACTGTGCAGCGTTGGCCCGATCTACATTCACGAGTTAGCCATAACTCCGCAACTCGAGTCAGATACTAACATCAGAATATGAGATGTTGTCACTCCCAAAAGTAATCCTTGCTTTAGAACAAGACTCGGGGATTGTCGCGGAATCTTCCCATTTGTCCAGTTCTGGCCGAAGTTCCAACTGCACCGGAACGTGTCCGCGCCGAATGCGGTACGGGCGAAGACCAAGTTGTCGCCCTGTTCGGTTAGAGAACCTGAGGCGTAATCTGTGTCGGGAAAATAATTGGGTTAGACTTGAGCCCCTTGCGGGGAAGGAAGTGGTCTGTGGTCTGGAGGGATCCCCACATGTTATGTTCACCCTCTCGCAGACAGATCAAGAACGACTTACCCCAGTGCTAGCGCCGGCCTGACTCTCAGGATCCTTGATTGTGACCATCAAAATGCCATCCGGGACATTGTTCAGTGTCACCATCCGATACCACTTGGAGACCGAAACGCCAGGAATCGCGGTGGGAGGTACATCTTTCGGGTCCATCGTCAACCACCTCACGGAAGCTTGCGCGATCATCGGGGTGCTGCCACAACCGGAGGAGGGCACGTTGAACGACATCGATTGAGTAACGCTGTCACAGTCCGTCGGGTCGGAGAATTCGAAGCGGATGTCGACGAACATTCTATTTTGGGAACCTTCTTGAACTTCGATCCGAGCGTCGTGGCCTGGGACAGTTTGGTGGCAACTGGAAGCGGCGGGACCAATTGATCGACCGGGACCAAGGCTTTGAAAGTCATCAGCGCCATCGTGATACTGCTCATACACCCGTAGTATGGAGCCTTCCCGTCCTAGTAGTAGGGAGAAAGAGATGGAGCGAGCGTGTAGTTCTCGTAAGGGTGGAAGAGACTCCTGACCACGACGCCAGCTTGGAAGGGGGGGGGAATCCACTGATCGCCCCCACTCCAGGTTTTGGTCTCGTTGACATTTGTGAACGATAACCAGAGGAGTTGGTCGCCATGGGTGCTGGTGAAGTGCTACCAAGGGGAAAGACCAGATCGCGAAGTACTCCAAAGGCCTTTCTCGGTCAAGGTACCGTTTGAACCGGGGAGTTGATCCTCGTAGGTCCATCTGACCCATTCCACCAAGTTCCAACCGTCTTGAAGAGCGGCGTAGACCGAACGGAGGTAGAACATGTACGCGAAGATACGCCTGGAGTCGGTGGTGGGGTCGAAGTGGTCCAGGGAGTTCCAGTCATTCTTGCAACCAGCGACGGACTTGCCGAGATCCATGTCATAGAAGGAGTTGGAACCCATGTGGTAACGTCCATGGCGTTGCCAGCTCCTGGCGAAAGTCATAGCTTGACGCCTAAATCAAACGTCAGCGTGGTATTCGGAGTATGAAGATGTAAGCACGCACCCGAAGAGATAGTTGTTCGCTGTGTTGTTGTACAAGTAGATGCCCTGCTCTTCACCATAGTACAGCTGCGGAGAGGCATGTGATGTATCAGAACGGACAAAAAAACACACGTACAAGGGGAATGCCCCGCATCAACAGGGCAGCGACGAACTTTCCAAGGACGCTTTTCTGAGTTCCGTTGTTCTTCAGACTGTTCCACCTGAACACATCGAAGTTCCTCGCTCCATACATGTGGCGGGGGTCGATCTTGCCGGTGTACGCGTTGATGAAATCGTTCTCCACGAACATTTGGTTCCACGCGCCGACGAAGTTGACCGAGATGTCGTAGGCGACCTGTAAGTTGCCGTCCATTCCGAGGAAATATTGGAATATGCGGTAGATGTAATAATGGAAGGCGATGGCATCGAGACCGTTATGAGGCGTGTCTCGTAGGAAGAACCGATTGTCGGTGGTGGATTTAACACTGGAGGACCATTCCTAGATCCGCCTGCGCCACTCAAATCCTTATGTTTCCTGGACCTTGTTTCAGTGCGCATGAAGCGATCAGCACGCAGTGAAACGTACCGCTCCCTCACGTCTTTCCTGGTGCGTGTGGATAAATCCAGATCTGCGTTCGTCGTGTGTCCCGATTCCCCAGGTTTGTCCTCCCGACTAGGGGCCCAACTATGAGTCAGCCAAGCTACCTAGCGAAGGGGATCGGAGGTCTTACCGTGCCACTGCGATCTCTTCCAGATCTGCCATGGTGAGCAGTGTAGGTTCGGTTCACCGACTCAGTGACGAGATGAGGGAAGTTGTCAAAGGCGGATGTTGAGTGGTTGAGCGCTGAGCCACCAGTTTGTTCCAGATGTCAAGCCGTCAACGTTCAGCCATGGCAACCTGGTACGTTCAGGTGACCTCGTATGTAACTTATGTACCCCATCAGGACAGACGTTCGCATTTGCGATAACATGGGACCCGCGGAAGTCAGAGGTTTGATGGAAGCGGAACGCTTGGTCCTTTGGGTTCCGCCCTTGTGAAGGGTTGGTCGATCACGAACACGGAACGGTCTTGGATAGTAACCAGCTGGTGTACGGATGAGTTTCGTTTAGTCTTCTGCCTTAGAAGGGTAATGCGGGACGCGTCCGATGATCGTGAGACAGGAACGTGGTCCAACGGTTCGTCATCGCGTCATCGTCTTCCACCACCAACTCGCAGTCTGCAAGTGGGCCCTTGGCCAAGTTCGTTCGTCTGGTTCCATCGATAGGCGAATCAATTCCTTTCATCGTCGTGGCAATCATTATCTCCACCGCCCTCTCCGAACCTCGGCCCGGCCCTGAAGATCCCAAAGTTTCCACCAACAGCGTCGAGCTCAATCCACTCTCTCGGAATGACCACGATAACAGGAGACGACGAGATACTTCGACACTCCGCCCGGGTGCGTAGACGCGTGGTCTTGATAACCGGTCAGGTCCATACTTTGGACGTGCGAAGAACGTTCGGGAACGCCATCTCTCATACTCGCACCATTCAATAGGCAGTACCGCTGGGCCCGCTCAACACGCAGCGTGGACGTTCATGAAGAGGGGTATGTGCTTCTTAATCTCCCGCTTCATTTGCGTGACGTTCTCAAGTCCCGTTTACTTCTCGTGTAGGGCGAATGTCGTGATGGGGGATATCTTCGAACCGGGTGCTCAATAGGCGTGGACGCGAGAAACGGCTTACCGCCTGATGACGGAAAGGCCCGTTGGAGGCGATGCGACGTGACGGGTTAGGAAGATCAAGTCACTTTGTTTGCGCTTACGATGACAGGCTTCGGAGGGGTTGATATCGCGGTGAGTGCACACTTGTTCCGGATGCATCGTCGAGTGGTATTGATTTTGGACGCCCACGCGTTAGCACAAACGGTAGATCGTTGGCGCCAGTGTCGGGGAAATCCAGAATGTTGGAACAGTGCAAGTCTCGGAAAGATTCTGAATGTGAACCTCCCCGGAGCAATGTACAACAAGCGGTCGTCAAGTCTCCGGTGTCCGCCGTCTCTCGAATCCTCGAAGGTGACGCCAACTCTAGCCACGCAGCTCGCGTTACACTACCTACCGGGAACTCGGAATCCAACAGTGCCGCCAAGTACATTGCCTCTGTCGGGTTTTTGAGTATGAGGTCGTCGATTCTTGGCTCGATGCGAAGTTGGAGGGCGGTTTCGGGTAAGTTATTTTGCGATGCCTAGTTTGGGTCCTATGCTGAATGTTGGACATAGGCCAGGGCGAAAGCGACGTCTCAAACAGGAAGATGGGGAGATTGTGGAACCTGCTGGTAAGCCCGGTTATCTTCTCGCTAATCCCTCGCTCACTGACGTCGAAACCGTGATAGATCCCCTTTTCCTCGGTGGCACTCCAGCTTTCCCGGAACCACGTCCCACTTCCCCTGCACCATTCCGTTGGAAAGAGGCACGTACGCCTTCACCCCCTCCGGTTCAGTCTGCCTCAGCGATCCAAGTACCTCGTATACCTCCACCTCAACATCTGGATCGGACTCCGCTGGGACTCTCAGAGACTCCGGAGGTATTCTCGGTGGAGGGAAGCTAGATTCTACGAGAAATACACGTTGGATCGGACGCCGTAATCTTCTTCTGCGGTTACATAACCCGCTACCCCTTCCTTCCCAACCACCGCCATCTCCCCCGCTCCTTTCTCAACGGGGTCTCCTGCTTCCTTCGATATTCCCCGTCCTCTCACCTTTCCAAAAGGGGTCCCTCCGCCATGAAAGGTGGAAGAGGATTGTTGGGGTTGAACGAGAATTTGTGAGTTTTTTTTCGTCCCACGAGTTGAGCTCACGATCCTATGGGCTCGGCAAAGGACATCTCCCCATCTCGGCCCCCTTTCCCAACGACATCGGATTTTGTATTTGATCCCCGATCGCAGTCTCTAAACGAGGAGAGTATGTGATGCAAAATCACGGGTTTGGTACGAACCTACTCCTCAAACCTTCTCATCGATCACCCTTAACCTAATCACCCCCTCACGTCTCTCGTTCTTCCCCTATCGTTTCCTCTCTGTCCCGTCCGGCCTATCTTTCGCTCGGTTTCGCTTGACCCGTCGTTTGTCACTGATCTGGTCTTTCCGTTTCGGTCGCAAGTTCGTCCGGTCTCCTTTCACTCCCACCAACACAACAGCCCGGTATACATACTCCCATCAAAGGCCGCGCACACCCCAATCATCCCCCTCAGCCGGTCTCCCCCACCCGCATGGCCCTGCTCGCAATCCACACTCCATCCAATGCGGATCGGTCCAATTCCTCCCCGTGTACCAAGAGATTTCATAACCCCCAGGTTCTCATCATTTGAAGACGCGAATCACACGCTCGGAGAGAACATACCCTCTATTCCAAGCTTGCCGATTTCTTGGGCCAACGCGCAGGTGCTGCTCAAAGAAACTCAAAGAGGCAAGATAAATATTTTAACTTAGCAAGCTGCCATCGAGAAGAGTTTCGAAGGATGCACTTACACCAGCTTGTGGCCGTCAAGATCTTGCTCACTCCCGCTCCTAGAAATCCCAAACGTCCAGGCCAAGTGCTGTGCCAACCTTGCTCCCTGCACGTCATACCCTCGATTCACATCCATATCTAAGAACGATGATTGAAAAATAGCGATAGATTCAGAAGGAACCTCTTTTTCTGCTGTCAGTAGCCCATTTTGGAGGTTGCTATCACTTCAGTAGCTTTTAATGGATCTCTGCCCCCTCCAACCTCAACCATAAATCAAACTTTGCACTACTTTGTATCACAATATCTGCACTCTTTCACTGAGCCTCCCTCTGTGATAACATGGAAGACCAACAGTTGTGGATTTGCAGTCATTGACACATGGCATGACCCTCATATCAAACCTCACCTGCTAGAGTGTGTTGGTGCTGCAATTGTTTTTATCGCCATCTAGTGGGGGTCATTTCATCACTGTACTGAACTCCAACCTGTTGAACACCTCAAGAGCCCCTACTTACCTCTGATGGTTTGATTTCCACAGCAGCTGTTTTTACAGGTTGGCTGTTCCCTACCTTGAGGGATGGTTGAATGATTCCATCTCAGTTTCAAGATGCTGCCTTGTGGCACCATGATTAGTCCAGGCAACATGGGACAGTCCATTCCAATATTGGATCACCCAGTTGGCAGATTTAGAAGGAACCTCTTTTTCTGATGTCAGTAGCCCATTTGGGAGGTTGCCATCACTTCAGTAGCTTTTAATGGATCTCTGCCCCCTCCAACCCCACCATAAATCAAACTTTACACTACCTTGTATCACAATATCTGTGCTCTTTTACTGACCCTCCCTCTGTGATAATATGGAAGACTGTATGTCCTTCTGTAATAGTTTAATTAGCTGAGATACCAACAGCTGTGGATTTGCAGTCATTGACACATGGCATGACCCCCATATCAAACCTCACCTGCTAGAGTGTGTTGGTGCTGCAATTGTTTTGGTTGCCATCTAGTGGGTGTCAGGGCTGACCTTGAGCTATGCTCTACTCATCGGAGGTGTGGGAGGTCACCTCAGATAACGGTGTCACCTAGGTAGTTGTTGGGGGTGTCCGGAGTCTTATTAGCTGGATCTAGATATGATCACTCCTGGGGGCCTCTAGCTTTCAGGGCTGAACAAGAGTACTGAACCGGGTAGGGAGTCAAAGGGAGGAGGGAGTCAGGGCAGAGGGGAACAAGTGGAGATGCGGGGTCAACTAGGAGATCAGTTTCAAGATGCTCTGAAGGGTTCTGGTCCTTGGGCAGTTGGCTTGTGGGAGATTCCTAAGTTGACAAAGTCTAAGGAAATACAGGTTGTATGCTACTGCTATATAAAGGGACGGGTTTAGGGTAGGTCCTGTACTTAGACTTCCGCATCGTCATGACAAAAGATAAGCAAGTGATGGGAGATAAGAAAGATAAGGGAAATGAAAGATAAGAATAAATGTGTGGGATAAATGATGAAAGTGAAACAGGGGGTAGAACAAAAGAAGAGTGGGTCGTGAGAAGAAACGTGATCATCTGTTGGAAAGGATTTGTAACCAGTGTGGGAGAGATCAAATATAATGAATAGGTCTGATGAAGGTGAAACGTGATCACTGGTGTTTGATCGGAGCCGATGTGGGTTGCCAGTCGGAGGATGATAGGAGCCAATGTGGGTTGCTGACGGATCCTTGATCGTGGCTGACTGATGGTCCGGGCTGTGTGGGAAGATGGAGAAATGAAGGCCTGGGACTGGACGATATAAGGACTTGTCATTGGATGGTGAGTTCGCATCAACATCCCCATCATCTACACCATCCCCTCTATGTCTTACCAAGATGCCTGCAACTTCTACGACATCCACCGATTGATGGACGGTCCGAACCGTCCAGCTACTCCTGCACCTTCCAAGGGGGTTTTGGCACTGAAGAAGCCAAGAGCACCGCCAAGGGGAAAGTCCCAGGGACAGAGTTCAGGTGAGGTCCCCCGAGGTCGAACTCTGTGCGTTCTTGCTCATGGATCCTTTCTCTAGGAGTGCCCCGAACATCGCAAGCCATGGGTGGTGTCGGCCATGCTCGCCGCTTCCGCGGTAATAACATTTGTGGCGATTGTCAGAACCGACCTCGCCAACAGGCCTACTGAACCGATGCTAGTCTCTCTTAGAGCTCGGTACACGAAGTTATGGGGCAACCGCAGATTTCTTCAGAGTGGGTCGAGACAGACCACTCCCGTACGTGTTGGCGTAACTTGCGGCTCCGGAATATCCGTAGTTCGGGTAGGC
>Ga0307511_10005455_pt1 | contig 12935 bp, 7 predicted proteins | sample 13_EM_MG_FD_200266 | JGI IMG/M metagenome (GOLD analysis project Ga0307511, IMG submission 200266) | Populus trichocarpa ectomycorrhiza microbial communities from riparian zone in the Pacific Northwest, United States - 13_EM | ecosystem: Host-associated > Plants > Roots > Unclassified | place...
TATAGAGGGAGAGAGAGAGAGAGAGAGAGAGAGGTTAAATGTAAATTTGAGAGAAAAAACATTATTTAACCCGTTTGAGTCCATTATCTGGATTATAGGTTTGACAAGTTAAGCTACAACACAAAGACTATTATTATTTTTTTAGTGTCATTTTTTTATTGATTTTTTTAATGTTTTTTTAAATAATTTTTAAATTTATATTTCAATTAACACCACTCATTTGTGATTTTTTAGTCCACTTATTTAACTTTTTTTGGATAGAGTTTTTTTTTAAAAGTTATTTTGCCTGTTTAATTTTTTAAAGTGATTTTTTCGATTCATATATATATTTTTTAATTTCTTGTATAGATAAACTTTATTTTTTAAAATAATAAAAAAAATCAGATATTTTTTCTAATACATGTAGCGTTGCATGCTTTTTTTATATTTTATTCAAATAATTTAATGTGTGTCTATTTTTATTATTATTTGATGGGATAAAAAAATTATTTTGATTAACAAGATTCATCAAACACAACCAGTTTATATATCCCGAATTGCGAGATTAAATATTTTAATCTACATTTTTCTCTTAATTTTTATAGTTTTATTTTTAGTTAGCTTTAATGTTTTTCTTTTTTTAATTTATTTGTATATATAATTTTTGATTTATTTGATTATATATACATAAAATTTTTAATTTATACTTAAAAAAATTATTAGCTATAAAAAAATGTAAAAAAAACTAATATATTTATTTTTTTTTAATAAAAAATAAAAATATTTGACACAACAAATCACGAAGACAGACATATAAGTAGTTGATAGCCTTAACATAATAATATAATGAATGAAAGCAATTTTCCGGCTCATATCTGCTAATGTTTATTAGGCTGCCAGTGCCATGCACTCATTCAAAACATGATCTATAGATACATAAAACCATATGCAGTCTGCTCTCCAGTATGAAAAATACTGCAGGAATCTGCAGCTGCAGAAGGTGAAGGTGAAAGTGAAGGTGAAGGTGAAGCAGGTGCTTTGCCTCTCCTCTCCTTTGTTAATATCCTCTCCAGTAATTAATATAAAAAAAAAAAAAAAAAAGAAAAGGAAAAAAAACCTTGAGTTCATAGGTAGGCTGGCTCTGGGCGTAAATTTGGAAAATACATAAGGGCAATTGTGTCAATGGAAAATCACGAGAGAAGACAAAAGAAAGAAGGAAAAGAAAGAGAAAACCGAAGAAGCATTGAAAGTACAAGCAATGAGAAGCCAAGCGGAGACTGGCTGACTGACTTACTGTTTAGCTTGTTTCTTTGTTTTTGTCTAAAAATCTTCTTCCTCTTCTTCTTCAGCTACAACATCATCATCTCTGACTTTGTGTTGATGATGGAGATGAAGGTTATGCATTTTCTTTTATCGTTGATTGATTGATTTCCATTTCATTTCATTTCGATTCGCAGAGAATCAGACGTAGGCAGGCAGGCAGCTTTTTTCTATTTTGTTTTTAATTTACTGCTGTTACTTTGTATTTATTTCTTAATTATTACTGACAACTATAATAGTCATAATCATAGGATTGCTAAAAGAAGGAAATCATCTCTTTTTTTTTTTCCTTTTCTTAAGTGTGATTGTGTTCAAGACAAATTAATATTTTCCCTTGAAAGAAAGAAAATATTTGAAGTTTAGCTCACAATATTTGCATGGGTTTTGATTGATTTTGAAGGGTTGTATTATGTCAAAAGCTTCTGACTTGTTGTGTGACTGATTTTGTAATATGAATGTTGATTGCAGACAGTGGCAGAAGAATACTGACTTTGTGTGGGCGTGGTGGCTTCAAATCTGTTGGAGAATGTCTTAACTAGCTCTTGCAAAGGTATAATACTTCTCTTTACACTCTTAATATGATGTAGTAGTGGCAAACTTCATGGTTCTTTCTATTTTTGCTTTCTCATATTATGGCTTTTATTTAACCCCATTTGTTGACAAATAGGTTTCCAAAGTTGCCTGCTTTTCACCTCTTCCGTCTTTAATTCCATGATAATTAGAGAGTGATTTCGCAGGTACATGTCAAGTTGTTTCATTTTCTGCTTCTTAATCATCACTAATGATCTTGAGTCTTATAATCATGTCTGGCTTTTTACGTTCTGTCGTGTTCTTTTGCAATTAATGTGAGTGCAAGCTGCGTAAATCGTAAATGGTTTTCGATATCATACCCCACTTAATCTTGATTTCCTTCACCCATTTCAGTAGTAAATGCATCACCAGGCAAAACAATGCATTACTTACCGAAAATTGTTGAAGGATTTAGATCAAGATAACTTAAAATGCTCGTTTTTGTGTTTTGTTCTGGGGTACATGTGCTGGACACTCTGTAACAGTAGATGAGTTGCAGGAGTTTATGATAAGACGAATTGTGCGTCTCTGATTTTATCTTGACAAGTTCATGGTTGGGAAAATGGTGGAGGGTCAAAAATTTACTGGACTCATAGGAGCAAGTAACAACAATGGTAACAACTACTATGGCTTTACACAAGGTTTTTATCAAGAACTTGGTGATGGTACAAACATGTCCATTGACAGTTTACAAACAAGCCATGCCGGTGGGTCTGTCTCAATGTCAGTGGATAACAGTAGTGTCGGATCCAATGATTCTTTAACCCATATGCTAAGCCATCCAGGTTTAAAACCTGTCAACCACCATAACTATAGTGTATCAGTAGGCCAGAGTGTGTTTCGTCCAGGGAAAGTCACCCATGCCCTAAATGATGATGCATTAGCGCAAGCTTTGGTGGATAATCGGTATCCAACAGAGGGACTGCAGCATTATGATGATTGGACAATCGATTTGAGAAAACTCAACATGGGTACAGCTTTTGCCCAAGGTGCTTTTGGAAAGTTATACAGAGGCACGTATAATGGGGAGGATGTTGCTATTAAGATATTGGAGAGGCCTGGGAATAGCCCGGAGAAAGCACAAGTGACGGAACAGCAGTTCCAGCAGGAAGTTATGATGCTTGCAAATTTAAAGCACCCGAACATTGTGCGGTTCATTGGTGCCTGCCGGAAGCCCATGGTTTGGTGTATCGTAACAGAGTATGCGAAAGGTGGGTCAGTTCGGCAGTTTTTGACCAGGAGGCACAATCGGGCAGTACCGTTGAAAATAGCAGTTCAGCAGGCTTTAGATGTTGCGAGAGGAATGGCATATGTTCATGGACTTGGGTTTATACACCGTGATTTGAAGTCAGATAACCTCTTAATAGCAGCAGATAAAACCATAAAAATTGCTGATTTTGGTGTTGCACGGATTGAGGTGCAGACTGAAGGGATGACACCCGAAACCGGGACATACCGTTGGATGGCTCCGTAAGTCTCAACACCTTTTATACACGAAGGTTTCTTTCTTTTAGGTTACATTGTGATTGTATTCATATTTTTTTGCTGTGAGCATGTGATATTTTTCCCTTTTCGGGGTTCTTTTTCTGATAAATGCATATTATTACAATAGATCTCCTCCCTTTTATTGCATGAATAAAGTATCTGATTATGAAAATGATTGTAGATATAGGTTTTTAAGGAAATATTGGTAGTCCACATCATTGTTTGGAGCTGTCACTCAAATAAAGTAAAGAACTGCACAGTGAATGAGAAAGAATGTCTTAGGAAGTTGAGGTTTTCATTAAGTTTCTGGAAATGTATTCATTTTTTGGCCTTTCTTCTTTCAAAGGGGGTAGGGAATGGCTTGTCCCTCTTCATTGAGGTTTCTCTTTTACCCTGATTCCATTGAATGACAATAGTGGTAGCTACTTCTATTAGGAAGAGTTGATGATGGCAGGGGGGAGTAATGGTCGTCAACACCATTTTGGCAATTAGGAGAATTTGGGAAGCTTTTCTTGAGAATATTGGAATTCTATAGCAACATTGTTTGCAGTGCTATGCTGCCCTACGAATAGAATGGAGGGCCAGCAATGATATTCTATTTTCCTTTCTTATTTTTACCAGTGGATATACTGATATCTTTTGGTAAGGCCTGAAATACAACTTAAAAAGTAACTCCATCTTTCGTGTCTGGCACCAGAACTGGCTTATGCTGATTAATGCAATGTATATTATACTGAGGTGTGACAGCTTGCATTATATTGTCTCTAAGAAGCGGTTGGAGTATTGGTAGAATGTAGTACCTAAAAGGCAATTTTAATTATTTTAGATGATTGGTTATGCTGACAGCCATGCTCGCTCCAAGTAAACTCCTAACTTGAGTTTTTTCTCAATGAAACAGACACTTGATCAGAGCATACGTTCATAGGGAAATGTTAAGTTTTTATATATATATATATATATATATATATATGATTATTTGGATATATTCTATCTGAAAGGAATTTAGTTGGCAGTGAGTAGAATTTGATGCATGTTCTGGAAAATTAATTCATTTATCAAACTATAATAAAACTAGATCTTAGTGTCATTGTCCGATCTGGATTTGAAGGCTGGTACTCGACTGCAACATGCATCAGTTTTTTCTGATTTTTCTTTTTCAAGAATCTACATGCTTTTGCTGATAACAAGGGATTGTGATTGTAACCACCCTCTAAAGTTTTAAATGTCCCAATTCATTCAGAGAGATGATTCAGCATAGGCCCTATACACAAAAGGTGGATGTGTACAGCTTTGGAATTGTTCTTTGGGAGCTCATAACAGGCTCGCTTCCCTTCCAGAACATGACTGCTGTTCAGGCTGCCTTTGCTGTGGTGAACAAAGGAGTAAGACCGATAATCCCATATGATTGTCTGCCTGTTCTGAGTTACATCATGACCCGCTGCTGGGATGCCAACCCTGAAATTCGCCCCCCTTTCACAGATGTTGTCAGGATGCTTGAGAATGCCGAAACCCAGATATTGACCAATGTGCGCAAGGCACGCTTCAGGTGCTGCATAGCTCAACCCATGACAGTTGAATGATCCACCAGAATATAAGACTGAAAAACAGACGTTTAAGATGATACAAATGAAAATTGTATTATTAAACCTAAGCTGTATGAACTGAAGCTATGTCATGTATCAGTTTTCTTTCCCCCTTTTCCACCGCAAAGTAGGAAGATGTTAACCGTTTAGAATGCTGCTTTATTTTTTACCCTTGTTGGTGGCAGTTGTACTGATGTATCTTTATCGAAGGTCGTAGTGGTGGGGGAGCATTGATGTATCTTCCCCACAGTAGCTATATATGGAGACCTGTCGTTTGTATTGTCTTGCTTGTCATATAACAAACGAACTCAGGTTCTCCGTCATTTGTTGTTGTTGAGGCTTGCGAGGGCATGTTTTACACGTTGCTATGCGTTCTTGACGGGGACGAATTTGTGTGACGTCGTACATGGAAAAATGAGGTCCACTTGTTTAAGGCATCAGAACCTGATGGTATTAATGACATAAATATAAATAACAGTAACTGTTGTATAATTGCTCCATGATTTTGAGCATGTGGTAGCTGTTTTCTAGTTTTATTATGATTAGGAAACATCTAAATTTATGAGGTGAATTGATCAAATTCTCAGCTCTGCCAGGGAGTGAACTTTTATGAAGCTGTTGCTCACCTCCTCATCCAGGAGTGCCACTTGACCATATATCAATTAGCATCCAAAAAATGAGGAAACACACACGCGCTTGCAACAAAAATTGTGAGAAATCAAAGGTTGCGACTCAAATTGAAGAATTTAAACACTGAAGGACTTGGAAATAAGTGTCATGCATGGCCCATAACCATTTGCTATATTAGATTATTAAAATGAAAGGGCAGTAAAGTATTTTCACAAGCATTTCAAGGACATTTGTGTCCTTGGAGAAATTAAAAAAAAAAAACAAATAAATAAAAACTGAGACTTTGAAAGTAAATGCAAAGAGAAGACTGGTCTCTCTCTCTCTCTCTCTCTCTCTCTGTAGTTGTTGTAGCTCATCGTCTAAACATCTTGTCTTCTTCTTCCTCCCCCTCCTTTCGTTGTTCTTCCTCTTTTACTCTGCGATTCTTTATTGTAAAAGGCAGCTGAAGAATTGAATTCACACATTGTTGCTGCTGCTGATGACCCCTCCTTCCTTTCACTAATTATTAGTAACCACCAGGTGGGTAATAGGTATGCAACCATTTCTTTTTATCTATTTCACTGGTGCTCTTTCCTGATTTCTTTTAAATTACCTGATCTAATATCTGTCAGACCCTGCTTTTCATCTCTGGGCCTCTTACTCATATATAAAGCTCTAAGCTTCGAATTTGTCAAACTTGGTCTTTAGAAATTGAATTTGTCATATTTCAGCTCAATGTTTTTCCGTTTAAGTCTTTCTCAATTAGTTGTTTCGCTGGCTTGATGGGTTTGGATTTTCAGGGTCTTGACATGTGAAAGTTTGTATCTTTGTATGTGACTGTAACAGCTATGATATTTTGGTCACAGATAGAGTTTAGGATCGGGATAGCTGAATCTCTTCGAGGAGTTTCAGTTTTCATTAATTCATTCAATCATTGCAAAGGTATCACCTTTTCATTTCAGAAATGTAAATTTTCTTATTATTATGTTTCTATATTTGTTTTCTGGTATAATTAGTTTAGGTCATTTGCCCCCAAATAGGTTCCCATATTGCTCTGTTTCTGTGGAGATTGGCTAACGATTTCACTGTTGCTTGTCAATTTGTTTCATTTTATTAGCTTCCTAACCATCACTACAAGATTAGGTTTTCAAAAAATTTATTTCTTTTAATGTTCTGTTGTGATCTTATCTGGCATTAATTGTGGGTAGTCCTTGGGAGAACCGTGTAAAGGATTTTTGATGATGCCCCCACATAATCTTAATTTGTAATACCTATAAATGATAGATGACCATTTCAACGAATACTAAGAAAATTAGTGCATGCAACACTTTTCAAATGATAGCATTACTAACTGTTCATTGTCGTTTGATGTTAATCATAGCTTAAAAGTCCTCATTTGTGTGTTTATAGGGTCCATTTAGTGGAGATGCTGCCCATTTAATGAGCGTGACTAATTTTGGATAAAAAGAATTGGGAATTGTTGACTTCATTTTGACGAGTATTCATGATTGGAAAAATGGTGGAAGGGCCAAAATTTACTGGAATCATAGGAGGAAATACCAACAATGAGAACAACTACTATGATTTCACACAAGGGTTTTACCAAAAACTTGGTGAAGGTACCAACATGTCCATAGACAGTTTACAAACAAGCAATGCCGGTGGATCTGTCTCAATGTCAGTGGATAATAGTAGTGTGGGATCCAGTGATTCTTTAACCCACATCTTAAGCCATCCAGGTTTAAAACCTGTCAACCACCACAACTATAGTGGGACAGTGGGACAGAGTGTGTTTCGTCCAGGGAAGGTCACCCATGCACTAAATGATGATGCATTAGCTCAAGCATTGATGAATCCTAAGTATCCAACTGAGGGGTTGCAGAATTACGATGAATGGACGATTGATTTGAGAAAACTCAATATGGGTACAGCGTTTGCCCAAGGTGCTTTTGGAAAGCTATATAGAGGCACGTATAATGGGGAGGATGTTGCAATTAAGATATTAGAGAGGCCAGAAAATAGCCCAGAGAAGGCACAAGTGATGGAGCAGCAGTTCCAACAAGAAGTTATGATGCTTGCAAATTTAAAGCACCCAAACATCGTGCGGTTTATTGGTGCCTGCCGTAAGCCCATGGTTTGGTGTATTGTGACGGAATATGCAAAGGGAGGGTCAGTTAGGCAGTTTCTGACAAGGAGGCAAAATCGGGCAGTGCCATTGAAATTGGCCGTTAAGCAAGCACTAGATGTTGCAAGGGGAATGGCTTATGTTCATGCACTTGGATTTATACACCGGGATTTGAAGTCAGATAACCTTTTGATTTCGGCCGATAAATCTATAAAAATTGCTGATTTTGGTGTCGCACGAATTGAGGTGCAGACTGAGGGGATGACACCAGAAACTGGGACATACCGTTGGATGGCTCCGTAAGTCTCTACTCCTTCCATGCATTGAGGTTCCTTTCTTTGTGTTATTTTATGATTGTTATGCATATTTCTGTTGTAACCAGATGAACTTTTTTTTCCTAATTCTGATAGATATGTTTTACATGGGCAATTCTTTTCCTTTACTGAATGATTAACCTATCTCTGCGCATATGGCAGTACTCGTAAGTTTTGTAGGAAATGGTGCTTTTCTCTCTCTGTGTGGTGGTGTTGTTGATTAAATAATGGAATGAAACATTGATAATAAATGAGAGAGGCATTCTAAGAAAGTGGGTCATTTCTTCCCTTTTCATTCTTGTGCACAATGTTGTGTTTCTCTGTGTATAGCTTGTCTTACCTGGATTTCTCTTTTTGCAAATCAATTCAGCATAACAGTTTTTAGTTCCATGGATGTTGGCAAGTGAAGCAGCATCCATTTTTATCACGTGGGAAGATTTCTTTTAAGTTTTTGGATTCTGTGGCATTGTCTTGTGAAGTGTTATGGTATCCTACCATTAGGATGGAAGAGCTAGAAACTGGTGTTTTTTTTCTAAAATAAACTATTTTCTCTCTCTTTTAAACAGTGACTTCAGGACCTAAAAAAGTCGCTCCACATTTCACATCTTGACCGTGGTGCAAGAACTTTTAGTTTTGTTTATAGTTTCTCTCGATGGAGCAACTTGTTTTAGTTATTTGCAAGGTGGTTGTGGTTTTGTAAAAGTTACCTTAAAGGAGAACTCTGTCTTTCACTTGTCTTCCTAAGTGTTTTCGTAGATTTGTCATCTCTCTTCTAACCTCCCCTCCTTTTGATGTTGAGCTTAAGTTGCAAATCAGTTTAAATTTAACCAAGTCATGTGGCAGGCAATATGTTTTGGGGCTAGATTTCTTTGCAAGGAATGGCCATTCCTAGATTTCTGGTTTGTGGCTGGCTAAACAAGCTTGACCTAAATCTTTTTACATAAGCACCATCCAGATGAGGTGGGTTTTTTTTTGTCATTTGTGGGACGCTAGAAGAAGACCAGGAAAGAGATGTAGATTGGAATTCTCATTTCATTCCTGTCTCTCTCTTGGGAACATTGAATCTTATGTAACAAAGTAAAAAAGACTTCTACCCTTTTATTCAGCGCCTCATGGTTTTGAGGCCATGCTTTTTATAAACTATCATATAGATGATGTTTTTCTGATAGACATGCATGCTGCCATAAGTGACATTTATGCTTGTACCCACGAAAGTTCCTTGTGCTTAAATATATTTTTCTTGAAGGGGAATTTAATGATTATTAATTGGAGTTTGCTGCATGCTATAGGATATCAATTATTGTGCTCATTTATAGCACTACAGCAAGTTTTATCTTCTTAGTTCCATCAACTGTCAAGTATACGAGTTTTTCTGAATCGCTGTTTTCTTGAATCTACGAACTTCTGTCAATTGCGACAACAGATTGTGGTTGTAATTATTCTCTTACGTGTTTGACTTACCAATTTGTACAGAGAGATGATTCAGCACAGGCCCTATACACAAAAGGTGGATGTGTATAGCTTTGGGATTGTCCTTTGGGAGCTCATAACAGGTTTGCTTCCCTTCCAGAACATGACAGCAGTGCAGGCAGCATTTGCTGTTGTGAACAAGGGGGTAAGGCCAGTTATACCAAATGATTGTCTCCCTGTGCTGAGTGACATCATGACGCGCTGCTGGGATACCAATCCTGAAGTCCGTCCCCCCTTCACCGAGATCGTCAGGATGCTTGAGAATGCTGAGACTGAGATCTTGACCACTGTGCGCAAGGCACGTTTCAGATGTTGCATGACTCAACCCATGACAGTTGACTGATCCAGAACATAAGACCTGATAACAGATCGTAAAGAGGATACAAATGAAAAAACGAAATATAAACCGAAGCTGTATGGATGAATTTTATGTTTGTGTATGTATCAGTATTTTTTTTTTCTTTTTCCAGATAGGGAAAAGTTGACCATTTAGACCGGATGGTTCCTGGTGTTTGGTGTCAATTGTAATGGAGTAGCGTGGTTAAAGGTTATGGTTTCCAAGCTGTAGTAGTAGGGGAGCATTGGTGTATCTTCCCTCTGTAGCTATAAATATATATATGTACCTGCCATTTTCATTGTTGTTTGTTGTTGTATCTTATATAACAAACGCAGGTTCTCTTTGGATTAATAATGTTTCAATTCCCTCCCCCCCCACTCGTTCCCTCCTTTGCTTATCAGTTCCATAACCACCCTGCCCTATTAGCGTGGGAGCTGGCGTATCTGCCAATCGTTCTCAAGTCAGTTGGCATGTGTACACTTTACAGGGATGAACTGTATTGTATTATACTTGTAAATTGGAAGTCTCTAGGACCCGAAATCGTTTTGCTTGTAAATTTGAAGTCTCTAGGACAGTCATGTCCAGTTTTTCAGTAACAATGGCTCAAAAGTTTCTGGTTTTTCGGCAATACCTTCCCAAACCAGAAAGGGGTTAAAATGCACTTTGCTGCCAGTTAAACATAAACTAAAGACCAGTAACATAAACACCAGGACAGAAAAAGGGGGTTTTGGGGGTGGGTATTGAAAAGCATAGATGGAACAGGAAATGAACATTAATAACAAGCATCAGAGACCAGTCATGCTAAAACTAAGTGTTGTGGTAGCAATATGATCATGAATTGGTCACCGGTCACCACAGCAGCCGCCGCAGCTTACATAGCACGCTGCCCCCCAGATTGAGAACCGGAGGCCAATCCGTCCTAAACATAAGAACATATAAACACTTGTCTTAAAAAAGAAATGCAATGCTACAAACAGATGGAATTAATTAAGAACTCACGGAGGTAAGTTTGGTCCGCCTTGCTGGTTGACACTCGGTTATCTTTTCCTCCCAAGCAGGAGACATCGTCTCCAGGTAATCCAGATTAAATCCATAAGCTAGATTAAAGGCACTGAAATAGTAGATGCCAACAACAGTCCCATTCTTGCCAAAAAATGGGGTGCCACACACATGCTCGCTGCCATAAATAGCTCCTACCTCCACAAATTGTATCGGAACTCTATTGTGATAAGCATGCTTAATGCTAGGTGCAACTATTTGTTGCACTTCTTTACTCATGATAACAGATGACAAGTTTCTGTTCGGACATGAAACCATTCCTTTAAGATATCGATACGCATTATTAAAAAAGACATGAATAAAATGAATCTCACTGCCTTGTACAGCTGCAGAGGTAGCGAGGCGTGCATAGGGAAAGTCCTCCCTCTCTGACTCCAACTTGAGCAATAAAAAAGGATGATCAGCATATTCATGACAGATAGCCGCCTTGAATCCTTCATCATCATCTTTAAAACAAACATGCATTCCTGTTCTGTTAGTGCCGGTGTCGGTGTTGATAGTAAGGATGTGGCCATAAGGTGAGATCACAACACCAGCTGCAAACAAGGATAGCGTGCCGGATTCAAAAACATTATAGATTCGAGCAACAGTGGGCACCATGGTTTTGAAAAAAGTTGGTATCTCAGAAGCATCCAGGGATGGATGATCGTCTCCTGCATCATAGGATCGAGCATCATCCGGATACATTGTGATTTGGAGGATAGTGTTTCACAGAGGAAAGATCTAGCGGTTGAAGATAAGGGATCTAGGGTTTATAACAACGGCAATCTAGCGATCTAGCTATGGACGGAGAATGGAGTGGATAGGCATTAAGTAGTGACGAGGTCTCAAGGGCGAAAAACCCGCCTTTCAGTCGTTCACGTGAATACTGTGTTGGTTGGAATTTCGTTTTGTACAATGCGCTTTTGGTTACGAACAACTGCCTTCCTTTATCTCCTTGTGATTTATTAATTTAGTTTTTATTTAATCCCTATATCCTTTATAAATTAATCATTTTCGTCTATTTCATCTAATTTATTTTGGTTTTTTTAAGTTTAAAAAATAAAAGTAATTTTATATACGATGTTGGAAAGTTTAAGGAGGATTAATTAAAAACATGATATTATTAAATTAAACATGATCAACACTTATTAAACAACTATATTATAATTAAATCTAAAATAACAAGGGAAATTATTGTGCAGCAGAGGATATAAAACGTTATTCCTTGTAGTAATTTAAAAATGAAATGTGAACTATAAAATCTTTTAACTATGCATAGGAGGTTAGGTGATTTTTTTCATTAATTATAATACAATTGTCTCTTACAAATTATAAAAGACTAGACTTGTTATTTTATTTTTTCGTCATGGTAAAATTATTAATTTAATTCTAAAGTAAAAAAAAAAGTTTACCATTCAATGAAGGTGTTCTGGTATTTTTTATTTTTTTAAAATAATAAAATTACTTTATTAATCTTAAAGAAAAAATCAACTACACTTTTTACTAATGTTTTTTTTATCCTTTTACCATGTTTTTTTTATATCAAAATTATTTATGGATATTATTTTATTTGATAATATATAAAATATTATTAAAAAAAACAGTTGAAAGAAAATACGTTGATGCATGCAAGATTTGAATAGTCTTGGCGTTTTCTCCGTGTTCTCTGACACCAATAACTTTTTTTTTTCCCTCTCCCTGCCTCGATTTCTGCCAGACCACTGAAAAATTGTATCGGAATGATTTGCTTTATCCGGGCAATGGCGCGCTGTGCTTGTTCCGTGGTGGTCCAGTACTCTATCATCTAAAGGATGAGAATGGTGTTTATGGGGTAGAATGCTTGGTTGGATGCCTCAAGTTCAAAGCCAAGAAGACACTGGATATATATAAGGGTTCTTTTTAATGCAGCTATTTTTGCATCAAATTAAGATGGCACATCGATCTGCTGACAGTTTGCTCGCGGTAGAGGTAACTTCGATCAATCAAAGATAAGAATTTATCCTTTCATATGGTAACTGTAAGCTTTGCATTTTTCAATCTTAGTAGCTGTCGTGTTTAATTAGTAATGCGATATTCTATTGAAATTAAGATAATAAAATCCT
>Ga0307511_10005456_pt1 | contig 12934 bp, 10 predicted proteins | sample 13_EM_MG_FD_200266 | JGI IMG/M metagenome (GOLD analysis project Ga0307511, IMG submission 200266) | Populus trichocarpa ectomycorrhiza microbial communities from riparian zone in the Pacific Northwest, United States - 13_EM | ecosystem: Host-associated > Plants > Roots > Unclassified | place...
TCGACGTCCAGGACTTCATGGTGATGGCCCTGGGCGCCAAGAGCTTCGATCAAGCGCTCGAGTGGACCGCCGAGGTATATCTTGCCGCCGGCAGCCTGATGAAGGCGGCGGGCAAGCAGGCCGGGGTGGCGGACGAGGGCGGCTACTGGCCGCTGTTCGCCGCCAACGAAGAGGCGCTGGAGATGCTGACGCGCGCCATCGAGGCGGCGGGCTTTGCGCACGAGCAGGTGGCGATTTCGCTGGACATCGCCGCTTCCGAGTTCGGCTCGAACGGGCGCTACAAGCTGGGCCTGGAGAATCGCGAGTTCGACACCGGCGGCATGATCGATATGCTCGGCAAGTGGCTGGACAGCTACCCGATCGTCTCGGTCGAAGACCCGCTGGCCGAAGACGACGAGGCGGGCCTGATCGAATTCACCAAGCGCTACGGCAAGCGGGTGCAGATCATCGGCGACGATTACCTGGTCACCAATGCCCAGCGCGTCACGCAAGGGGCGGCGATCGGCGCCTGCAACTGCGCGCTGATCAAGCTGAACCAGGCCGGCACTGTCACCGAGACCCGCGCGGCGCTGGACGCGGCGCAGGCGGCGGGCTGGAACGCCATCGTTTCGGCGCGGTCCGGCGAAACCGAGGACACCACCATCATGCATCTTGCGGTGGGCTGGAACGCGGGGCAGCTCAAGGTGGGTTCGTTTTCGCGCTCCGAGCGCATGGCCAAGTGGAACGAGGGTCTGCGTATCGAGGAGGCAACAAAGGCGCCGTTTGCCGGCCGTAGCGCACTGTTTCGGTGAGAATTCCGTGTGCGTATTTAGGGTATACCCTGATCGCTGCAAGTTTCACGCAAGCTTTGTGCAAAGGATGTGAGAGCCCACGAGGCAGGTGCGGCAGTGCAATATTGACGGGTTATAACCGTCTGGTTACGATGTATCGAATAAGTAAAGTATTTTGGAGACAAAACCGTGGCTTCCGTAACGATTCAACAAACACAAAAGTACTTCGGCCAGACCCACATCATCAAGGGCGTGTCGATCGACATCGCCGATGGTGAATTTTGCGTCCTGGTCGGCCCTTCGGGCTGCGGCAAATCCACGCTTTTGCGCATGATCGCGGGCCTGGAGGAAATTTCCGGCGGGCAGATCTCGATCGGCGGCAAGGTGGTGAACAACATGCCGCCCAAGGAACGCGACATCGCCATGGTGTTCCAGAACTACGCCCTGTATCCGCACATGACGGTGCGCGACAACATGGCGTTTTCCCTGCTGCTGGCCAAGCGCGACAAGGCGACCATCGACGAGCGCGTGAACAAGGCCTCCAGCATCCTCGGCCTGAACCAGTTGCTCGACCGCTACCCGCGCCAGCTCTCCGGCGGCCAGCGCCAGCGCGTGGCGATGGGCCGCGCCATTGTGCGCGACCCGCAGGTGTTCCTGTTCGACGAGCCGCTCTCCAACCTCGACGCCAAGCTGCGCGTGCAGATGCGCACCGAGATCAAGGAACTGCACCAGCGCTTGAAGACCACCTCGATCTACGTGACCCACGACCAGATCGAGGCGATGACCATGGCCGACAAGATCGTGGTGATGCGCGACGGCCTGGTCGAGCAGATAGGCTCGCCCCTGGAACTGTACGACAATCCGGCGAACCAGTTCGTCGCCGGCTTCATCGGTTCGCCGTCGATGAACTTCCTGCCCGGCACGCTCAAGCGCAGCGGCGGCCAGGTGGGGGTGCAACTCTCCGACGGCGTGATCCTGCCGATGCCGTCGACCGCCGGCGGCGTGGACGGCCAGAAGGTGATCTTCGGCACCCGCCCCGAACACGTGGAGTTGGTGAGCGGCGGCGACGGCGTGCCGGCCGAGGTGGTGGTGGTCGAGCCCACCGGGGCCGACACCCAGGTGTTCTCGAAGATTTCCGGCGTGGAAGTGACGACCGTGTTCCGCGAGCGCCACAATTTCCAGCCCGGCAGCACCATACGCCTGCGTCCCGATCCGTCGCGCGCCCATCTGTTCGACGCGGCCAACGGCTCGCGTCTGGCCGCGTAGTATTGCCGCATGGCGGGGCCGGCCCGCCCCTCCCGTCACGGCCGCTCACCTCTGCTCCATTCGGAGATTGACTCCAGCTTCGCTTCTTCTTCCTCCCTGCATTACCGGCAGTTGAACGCCGCGCAAGAGTTCCAGTTTTTTTCGTCGTCGTTGTTGTCTGTTTGCTTGAGGCCGGTTCGCCGGCGCTGCAAAACAAACTATAACCGGGTTAGACAAGGCATCAAGCCTCGCGGCCCGACAAACCGGAGAGACAAAAATGGTTCACTTCACCCGCCGCAAGTTCATCAAGAGTTCCAGCACGGCCGCCGCGGTCACCGCGGCCACCGGCCCGCTGATCTGGGTCAAGGACGCCCAGGCGCAATGGAACAACACGGTCGAAAAGGGCGCCAAGCTGCGCGTGCTGCGCTGGAAACGCTTCGTGCAGGGTGACGAAGACACCTACATGGCGAACGCCAAGAAGTTCAGCGAGAAGTTCGGCGTGGAAGTGCGGGTGGATCATGAAAGCTGGGAAGATGTGCGCCCCAAGGCGGCCGTCGCGGCCAATGTGGGCAGCGGCCCGGACATCATCCTCTCCACCAACGACGACGCAAATCTCTACCCGGACAAGCTGCTGGATGTCACCGACCTCGCCAACTACCTGGGCAAGAAATACGGCGGCTGGTACCCGGTCTGCGAGCAATACCTCAAGCCGGACGGCAAGAAGTGGATCGGCATTCCCCTGGGCGCGGCGGGCAACTGCGTCGTCTATCGCGAAAGCCAGGTGAAGGCGGCGGGCTTTGCCACCTTCCCCAAGACCAACGACGAATTCCTGAAGCTGATGAAAGCCCTGAAGGAGAAGGGCACGCCCGGCGGCTTCGCGCTCGGCCACGCCACGGGCGACCAGTCCTGGAGCTTCTGGCTGGTGTGGTCGCACGGCGGCAAGATGGTCGACGAGAAGAACAAGGTCGTCATCAACAGCCCCGAGACCGTCAAGGCGCTGGAGTACGCCAAGGAGTTGTACGGTACCTTCGTGCCCGGCACGCTCTCCTGGCTGGACCCGAACAACAACAAGGCCTTCCTCGACGGGCAGTGCAGCGTCACGGCGAACGGCATTTCGATCTACTACGCGGCGAAGAATTCGCAGGACCCCAAGATCAAGGAAATGGCGGCCGATATCCAGCATGCCAACTTCCCGATCGGTCCAGCCGGCGTGCCCACCGAGATGAACCTGTTCTTCAACCAGATGATCTTCAAGTACAGCAAGTACCCGAAGGCGGCCAAGGAGTTCATCCGCTTCATGATGGAAGAAGAGCAGTACGGCCCATGGATGCAGGCTTCGATCGGCTACACCTGCCAGCCGCTGGTGGCGTATGAGAAGAACCCGATCTGGACCGTCGACCCCAAGCACACGCCGTACCGCAATGCCACCAAGGTGATGCGGCCGATCGGCTACTCGGGCAAGATGGGCTACGCCTCGGCGGGCGCAATGGCCGACTTCATCATGCTCGACATGGTGGCCGAGGCAGCCTCCGGGCAGAAGACCCCGGCCGAAGCGGCGGCGCGCGCGCAAAGCCGGGCGGAGCGCTACTACAAGGTCTGACGGCTGCATCCGTGCGGGGCGCACAGGTTACGAACAAGCCGCGAGTCAGGCGGCATGCGCCCCGGTTCCCCTCAACCGGTGGATAAACGACGGGATCGAGCGTAAGCCATGCATGCCGTAGTCAAAGATGTAGTCCTGCCCCGCGCTTCGGGTTTGAGCCTGATCGAGCGCCTGAACAACAATGCCACCTTTCTCGGCATCCTGTTCATGCTGCCGGCGGCGGCGCTGTTGCTGGTGTTCCTCACCTACCCCCTCGGCCTGGGTGTCTGGCTCGGTCTCACCGATACCAAGATCGGCCGAGGCGGCGAATTCGTCGGCCTGGAGAACTACGCCTCGCTGTGGAACGACAGCGTGTTCTGGCTTTCGGTGCGCACCACCATTCTCTACACGGCGGTGGCGAGCTTTTTCAAGTTCGTGCTGGGCCTCTGGCTGGCGCTGCTGCTGAACCAGAACATCATGTTCAAGTCGTTCATGCGCGCGATATTGCTGCTGCCCTGGATCGTGCCGACCACGCTCTCGGCGATCGCCTTCTGGTGGATCTACGACAGCCAGTTTTCCATCATCTCCTGGGTGCTGGTCAAGGCCGGGCTGATTGACCGCTACATCGACTTTCTCGGCGACGGCTGGAATGCGCGCTGGTCGGTGATCGCGGCGAACGTGTGGCGCGGCATTCCCTTCGTGGCGATCTCGCTCCTGGCGGGCCTGCAGACCATCTCGCCTTCACTCTACGAAGCGGCCACCATCGACGGTGCTTCACCCTGGCAGCGCTTCCGGTTCATCACCTACCCGCTGCTCACGCCCATCATCGCCATCGTGATGACCTTCTCGGTGCTGTTCACCTTCACCGACTTCCAGCTCATCTACGTGATCACGCGCGGCGGCCCGGTCAACTATACCCACCTGATGGCGACACTCTCGTTCCAGCGCGCCATCCCCGGCGGGCAACTGGCCGAGGGCGCGGCGATCGCCATGGCGATGGTGCCATTTCTCGTCGCCGCCATCCTGATCAGCTTCTTCGGCCTGCAGCGCCGCGGCTGGCAACAAGGTTCCAAGGACTGATGCCATGAGCCAGAACATGACGCCCACCGTCACCGTGGAACCGAAGAGCTATTCCGACGGCGGCATGGACTACCTGGTGACGCGCCAGCGCAAGTTCGTCACCCTCTACCTGCCGCTGGGCGTGTTCGCCTTCGTGCTGCTGTTCCCGTTCTACTGGATGACGATTACCGCGTTCAAGAGCAACGAGGATTTGTACGACTACGAAAAGCACAGCCCCTTCTGGGTCAGCAGCCCGACCCTGGCGAACATCAAGAAACTGCTGTTCGATACGGCGTATCCGGACTGGCTGTTCAACACCATGCTGGTGGCGGTCTCCGCGACCTTCATCGCATTGTTCTGCAGCGTGCTGGCGGCTTATGCGATCGAGCGCCTGCGCTTCAAGGGCAGCAAGTGGGTGGGGCTGGCGATCTACGGCGCGTACCTGGTGCCGCCGTCCATCCTGTTCATTCCGCTGGCGACCATGGTGTTCAAGCTGCAGTTGTTCGACACCCGCTGGGCGCTGATCCTGACCTATCCGACCTTCCTGATTCCGTTCTGCACCTGGCTGCTGATGGGCTACTTCCGTTCGATTCCCTTCGAGCTGGAGGAGTGCGCGCTGATCGACGGGGCGACGCGCTTGCAGATACTGTGGAAGATCGTGCTGCCGCTCGCGGTGCCGGGGCTGATCTCGGCGGGCATCTTCGCCTTCACGCTGTCATGGAACGAGTTCATCTATGCGCTCACCTTCATCTCTTCTTCGGAGGTGAAGACCGTGCCGGTCGGGGTGATTACCGAGCTGGTGGATGGCGACGTGTACCACTGGGGAGCGCTGATGGCGGGAGCGCTGTTCGGCTCGATTCCCGTTGCCATCCTGTACTCGTTCTTTGTCGAGTATTACGTCTCGGGGATGACGGGCGCGGTGAAGGAGTAGGACGCTTCGTCCCGGAGGTTGGCAAAACAAAAACAGCGCCTCGCGGCACCGTCAGACTGCTGACAAAGCAGGTTGTTGTGAGCAGGGCCCCACCAACTCCTACGCCGCTCGCTCTGACTTCGGGGGATTCAAAGGGGGTAAGCCCCCTTTGTCAATAACCCGACGGCGTCGCGCGGTGCCGTTTTTGTTTACAGCCATGCGCTCAGGCGCTGGCCCGCGCCACCACCCGAAAGCCCAGGTCGCGCACCGGGTCCGCCACTGTCTCGCCATCCAGCCGCGCCAGCAGCAGCCGTGCTGCCTCCTCGCCGATCTGCCGCGAGCCGACGTGCACGGTGGTAAGGCCCGGTTCCACCGCCTGCGCGATGTCAAGATCGACAAAGCCGGCGATGGCGATATCTTCCGGCACACGCAGGCCGCGCCGCTTGCACTCCATCAGCGCGCCCACCGCCAGCACGTCGTTGCTGAAAAAAATCGCCTGCGGCCTTGGCTCGCGGTCAGCCAGTTGCTTAAGGCCCAGTCGCCCGCCCTCGAAGGAAGTACCGGCAGGCAAGATCACCGTTTCGACCTTGGCATCGGCCACCATCTCCACCGCCTCCGCGAACCCCGCCAGCCGCGCGGTGGAGCGCTCGTCCCCACCGCCCGCCGCACCGAAGCGTCGGTAGCCGCGCGCGAGCAGGTGGCGCGCGATCTCGCGCCCTGCCGCGTGGTTCGAGAAACCGGCCAGCATGTCGATCGGCGATGGCGTCAGGTCCCAGGTCTCCACCACCGGTACGCCCGCCCCCACCAGGCGCTTGCGGGTCAGGGGCGAGTGATGCACGCCGGTCAGCACCAGTCCATCGACGCGGCGGCCGAGAAAGGCCGCCACCAGGTCGTCCTCCGCCTGTGCTTCGTAGCCGGTCTGTCCGAGCAGCAACTGGTAGCCGCGCGGTGCCAGGGTCTGCGACAGGCCGCGAATGGTCTCGGCGAAAATCGAGTTGTCGATGGTCGGCACGATCGCACCGATCACGTGGCTGCGGCTCGAAGCCAGGCTGCCCGCCGTCAGGTTCGGCACGTAGCCGATCCTGGCGATCGCCGCTTCGACCCGTGCGCGCGTGCCGGCGGCCACCTTGTCCGGCTGGTTGATCACGCGCGAGACGGTGATGATGGAAACGCCCGCCAGGCGCGCCACGTCCTCCATGCGGCCGCGCGCATCGGTGTTGCCGGAGGCGCGCTTGCGCGAGGGCGGATTGTTCTTGTTCATGCCGGTAATGATAGCCTTAACATTAAGAAAACCAAAGCCCTTTGATTTTATGGCGTATTTACAATCAAGTCTGCTCTGTTGCGCCGCATGATTGACTTTCCAGGAGGCACTGGCTAGCATAATGTAAACGTTAACATTGTGCATCGATATGGTGCCCAATGCGATGGGCAAGTTGGCGCGTGACGAGCCGATAGCGAAGGAGCAGGCATGCTGAGCAAAGCGCAAATCGAGCAATACCGGGAAGAGGGCTGCATCGTGGTCGAGGGCGTGCTGGACGAAGTCACGCGCCGGCGCATGAAGCAGGTGGTGGCCGACCTGGTGGAAAAATCGCGCAACGTTCTTGAGCACGACAATGTGTTCGACCTGGAGCCCGGCCACACCCGTGAGGAGCCGCGCGTGCGCCGCATCAAGAAGCCGCACCTGGTCGACCGCGTGTTCTTCGACTTCATGTACAACAAACGCCTGCTGGAGATCCAGCGGGCGCTGTTGGGCCCGGCAGTGCGTCTGCACGGCTCCAAGCTCAACCTCAAGTCGCCGCGCTTCGGCTCGGCGGTGGAGTGGCACCAGGACTGGGCCTTCTACCCGCACACCAACGACGACATCCTCGCCATCGGCGTGATGCTGGAAGACACCGCGCTGGAGAACGGCGCGATGCTGGTGCTGCCCGGCACCCACCAGGGCCCGACCTACAACCATCACGGCGACGACGGCTACTTCTGCGGCGCCATCGACCCGGCGTCCACCGGCATCGACTTCTCGCAGGCCAGGCCGGTCATTGGTCCGGCCGGCTCGGTGTCCTTTCATCACGTGCGCCTGATCCACGGCTCGGCGCAGAACACCTCGAACCGCCCGCGCGAACTGCTGCTCTACGAAGCCACCGCGGCCGACGCCTATCCGCTGATGGGCGTGGGCGACTGGGCCGACTTTCACGGGCGCCTCTTGTGCGGCGAAGAGACCATCGTGCCGCGCTTCGTGCAGACGCCCGCGCGCATGCCCCTGCCGCCGGCGAGGAACCAGGGTTCGATCTACGAGAACCAGACCGCCAGCGGCAAGCGCTTTTTCGCGCATGTCGAAGTGCCAAAAACGGCAAGTACCGCGACAAGCACGATAGGCGCGGCGCAGGCAAAAACCGCTGCCACTACTTAAGCGCGATACCATCCAGGTTCCGCGGGGCGGCACGCCTGCGTACGGCCGTACGCAAAAGCGCAGCGCCCTGCCCGAACCTTGAACTGGAGAAACAAATGGATGTGCGCGCCGCAGTCGCCTATGAGGCCGGCAAACCCCTGGTGATCGAAACCGTGCAGCTCGACGGCCCCAGGGCCGGCGAGGTACTGGTCGAGATCAAGGCCACGGGCCTGTGCCATACCGACGAATTCACCCGCTCCGGCGCCGACCCGGAAGGCCTGTTCCCCGCCATCCTCGGGCACGAAGGCGCGGGCGTGGTGGTCGATGTCGGTCCCGGCGTCACCACGCTGAAAAAGGGTGACCACGTCATCCCCCTCTACACCCCCGAGTGCCGCGTCTGCAAAAGCTGCCTGTCGCGCAAGACCAACCTGTGCACGGCGATTCGCGGCACTCAGGGCAAGGGCCTGATGCCCGACGGTACCAGCCGCTTCTCGATCGGCGGCAAGCCGATCCACCACTACATGGGCTGCTCCACCTTCGCCAATTTCACCGTGCTGCCGGAGATTGCGCTGGCGAAAATCCGCGAAGACGCGCCGTTCGAAAAGATCTGCTACATCGGTTGCGGCGTCACCACCGGCATCGGCGCGGTGATCAACACCGCCAAGGTCGAGCCGGGTGCCAACGTGGTGGTGTTTGGCCTGGGCGGCATCGGTCTGAACGTGGTGCAGGGCGCGCGCATGGTCGGCGCCAACATGATCGTCGGTGTGGACCTGAATCCGGGCCGGGTGGAACTGGCGCGCAAGTTCGGCATGACCCACTTCGTCAACCCAAAGGACGTGAAGGGCGACCTGGTCGCGCACCTGGTTGAACTCACCGGTGGCGGCGCCGACTACAGTTTCGAGTGCATCGGCAATGTGGACGTGATGCGCCAGGCGCTGGAGTGCACGCATCGCGGGTGGGGCGTGTCGGTGATCATCGGCGTGGCCGGTTCGGGGCAGGAGATCAAGACCCGTCCGTTCCAGCTGGTCACCGGGCGCGTGTGGAAGGGCACCGCCTTTGGCGGCGCGCGCGGCCGCACCGACGTGCCGAAGATCGTCGACTGGTACATGGACGGCAAGATCAATATCGACGACCTGATCACCCACGTGATGCCGCTGAACGACATCAACAAGGGCTTCGAGCTGATGCACGCGGGTGAATCGATCCGCAGCGTGGTTACCTTCTAAAGGCGGCGTATGCAAAAACTCCTGGTCTACCAATCCCTCTGGGCGATGGAACGCCGCCGCCCGGACGGCCAGGAGTGGACCCTGGAGCAGAAGCTTGAAATGATCCGCGACGCCGGCTTCGATGGAGCCGGCGTGCGCTTTTTCGACTACGCCTATGCGAAGGAAGTGACGGGCTTCCTGCGCGCGCACCACATGACCTGGCAGGCGCAGTGCTATCCCAAGACGGTCGATGACCTGAAACCCATCATCGAACACGTGCGGGAACTGGGCGCCGACCACGTCAACCTGCAGGCCGATATCCGCCCCTATACGGAGGACGAGTGCGTGCCGTTAATCGAAGGCTGGCTGCGCCTGGCAGAAGACGCCAAGGTCCGCGTGCACATCGAAACGCACCGCGACCGCATGACCACCGACCTGTTTTTCATGCTGCATCTGCTGGACCGCTTTCCAAACCTGAAGCTCACCGGCGACCTGTCGCACTACCTGGTTGGCCGCGAATTCGACCACCCCGTCACCGAGGAGAACCACGCCCTGATGCGCCGGGTGATGGACAACTGCTGGGGCTACCACGGCCGCGTCGCCAGCCGCGAGCAGGTGCAGGTGCAGATCAGCTTCCCTCACATGAAGCACTGGGTCGACCTGTTCATGGGCTGGTGGGCCTATGGATTCGACAACTGGCGCAAGCGCGCCCCCGCCGACGGCGTACTCACCTTTCTCTGCGAACTGGGCCCGCCCGAATACGCGATCACCGGCGCCGACGGCTACGAACTCTCCGACCGCTGGAAGGAGGCGAACATGATGAAGGACATGATCCGCAAGCTGTGGGCGGAGCAAGGTGGCGCGGCACTGGCGCGTGCCGCCTGACCGGGCAATAAGGCAGGAGGCGGGAGACAGGAAGAACGCAGGAGCGTGGCAGGAGACAAACCGCGAGCGGCGACACGCCGCGGCAGCCCCGCAGAGGGCATGGACGCAGCCAGTACCCAACAAAAACCATCGTGCATCACCACCAAAGGAGACAGCAGCATGGACAGCAAGGGGTTGGACAGCCGCAAGCGGCGTGACGTCATCAAAACCATCGGCGCCGCGGGGACCACGGCAGCGCTGGGTGGCGCGCCGATGATCTGGACACAAAACGCCGGTGCCCAGACCCTGGCCTTCAAGCCCGAGAAGGGCGCCAAACTGCGCGTGCTGCGCTGGAAGCGTTTCGTGCAGGCCGACGAAGATGTGTGGATGGCCAACACGAAAAAATTCACCGAGAAATACGGCGTCGAAGTGCGTACCGACCACGAAGGCTGGGAGGACGTGCGCCCCAAGGCGGCGGTCGCCGCCAACGTCGGCGCGGGGCCGGACGTGATCGTCGGCTGGCTTGACGACCCGCATCTCTACCCGGAAAAGCTGCTCGATCTCTCCGACCTGGCCGAATACCTGGACAAGAAGTATGGCGGCTGGTTTCCCGCCGCGCGCACCTACGGCACGACTGCCAAGGGCCGCTGGATCGGCCTGCCGCTGGGCGCTGGCGGCGCGCTGCTCAACTACCGCATCTCGTGGGTGAAAGAAGCCGGCTTCGACAAATTCCCCACCAATGTCGACGACTACCTCAAGCTGTGCCAGGCGCTGCAAAAGAACGGCCACCCTGCCGGCTTCGCGCTCTCGCACGCCACCGGCGACTCCGAGACCTGGATGCACAACATGCTCTGGGGTTTCGGCGGCCGCCTGGTCGACGAGAAGAGCAAGGTGGCGATCAACAGCCCCGAGACGGTCAAGTCGATCGAGTACATGCAGCAGTTGACCAAGACCTTCATCGAAGGCGTGGCCTCCTGGAGCGGCGTGTCGAACAACAATGCCTTTCTGGAGGGCAAGATCAGCCTCACCTCGAACGGCATCTCGATCTACTACGCGGCGAAAAACTCCACCGATGCGGCGAAAAAAGCCATCGTCGGCGACATGGATCACGCCGCCATGCCGATCGGCCCGATCGGCCGGCCCACCGAGCTGCACCTGCTCACCCAGGCCTTCGCCTTCAAGTACAGCAAGTACCCGAACGCGGCCAAGGAGTTCCTGCGTTTCATGTGGGAACGCGAGCAGTACGAGCCCTGGCAGGCGGCTTCCCTGGGCTATATCAGCCACCCGCTGCGCGCCTACGACAGCAATAAATTCTGGGGCGACGACCCGAAATATGCGCCGTTCAAGGGCGTGGTCTCGCGCCTGCAGCCGCACAGCTATGCCGGCGGCCTCGGCTACGCGTCGGCCGCGTGCCTGGCCGACTGGATCGTGGTCGACATGTACGCCTCGGCCTGCACCGGCAGGAGCAGTCCGAAGGAAGCGGCGGCGGAAGCGGAGCGGCGTGCCAAGCGCTATTACGTCTGAAGCCCGGCTGGAGTGGGGAAGGGCGGCCGCCTGTTTGATGCGGCCGCCCTTTTTCTTGATGCGGCCCATTTGCCTGCGTGGCATCCGGCCTCGCTAGAATGCGGCTTTACGTCTTGCAAGGAACCGCCATGAGCCGCTATCCCAGACAGGTCGCGATACGCGCCACCTACATGCGCGGCGGCACCAGCAAGGGCGTGTTCTTTACTCCCGAAGACTTGCCTGTTGCCGCGCGCGTGCCCGGCCCGGCGCGCGACGCCCTTCTCCTGCGGGTGATCGGCAGCCCCGACCCCTACGGCAAGCAGATCGACGGCATGGGCGCGGCGACTTCCAGCACCAGCAAGATCGTGATCATCAACAAGAGCGAACGTGAAGGTTGCGACGTCGACTACCTGTTCGGCCAGGTGGCGATCGACGCGCCGCTGGTGGACTGGAGCGGCAACTGCGGCAACCTCACTTCCGCCGTCGGCCCCTTCGCGATCACGCGCGGGCTGATCGCCGCGCCGCCCGAAGGCGAGGCGGTGGTGCGCATCTGGCAAGCCAATATCGGCAAGAAGATCATTGCGCATGTGCCGATGAGCGAAGGCGAAGTGGTGGAGCTGGGCGACTTCGAGCTGGATGGTGTGACCTTCCCCGCCGCCGAAGTCAAACTCGAATTCCTCGACCCCGGCGCCGATGAGGAGGGTGGGGGCGGCGCCATGTTCCCCACCGGCAGGCCGATCGACAAGCTTGATGTGCCGGGCGTGGGCATGGTCGAAGCCACTCTGATCAATGCCGGCAACCCGACCATCTTCATCGACGCCGAACGCCTGCAATTGACGGGCATCGAGACCCAGGATCAGGTGAACGGCAACAAGGAATTGCTCAAGAGCTTTGAAGCGATCCGCGCCCACGCGGCCGTTGCCATGGGCCTGGCGGCGAGCGCCGCCGAAGCCAGCGGGAAGCGCCCCCATACACCCAAGATCGCTTTTGCCGCCGCGCCGCGCGACTACACCGTCTCCAGCGGCAAGAAAGTCGCCGCAAGCGAGGTCGACCTGATCGTGCGCATCCTGTCGATGGGCAAGCTGCATCATGCGATGACCGGGACCGGTGCGGTGGCGATTGCGGTCGCCTCCGCGATCCCCGGTACCCTGCTCACGCGCGTGCTCGGCCAGGCGCGCGGGCGGGTACGCTTCGGGCATACCGCCGGCACGCTGGCGGTGGGCGCGCAGGCGCGGCAGCAGGGCGGCGACTGGGTGGTCACCAAGGCAATCATGAGCCGCAGCGCGCGCCGCCTGATGGATGGCGTGGTGCTGGTGCCGGAGCAGTTCTGAGGAAATGCTGATCAAGTGGGCTGTGCCCTCTTAACAACCCCCGATTTCAGGGCGAAGGTGAGGTCGCATCGCACGGCTTTCG
>Ga0307511_10005457_pt1 | contig 12933 bp, 14 predicted proteins | sample 13_EM_MG_FD_200266 | JGI IMG/M metagenome (GOLD analysis project Ga0307511, IMG submission 200266) | Populus trichocarpa ectomycorrhiza microbial communities from riparian zone in the Pacific Northwest, United States - 13_EM | ecosystem: Host-associated > Plants > Roots > Unclassified | place...
ATATCTTAGAGGAGGAAGAGGAGGATATATGAAGGTGTACGGTCAAGCTGATTGGCGGTGATGTTTTTGATGCTTCTCTTTGACCAGTCTACTGTGCACTGGCTGCTGTGCTTTTATATTCCTGAGCGGATTTATAAAAGCACCACACACACCGGGGGTGTCCTAATATAAGAGTGGGTACCAAAAGGGTCCGGAATCAAAAAATGAAACCACAGATAATGCAGCCCCAAAAAATTCCGTTTTCGTGCAGAAAGTCCAGGAAGTCCAGGAAGTCCAGAAAGTCCTATCTTATCTCTCTCTTCCGGAATATATCAGAAAAAAAATAGGAGTCGGAGATACAGCACGTATCTATATATATAAAAATATATCAGAAATGCAAATCTCTTTTACGCAGTGTAACTGAGATCAACCGAGCCCTTACGCGGAAGGTTATTGATGGTATCTGCTTTTTCTTGACTTCCTTCGTGCCTTCGGGATGGAGTCTTATATAACTCCAACATGACAGCCCGCGTTGCTCCTCACCAGAGTCCTCCATGAACACCACGCCTCTCCTCCGGTGCTCAATTTCTTTCCCAAATCGCATCTCCATCCAGGACCCCCCCCATCTACTATCAATAACGCACTCCTTACCTAATAGATATTCCTGCCCAGGTTCCCAACCCGCGTAAGCATGAACATTGATAGGAGTGCGCAGGCACCCATCAGATCTACCCAACCACCCAACCATCTAGGTCCGGTGGAACGATGCATAACCCAATATCAAATGCGCCAAACCGCCTACCAAGTAAAGAGTAGTCCAGTCCGTGCCCTTGCTAGTAAACCGGCAGGCCCCAGCAGGCATGAAAACAATCACCACTCTCCCTCTCTGCCGCCGCCGCCTAGCAAGGACAGCTCTTTGATCACTATCCCTCATGCAAGCCATATTTCCCCGGATTTTTGTGCCGGAGGAGCTCTTAGCGTTGTCATTTTGACGTTAGGAAATCCCCGTCACAGCCGAGCATCGGCACCTGTCTAGATCTGCTGCTCCTGCTCCTGTACCTGCTCCTTCCTGCTCCTCCGCCTACACACCCCGTCAAATGCCATGTTCGCAAGATCCATAAAGTCCCCTGTTCCTTGTCCCCTGGGAAATCTCGGGACTCTAGAATGTCCACCTGCGCGATATATCCTCAAGTCTCTCGAAGTCTGAAAGTCATCTAACTACCCGAGTTCGGTATACCCTTGTCGAGCCGGTCTTAGCCGAGTGTATCCTTGGCAACGGTTCCCTTATCTGGGGTCGATAACAGAGAAGTAAACAGATTGTTGATGCAGATACCAAAAACAAAGAATTCCAAGCATGTTAAGATTCCAGAACTATGATAGAAAAAAAAGTTTAAACCTCATGATCGACGCTTTATCTATCCCAGTGTATGTACCTCAGTCATGCATTGCTATCATATGTATCTGAGGGGATGGTGATGGGGTTGCTCACATCTTTAGCACATTACATCTGCCTGCCTCCTGCTAGTTGCTTGTGGCTGTTGTCATTTTCGCCTTTTTCTTTTCGGAGGAGGGTCGTGCCTAACTAGACTAGCCTTTTCTTTGTTTCGTAGTCGTTCCAAATCTGGTCCTGTTAGCTATGCACGAGACACTTGTAATTGCGAGAAGTTGATGAACTGGTATAGAAAATCAAAAGATTCAATTCAATTTTCCCCAACGCCGTGCACCACGCTATATCCCCCAAAGCAAAGAGTATTTATATGCAACAGAAACTCAGTAAGGAAACGAAACTCCCGCCGTACAATTATACAATCCAAAGAAGAAGGCAAACAGCAAAGTCCGAGCCATCTCATGCAAGTAAGAAGTTCGTATCTATACAGAGAATGAGAGGAAAATTCTCTTCTGCACATATATTCATAGAATCAAATTTTATGATACCTAAGAAATCATTAATTCAACACTCTATCTCTGACGCCCTGAAAGAATCATATTCGCGAACTTACTGGAAAAATGTGACTCCCAGCCATGTGCTCGCCCAATACGTGACCTCCCAGAGACCCCAGGCAGCAATATGCCCAACGATCATGCTTTTAAACGTGGCCATCCACCCACCCATATAATCCCCTGGATGATACATATCCGCTAGGCCTATGATAGCTCCTGTTTGCCAATTCCGTGTTGCTGCAGGACCACGACCACCATTTGTTTGCCGCAGTAGGTATTGCCTAGCTATAGACCGAAGGACAATGCCTTCCGCTCTAATCGTGAGCCCCGTAGCGAGAGCTTCTGCGATGTGCGAGGCAGCGGCGTCACAAGGGTGGCATGAGAGCGTCGTAAGCCTGTGCTGCGAGCGGTGACTGGAAGATGGGGGTAGCGGGCGCATAGGTGGGATATCTTCGTCCAGTAATGATTCCTCATGGGTATTTTGGGGCACTCGAGTGTTTTGAGAGACCTGTGATGGTAATGAGCTGGACCGTGGGGGGTGGTTGGGGGTTGTGTCGCCTGGCATGTGTATTCCTATTGGTGAGTCGAGGTCTATCAAGTCTCCCAGCTCTTCAATGATCTCCGGTTCCGGTTCCGGTTCTGGTGTATCAGATTGCCCTACGGCAGCAATAACGACCGCCTCCGTGATATCACCTGCTTCTATCTCAGTACCTGCGTCTATCTCAGCCGCAATATCGTCAATATCCTCATACTGCCATGTCATTGTATCATTCGGAGGCTCCGTAGCTCCAGCCGTTGCTGTCGTGCTTCCCTCCTGCTCTTGCTCCTGTGGTACAATAGCATCACTTCTTCTTGCTCGTCTTCTCCTTCGCATGTGACCTGCTCTTCGCCGCCTACGCCGCTCCCTAGCATCCTGATCGTCATAATCGAGGTCATCATCTGACTCAAGCGCAGCCTGGATACTGGCTTGGTCCGGGTTATTAGGCCTGGGAAGGATGCGGCGTAGAGTGTCGAAGCTCCAGGAGTGGATCTTCTGAAAGATCTTTGACTGAATAAAAGACAAAATAACGTTGCTGTCCAAAGTGCGGACAGCAAATGAGGGCACCCAGGCAGGAAATATCCCACTGTGTGGAGCAGTTATTGTAAAGTACTTCCAAGATTCTGTTATGGTGCGAATCGGTGGGAAAATCGGCCATTTAGGAGCAAGGTTGAGGGTTTGAAGGGTAGAGTATTCGTACAGAGGAAATGCGAGACCCCATGAGCCTAGCTGTAGTCTAGAATGGGGAAATGAGTGGAGGCCCCTATAATATGCTCAATAAATTACTCACATTATATCTAGAGCTTCCAATGTTATCATCGAGTACTTTCGCAACTTACCGGTCTCAGGGTTTTGGAACATAGGCGTCCTTGCGAGCCCAATGAGTAACCGGGAGCTGAGATGGTCTGTAAGAAGCCCGAAAGCCTGAAAGGCCAAATGAGCAGGCATACCGATAAACGGGTCTAGGAAGTACTGATGAAAAATCGCCATCCTCGCAACATCTTTGAATCGGATATGCTCATAAACCCGGAGCGTCTATGACTGTCAGCACCCATCCAGCCCTATCCTATCAATCCAAGGGGGTGAACACACTTGTATACGACTCCGCAAATTTACCAACGACCAGCCGCCGAGGTATGCAGCGGTCAAATCCAATGCTCCAACGATAAGCCCCACCTCATTCTCCTTCATAAACAAGCCAACCTTCTCTTCCTTCGGCCGAGGATGTGTCTCTCTAAGACATAAGCCAACAGTAACAAGGACGTCGTTCTGGGCAGATGCCAGCTCGGACTGAAGCTCTGTCCATGGTGGGTGTGGGTTACTAGAAGACCCACTAGGGCTGCTGTTCTCATTGTTTGGGGCAGAATCGTTGTCTTGCTCTGCAGCGTCGGGTTCAGGAGGGGGCTGCGACAATGTCGACGGCTCGAAGGACATACGCCCTAGGGCGCGTATGTATGCGCCGTTCCTCATGACTGAGGATCGGGCGTTCTATTGAAATTGAGAAATGTCAGCAGCAAGCCAGAATGGCGGGGAGCGCTTTTCCGTTGTAATGTTGGAAGGCCTTGAAGATCCGCTGTGGTACAGTACCGTACATAGTACGGACCGTGCCTAACGTCCGCACGTGCCAAGTTTCAAACCAACCCCAGACGCACATCCATGCACCCGATCGCATGAACATTACCCTCAATTTGTCGATCGGGGTAGGCACAAGATAGTACTTGTCTACCATAGCGTTCTCTACCACATTGGACTCGCCCTCACAAGCATTCCTCACAAGCAATCTGTGATTCTCCCGATTTCGTTCTTCATTATTAACTAGTATCCTTCCATTTTTTTTATAGGCCATACCGAATCTAACGTGATATCTAACAGTTGTAGACAGAAGATATGTGCAAAGCTTGTTGGTAAAAGGAGGAAAAAAAGCAATTGGCGCACTAGCCAAAGAAAATTCATCATGAGCAAAACAAAGACCAACCCAAGCTGCCATAATAACTATGAGTAGAGTTCCGCTCCCATCCCCAGACTTCTCAGTCCCTGCACGTAACATTAATGTATCGTATTGTAATAGCCAAGCAAAACCCAGAAGCGCCGTCGCCAAGTGTGATTTAAGAATGCAAAGGAATAAAGCTCAGGAAAAAGAAAACCTTGCAAAAGCACCTCTGTGATCTTACGCGCCAGCAGCCACCTCAACCTTCTTGCCCTTCACGCTGATCCATTCAACTCCACAAGCACAGATCGTGCCAAAAATCGCCATCGCCACCGAAGCATAATAAGTCTTAATCAGGGCCTCATTGTAGGCAGACAAGACCAACGGCATAACCTCCGGAAGAAACATATCCTTGATGGTCGTAGCACCGATCTGCGAGATTATACTTGGGTCGATGCCTGGAACATTTGCTACAAGACCTTTGATGAGCTCGTTATTGAACACATTCTGTCCAACGGAAATAAACAATGCACCTCCAAGAGACTGAGTGAAGACCATGACAGCCGTACCAGTGGGGACATCTTCCATCTTCAAGACGGTCTGGGCGGCAATAAGGGGAATTTGCATCATGAGACCAACTCCAGCGCCGGCAATAACTTGGTAGCCAATCCACTTGGACTGGCCGGTGCCGATTTCGAAAGTTGAGAGTAAGCCCGAACCGATAGCAAAAACGGCACCTCCAACAATGGCAACAGGAGCGTATTGCCCGAAAACAGTGATGCCGACTCCCGATATTATGGAGAATACAGTGACACCAAGAACGAGCGGAAGATTTCGGATACCGGAGTCTGTAGCCGAGACACCCTGAATGGCCTGGAACCACATAGGAACGAAGAAGACGAGCAACAAGAACCCAGAACCAATGCTGAAAGAGACACCTGCTCCAAATGCAATACTGCGCTGCTTGAGGATACGGATTGGGAGAGTTGCCCTGTCTCCAGAGGTGAACTGGACATAGATGAAGCCAATGATCAAGACACCGAATGTGCAGAAAAGTCCAATGATGTGACCAGACTTCCACTTGTAGGTGCTGCCTCCCCACTGAAGAGCAAGAAGCAGACAAATGACGGCCGGAAGCAACAGTCCGGTACCGATGAAGTCAAACTTTGCAAACTTCTCCTTAACAGTGAGGTTGTCGAGCTTCTTGCGTTGCGGGGGCTTGAAGAAGATAATAATGGCAAGAATAGTGATGGCTCCGACTGGAAGGTTGATGTAGAAGCACCATCTCCATGTGATGTGGTCTGTGAAAACACCACCCATAAGAGGACCAGCAACCGATGCGATACCAAACATGCCTGCAATGAGACCAGTGTACATTGGTCGCTTCCTGAGAGGAACAGAGTTGGCAAGAATGATGAGGGCCCCACTGAAGATACCTGATACGAATCAATACCATGGTTAGCCAGGCTACACTGCGGATCCCAGAGGCTCCATGTAGACTCACCAGATGCACCAAGACCTTGAACAGCTCGTCCGACAATCAATGCCTCGGAACTCGGTGAGACACCACAGATTAAGCTTCCAAGCTCAAAAATAGTAATAGCGCCCAAAAAGCACCATTTCAGAGAGAAGAAAGTGTATATCCGGCCATAGATCAACTGGAACGAGCACATAGTCAACATGTAGGCGCTTCCATACCAACCCACATCATCCAAAGCCTTGAATTTATCTAATGTGCCTCTCGTTAGTCAAATTCATGGAATTGAGACTGAGGGTAAGACCGTACCTGTGATCTTTGGTATGGCAGTAGCAATAATGGTTTGATCCAGAGCAACCAAAAATACCGCCAAACACAATGCAATCACGATGAAAGCCAATGGAACCCCGGTTGGGTACTTTGAGAGATCCTCCTCCTCACTTGCAGCATCTTCCTCCTTCTCCTTGGTCTCGGGAACGGTGCTATCGACGTCTAAAGAGGCACGAGCAGACTTCTCAAGTGGAGTACCCGGTTTAGGTGTGGTAGCAGCCGCTGCCACTCTCTCGGGGTCTGTTAATGTCATTGTTGTAGCCATACTGTCTGAGCTAGGGCGGCTCAGGTCCTTGGGGGCCATATTGGTGGGCTTGTAGAATAGAGTGAATAATAGCGTGTTGCACTCTGAGATGCTATCGATAATACTCTCTGTGGTACGCTTCAAGATCTTGAGGTGGTTGTTATACCCTGCCCTTCTATCATTTTCCGATGGTAGGGAGGCCCCACGAGATTTTATAAAGTTCCTGCATCCGAAGTTTCCTGTGCCCTAGTTACCCACTTTCCCTAACGGGCACGGCCGACAAAGCCACTCGATGCGCCAAACCAGACTTACTCACTGTAGGTACTCCACCAACCCACACCAGTAAACAGGCCTCCGCCCCCCACAAATCTTACGGAGGCCGGGCTCAAGATCCCTCCGAACTCCTGCACCAATGCCTGAGGGTGGGAGGCATCATGGCCTGCCTGGACCAGACAAACGATATTCAATTTCTTGGTATTTAGAAAAATACGAGCCAATGATCTGTGTGAAAAGTGCCCATGAGTCTGGGGCACTGTAAGAGTACAGGGTTCCCAATTGCTTAATTCTATGCACATATGTACATAGTAATGAACGCGCGTGTCGAGAAGCAAGGCAACTGTTAATTTACCAATGCTTATACATACTTTCTTAGTAAGTACAATTCACACGCTAGTTTTCGCCAGACCTAGATAAATCCAACCAGTCTAAACTTTAATAACATTACGGCTTAAAACCGCCGATGGTATGGGAGAAAGTTGTACCGGTTATTCCCTGTAAACGTCAAATTAAAAATTTATTTTGCTCCCATCCCTAGCAACTTACTGGCACAGAGATGAATTCGATACACACATTAGCTAATCACAAATCACAAAGGTTATCGATCAAGTGCAGTATTCCAGAAAAGTCTAGATCTGGCGGGATTACGGAGTGCGGAGCCCTCACCTCCGCTGGCTTCCAACCCCATCGAATCGGTGTGCCCGGAGTCGGAGGCTGTACTAGTTTGGTTGAAGCCTGAACAGGTTCCATTTTGCAGCTTCCTGACTCACAATCAATCACTTTTGCAATTGCATGACTGTGAGATCGGGTGACACGGTTGTTACTGAGTAAATCGACGGCAGCCGCACCGCATGATGAACTAACTGCCCAGGTGGACACCTCCATTTCCAGTAATATGCTGATCGGAGTTATGAGGAAACTCCGGGCTGCGTAATTTGAAGCTTGCCTCACTTCTGGTCACGCAATGAGTTTATATGTATACACATACTTACAGATTGCTCACAGTAATGCAGACGTTCAGCGATCGCAGTTTGATGGGTACGAAAGCTCACTGAGGCATATTCGTGGTCCTTTGAGGTCATCCAATCTCATTTTTACGGCCATCATAATATTCTATGCCCTGCAAATCTGTCAACCGACGGATGTGAAACTTTTTATCAGGCAAGGAAACACATCCCTGCACGTGCAATAATGTGGCTACCGGTATGTCGCCTCATACCATGTCGGTTGTGACAAGCTGGGCACGAGTAACCAGACTAGGCACGAATATGGGATGGTAATCAACGAAATCCCACCGGAGCCGGAGCCCAGTTTGCTCCGCAGGACGGATGGTTTCTTTTGCTGAAAAAATGCTTCGGCAGTAATTCACGCGGCTTGCCCTCCCGAGACAAGCAAAAGCCCCATTTAAGCTTAATTGGGCTGGATCTAAGCGAGAGTCATACTCGCAAGCCTCATTCCTAAATTTCGAGTTGATGTCATTCTCCAGCATCGTGATTTTTGCTGTGATATTGAAACCATTGTGATATAAGCGCAGACATCCCTTACTTACTGCGGCTAATACGAATTGGGTGAATGTCTTGCCTGCTGGTACCGTCCTCCATTGTTTCGATCGGCACGGGTTCTGGCCAAATATGCGCCCTACTTATATTAGACATGATCGGCCTCTTTATGCAGGGTACGACCCGACTGTATCTCGTATGTTCGCTTTTATGTAGTCTGGTTGCTTTTATGTAGTCTGGAAAGCCACCGATTGGGGAAGGCGGGTAAAATATGGTCAACAAGCTTGGGTGCGGAGCAGGGTACGCTGCGGGAAAGATTGGCATAACATGTCTTGGTTTGTTCCGATCTCTGAATCAGCGGATATGCATGGTCGTTCTTGTGTTACCTCGAATACAGACTCATGGCCACGTGGGAAATGGATGGGTTTGAGGATTTTGAATACACTTTCAGTCATTCACCTCTGTAAGAAGGCTCATGAGTATAAGTTCAAGCATGGTGGGATCCGCCAATTCACCATCCCTTTGGCCAAACCTGGTTGCCCTTGCCTGTCAAACCAAACATTTGATGCTGTTCTGCACTGCTTTTATATCCTGGATTTCCTCCAATGCCGTCGACGAGAATGTGTAAGGCCAAGCCGAAGGGGGCTGTGTCTACAGTGGCTGTGTTGGTAGTCTGGTTGGCACCTGTGGTGGTCATTCCCTCAGTGCGTGTGCGCAAGATTTACTGATTTTATCCCAATGCATCTGCAGGGCCACCCGGCGTGAGGAGTTGTGCAGATCGCCTGCTCGAAGGCACAATACCAACAGTGAATGCCGGGGTGGTTTACAAGAAGCTACAACCTCTGACGGGATTATGGAAGCACTCATTGGTATTGTTCAGTGGCACCTAATGTGATATGTGAAGACTGCATCTACTAATACACGTTGAAGCCAGGACTTCGACTGTTTGCCATTTGTTTTGCATGTTGCTCTCTCCTATTTTGATGTTGATATTGCACCAGGGGGTTGTTGGAATTTGTCCCCGAGGGGGCCAATCCTACGACTCTCACAGCTGCCCACTGGCACCCGATGCCCGCAAAAGGCCCATGGCCAGAACATACATATGCAAGATGGGTCTCTATGCTACAAGATGTTCACTATGCATCCAGCCGAGTTTACAATATATCATTTAAGCCCTACTTGAGAAAATCACGACAGCTTCTCAGTATGAAAGCCAAGTGATCGGTAACTGCTAAGAGAAGATAATCACTTAGAGAAGAGAAAGAAGCTAACTCATACCCTGGCAAACATATCCCTCCAGCGTGGTCTCTTTAGATACATGAAAATATGACCTGTAGTTCCTTCCGTTCCTCCGACTTGCATGACTCTATTCCCCCGACTTACATGGTCCTGTTACACCGACCAACATATCCTAGCTGCAGGATTGCCGCATTCCACACACATGGGATGTGTAATTAGTATCCGGGCTTGGGGTAATGATACGAGCTTGTAATCTTTTCATTCAAGCTGCTGGAGCGTATCAGAAAGAGACTGTCAATAATGTGGATATGTAGGGCTACGTTCTACAGATGGTGGATGAAGGCCCCTTCACGCGCACTTCACCTTCTACTTCCTTGTCCTAGGCTACAAATATCTCAATTACCAATCTATCTCCACCTCTAGGGCTTCGAAGTCTGGAGGCTGAGGGACGCCTTGGAAGGTTGGATATTTGCAATAGGAGTGGGAGGGTGGAGACAGAAGCGTTGATAGATGATCCCTAACCTCAATAGAGTTTCCTACCAGACCGAGTCTGGTTGGCACAATCCTACGAGAGCTTGCGCCAGCCAGACTAGAAGTTCATTTCTTGGAGGGCACTTATCTAGGCTAGCGCTGCTCTCCGGTCAGGTACATTCTTGTCAGCGGACGCGGGAATGGGAAAACCTTAAACCCTTTAACCAAGGTCTCGATTCGATTACGGCTACCACAATTTTTTTTTTGGTCGCAATTAACTACACGAGGCACAAGGTGCTGACTGATGTATCGAGCAGGAGATTGAGTCCTGGTATAAATTTTTTAGTCTGGAAGAAACCGTCTGGGTCTTATCTTCTAGTTCTGAGTGTCGGTGGTCAAATTTAGATCCATAGATGCTAGTAGAATTTTGATAATGCAGGGGTTGATACTATGATAGCTGCATAAGATACTGGGAACATTATATAGGTGGAGCGTCGGGGGATACTTAACTTCTGTAGTCGGCTCAGGGTAACCGAAACTGGCTTGGCTGGTAAACACGCCCCAACACTCTCTTATTGCATCAAACACACAGACACCTTCAGAAAGTTACCATCTATTCGGAAGTCGTGTACGTGCGTGTCTACCAGACTAGAATGTGCCTACAATATCAATCTCGTCTCAGAACCGCCTATCGTATAAATATCGGACCTGCCCTTATGTTCCTAACCCAGGTCTGGACCAACTGCACCGAAAGGACGCAGGTTCGAGCCCGGGGTGATCCAAAGGGCCGTTCCACCGTTTAGCCGGTGGCAGTGCATAAAGTGCTGAGGGAAATATGCTCCCTATTAGCTAAACCTAAATACCTGCAGGGTAGGGAACTAATTTGTTGCAGTTTTTTTGGCCTGGAATTCTTCTTTTTATTATATTATTATTATTATTATTATTAGGTAGGCTAATAAGAGTCTGATTCAGGCTTGGCCATGAATTTGAAGAGGTGATTAGCCCCATGACCACTGACTTTGCCTTACGAGGTAGGATCAGCTCCAATATTGAGATCCAAAGATCGTGGCTAAGTACTAATCATTGTCTATTGTATGGAACCCTGTGGCCCCGGCCTATGAAACAAGGCATGTTCCAAACTCCTAGAGGCTTTTGAAATACACCCATAGGTTCTGTGGGGGTGAGGCAATAATAGGGTTGCTTCAAAATTATGATGTGGGCGTAGGGGGTCTCGTTTCTATCAGTATAGAAAGGAGTACAGAAGGCTATAAGCTTTGCCATGCCACTTAGCAGCTGTATGGATCTGAAGCAGAGTAAGTCATCTATATAGCCTTCAACCAGACATGGACATATTATCTATTATCTAGCAGGATTCGACTTTTGCATCAGCAGAGCCCGCTCTACATAACTAGCTAGCTGGAGCGGGGCGCTCATGCCCTAGGTGCTCGAGGGTAGTCAATAGTATTGTGATGCGAAACAACCACTCTGCAGGCTTTATAGTTCGGAGTCTCTCGACTGCTACACTCGGAGCTGCTTGACTTCATGGCGTATGCCCATATCGTGGAAATTGGCAAAATCCAGGGCCAAGTGTGTTGGAACCAAATAGATTAAGAGGTGCTAGGCTTGTAGTCTAGACACTCATATTCAAAGGGGACTGTTGCTATTGATTTGGAGAAATCTAGGGAACTTGTATTGCTGCCCATGAAGGTGAACTATTCTGCTTATATTTGGGTGTTTGTTGGATACTTGGGGCTTTGGGTGATACTATGTATTTCAATGAATATGGAAAGTGAAATTGTTGGGCATTATTTTGTAGGTTGTTCATGTGCTAAAAGTGCTTGGTCATTGTGTCCGTATATAGCTATAGCTGAAGTAAAGAAACTGGCGGGCTAATAACCTGGAGAAGCCATGGAATGGCTTTCAAGGCTTGGGAGTGAGGCCTATACATGCTCCATGTAAGAGTAGGAGGGTGTAGATAGTAGATATAAAGTACTTGCCTGCACGATAAGTGTGCTGGTCGCGTGACTCGTGATTTAATGTTACCCTGAACCCGGCAGACCCCTGCACGAATTTAATCGATAAGAAAAAAATTCCGATCCCGTGACTTCACACCGCTGCTTCGGCACGCTACCTACAGCGAAACATCTTCGGACCTCAATTGCGCTCGGAGCAAATACCCTACTATAAGCACACTCGCTCACCCAATCCTGGCAGGCATTCCACCAGCTCGAATTCGAAGATAAAATTGGTAATCAACAAGTGTTGTTACGATGCTCGGCCTCTCTCTTCTACGACGGTCAGGTGCGGGTGCGTTCGGGGCTGCTCTGGTACGGTGCTCCCTCCGCAGGTTTATTTGGGGTGTAGGGTTGGATTGAGTTGAGCTGATGGGAAGGTGTTTGTGCATGGTGTAGACCCGCCCCACTACAGCATCCTCAGTCGGATCGGCGGCGATGTTATCAGCAGCGCGGCGCAGCTTACACCAGGTCCCGGACTTGCAGCATCAGGAGATGTATAAGACTGGGGGAATTGCTCCGCTGTTTTCGGACAAGGGGTTTCAGGTTGCATGGGAGGGCTATCAGGGAATGTTGGTGGAGGGGTTGAATGATTTGATTGCGGGTAGGTGGATCTCTGTTGGTTTAGTGGGGTGCAGTGAGTAGAGGCGGTTTTGGATGAGACAATGGGCGGAATTTGAGGTAGTAGGGGAAGGGGATGAGGGAGGGGCTGGGGGGGTTGAGGGGGGGTTGAGCGTTGGCGTGTGGGGAGGATAGTGGGCTAACTGGAGGTCATTTGCCTCATAATACAGGCACCACTCTGGAGGACCAAACTGCCCTTGACATTGCCATCCAGACTTCTCGCCGTCCAGAGCTCGCAGCAACATTTAATTTCGCCTCTCAAGCACACAATAACCACTTTTTCTTTGAATCATTGGTACGTTTATTCCCTTGACCCATGGGTAGAATCTATATGTTCGCTAATAGTCACCTCCTCACACAGGTCCCAGCTGACTCTGCC
>Ga0307511_10005458_pt1 | contig 12932 bp, 15 predicted proteins | sample 13_EM_MG_FD_200266 | JGI IMG/M metagenome (GOLD analysis project Ga0307511, IMG submission 200266) | Populus trichocarpa ectomycorrhiza microbial communities from riparian zone in the Pacific Northwest, United States - 13_EM | ecosystem: Host-associated > Plants > Roots > Unclassified | place...
GATATCTACGTTCTGTATAGTCTGGAGTTGTGCATTGCGTTATACATACACAAAAGTTCAAGTACAGTTTGTAGCTAGTGGCATAGACGGTTATATGGGCATTACGATGTAGGAGGTGGATTTATGATTGGATGAATGGATAGCAGGCGTTACGAATATCCTAAATGACACACTTGATGATTCTAAGCTGATGCATAACATGTGCAGTAAGTAGTAGTACTTGAATACTTCTACAGACCGTGGAGCACCTCTGGCGATGAAACTCCGAGATATATGCACATCACGTTTGCAATGCAACATATCTGCATTTTATGTACATATGCAATACCATTCTTGGCACCTAAATGATTTCACAAGAAGCTCCCTTGCCACCCACAACAACCTATTCAAACATCAACCACCATCGCCCATATAAACGACAATTCCATTATGCCACCCACAGGAGCACTCAAAGCCGATATCAACAGGTCAGGATGGGAATCCTCCGACTTCCCCTCAGTTTGCTCAAACTGCCTCCCAGACAACCCATACATCCAAATGATCAAAGAGAACCATGGTCAGTAAGCTTTCCAGCACCGTCGTTGTTCGCGATATTTGTGTAGAGGGTGGCTTGGGAGTAGGGATATATATTAACTGGGTAAATGCTAGGGATGGAATGTAAACTCTGCACCCGCCCATTCACCGTATTCCGTTGGGCCGCCGATAGGAACTCCCGTTTCAAGAAGACGAATGTACGTGCTGACAACAACCCCCGTACGAGCTTGCCCTATGCTAACTAACCCACGTGGTGGTGATGGTAGATCTGCCTTACCTGCGCCCGTCTCAAAAACTGCTGCCAATGCTGCATGCTCGATCTCTCCTTCGGCCTGCCTATCGCGATCCGCGACGCCGCACTGAAACTCGTCACACAGGGCCCTAGCTCAGGGATCAATAAAGAGTACTACGCGCAGAATAACGAAGGCCTACTTACAGATGGACAGGTGCCGGAGGAATACGAGAAGACGGATCAAGCTGCGAGAGAGTTACTGAAGAAGTTGGCCAAGAGTGAGCCGTATTATAAGAGGCGGAGAGGGGATAATGCTGGAGAAGGGAGCAGCGCAGGTGGAGGTGGAGGTGGGGGTGGGAGTGGGGGTGGTAGTTCTGCTGGAGCAATGAGTACTGGGCGGGGAGGAGGGTCAGGACCAATACGGACTGCGAGGGGCGGAGCGAGAGGTGGCCCTGCGGGGGGAAATGCTAGAGGAGGTGGGAGAGGAGGGAGGCGGCAATTCCCTAGCGCGTCACAGCTGCCCCCGGGGCCGCAGGACATCGTCCCGCCAGAGGACCAGACCATCACCAGCTTATTCCTGACCGGCGTAGAGGACGATTTAGCGGAACATAGCATTCGAACATTCTTTTCTGCCTTCGGTCAGATACGGAGTATCGTTTGCGTTCATCGCTCACGTGCTGCATTTGTGAATTTCGCTACTAGGGCGGGAGCCGAGGCTGCGTCGGAGAGTTGCCAGGGGAAAGCAGTGAGTACGTAAAACCCTTTCTTCCCTCCCCTTTCACTTAAAAGCTCTACTAGGAGATGAGATGCTGACTTGGATCTTTTCAGTTGCGGGATGTCCGCTGCGGATTCAATGGGGCCGCCCGAGACCGCTGGGGGGTATCGACCGCGCACAAGCATCTCGAATCGGTCGGGAGCTCCAGCGCCAAAACTTGCAGAGTACAGATGGAGGAGAGGGCGCTGAGGCGCAGGATAGCTCGAGTGGAGCAACTGGTCAGCAGCAGGTGGATTTGGAATCGTTGATTGTTCCGCCGCCGACGGATGATACGGTCGAGAAGTATCCTAGTCAGGTGGCTGCTTGAGCTCACTTGGGATGCTTAGCGTGGGTAAGAGAAGGAGGGGGGTTTATTTTTCTATAACTATGTGTTTTATTTTGAGCCTTTTGCATGATTGTGGCTATTTATTTGTTACCGTTTTTTTTTTGTTGACTGTTGATACTGGCGTTTCTTTTTTTGGTGTGCTCAAGGGGTATCATACGGCTAGTACCGGGAAAATGGGGGATCTGGCAAGACGTTAATATATTCAGTTACATGATTAGAGAAAAATTACTGGCTTTACGGTGTCATGAGGGATTTTTACCCAAAGATTTCACGGTGCTGAACTCACAACTGTTATGACCAGTGCTTGGAAACAGTTACCCTCAACTTACTTCATTTGCTTTTGCTATTAGAACGCTAATAGTGAAATCTCGAGTGGTTGTGCCATCCAAACCATCTTCAGTATTTGCAACTAGTAGTCTAATATATATGAAATTCTGAACGAAAAACCTATCGACTATTTCTGCCCAGCAGTCTTCAGTCTTTTGGCAGAATTTTAGAATCCTGGTATGTACATGATATCATAAACTACCAACCAAGTGCCCATTATATAACAATCTTCGTCCTGCCACCTCTGTATAAAACAAATCTACTGTGATTTTTCGCCCCCGTCTGGTTGCGGAGGAAGCGGCCCAGGCGGAGGTGGTGGCTGCGGAAGGTACTGTGCTGGCGGCCCCGGGAAAGGAGAAGATAATGGGAGTGGTGGTCGTTGACTTTGAGACCCAAAAGTAGCTGGCGGTTGTTGGGGGTACTGACCTTCTGTACCAGAGAGCGGGCCTGATAGCGAGGGGGAGTGTGCTTGTGCAGCTGCAAGTCCTTGTTGTTGCTGCATATAGGGATTATTGAATCCTTGGTTGCTGGGTGGATAATTCGAGTTAGGTTCACCGGAAGCCGTGGAGTTGACAGTTGATGGTGCCACAGTCGCCCCGGCCTTTCTGCGCCCTTTAGTAGTACCCCTCTGTAGTCCACCCCCCAGGGTCTCAATATCCTGTCTTCTGCCCTCCGCACTCCTATTACTACGCAGACTTCGGGCTCTGCTCTGTTTGCTGTCGGTGTGTGAGAGGCCATAGTCTGTGGTGACAGCCGCATTACCCAAGGGAGAAAGGTTTGCCCTTCTAGTTCCGGCCGAACCGACAGCTGTTATAGAACTAGAATTTATACCGGTTTCCTTATCATACTCCGAAGCCTGCCATGCGGATGTTCTCTCTTTTGTAGATGGTTTCTCATCGTCAGAATCACTATCTGAGCTCTCATAGTCCCACCTCCGCTTTATCCTGGCATCAGCTCCCTTTTTCATGTTCTCCTGAGCGAGATCATTGCTAATTGCCACCGTATACATCGGCTTCGTTTCCTCTCCCACAACGGGATTACCTCCGCCCGGCCCATATATAGGCACCTTTCTGATTGCAGCAATCAAAGCACAAATGAATTTGTTTCGCCTCTGACATGTCAAATCGCCGTTTGCCCAGTTGCTCTGAATGAAGAATTATTAGCATAGATCAAATCGAGGTTCCGAAACCTTAGCCTGACCTTGTGCAATATTTGAATCTTAAGCTCTAGCTGATCCAGATTATTCACACCGTCAACGTCAATGCTGAAATCTGGACGATAATCCCTATTGTTGTCTTGGACAAAACCCGCCATTTCTTCCTTCAGGGCCTGAATATCCTCAAAAGTGGTGCCAAAATCAACAGCAAGCTTGATGGTTTCTGACATCTGCTTCGATCTTGACACATTTTCAATCCATTGGGTATTCAGAACATTATTCGGCACCTGGGACGTCTTGCCGTTGTCGACACGGCGAAAGACAGTATATAGGAGAGACATACTAAGAACCACAAACTTATTGTCGTTGATATCAACTCTGTCCCCAACGTCAAATGGATCTGTAACCGTAGTTAGAATTGTAGAAATTCTTGCATAGAAGGGGTCCTCACGCTTGACAAACAAGAAGATGCAAGACCCGAGTACTTCCTGGGCCGTGACGGCAAATACAAACGATAATGAGAGCAACATGGTACCAGCGGCTGCGAGCAGGGTATTGAAATTGTTGAAGTTGAATGCAACCTACAAGAGCGTTTAGATTTCTGTCCTGGGCCATGTAGATTGGACGACTTACGAAGACAAAAACAACGATAATGAATACGAGAGTGCCTAGTACACTGTCCAGAACCCCGATAGCGCTATCCTAACACTGATGTCAGTGTTGATATCAAACGTCGGAGTATGATACTTACCACATCGTGCATGCCCTGGGCAACGTCTTTTCTTTCCCTGTAGATCAAGAGAACACCCAAGACCATTTCCTCCAAACTAACATCCCCGTTGTCATCTTTGTCCAACATAGCGAAACATTCAAGGGCACTAGCTTCTTGATCCGGTCCCATTACCTCCACCAAGTCCTCTTTCTTCAATTCAGTGCTATCTTCGGCAACAAAACTCATCCATATCCTTCGCGCTAGTGCCTCCGAGGAGTCCTTGCGGTGCAACGCTTCCAAGACTACTGAATATGCAGAGTTAGGATTGAATACGTTTTTACCCGTAACCTCCCTGGCGACATGTCCAAACGCAGAGGTAACTTTATTCCCAACTACATTCAAGTTGCCAATCATCTGGCGTATCGGTGTCGCAGCTCCATTCTTGCCTATACCTCCTGGGGTCAATAAAGCCCCCGCCATTCCTTGATGGATGATATTGTCCTCTTCCTGAAACTCAGTGAAATCAGGAAATAACCTGCGAGAGACCTCATATAATTGGGCTAGGAGCTTGACAGCTTGCTTGTTCTCTTGTATACGGCCCTCGAACTGCTTCCGGTGATAGTTCACAGAAACCATTTGTATAAACACCTTCTGGCCAAGGAATACCATTGATGACACAACGCAGGCACCCAGGATTGAGTTCATGCGGACCTGCCATGGTTTGATATCTGTAGATCCACTTCTGACCTTATCTAGGTTGAGGGTCATAATCTGTTGGGGTTATCAGCACCCAGAATCAAGTATATATCTTGAGACTACCCACCGGTGTGAAGGTCGTAAGACATGTGATTGTCCAACCAACAAGGGAGATCGGTAGCTCTAAAGCTTGAATCACAGTAGCATACTTCTTGACCCCACTGCTAACAACCCCGACAAAGGCCATAAAGATGTATGGAAGAGCTTTTCCAACGAGCTTGCTGACCCAGAGGGAAACCCAGATGGTTTGAATCTTTCATAATGTCAGTATAGGCCCGAATTGCATAATATCTACTTTGCTAGTGGATGACTGACCCATAAGAAAAACCACACTATTCGAACGCCTCCAATCTTCGCATCTTTCCCAGGGCCAAACCCTCCAATAAGTGTTGGTATCGCCAAGATAAGGGAAACAGGGAGGATGTAAATGATATATCTCGTTACAATGGAGAAGTTAATGAGTCTCTCGTAGAATCTGCCGAGTCTATTCAAAGAAGCTGGATCGCCAACTTCAACTCCCGGGCCCCGTATTCGCCGGCGGCCAAGGTTCCGCTGCCCTAAGCTGTCAAGACCCGTTTGCTCTCTAAGCATTTTGGTATTGGTTGCGATATCTTCATCATCCCCTCGACTCTTTTCACTGGCATGGCTACGGATGTGTGACAAGGGAATATGGACGACATGACCATCTGGCCTTCCTTGTAGATGAGTCCGAGACTCTGTTGAATTGAGTGGGATGAAATCCTCAGCCATGTGTCGATATTATCGAAAAAGGCCAGCCTATGTAATAATTTGCTATGAATGTAAAGGAAGAAATGCTCTCGTTCTCACTCCCGTTGAAGAATTTAGGTATACTGAGGTATGTGAGGTTGTGGAACGAATGTACGTATACAAGCAAAAGGCCCCGGGGATGTCGTTGATATATGAGAAAGTTCGAAATGAAGTCAATTGAAGGCCTCGGGGTGCAACTTGTTCATGAAACCAAGAAACCGGTATAGGATTGAGTTTAATAGATTTGGATGTATGAAGCCGAGCTTGCAAGGCAGGCTGATCGACCGTCGAATAGAACGCAGCTTCCGAGGCAAAGAAAAGAACGAGTGAAGCTGATCACCAGAATCTCAAGATGAAAAGAGTAACAGGTATCTTGAAGCTACAGACAAGGGGAAGAGGGGGCTAATAAAGGAAAAACGAAACCACCACCACGACTACCGGTATCTCCATTTTCTTTTAGCGAGAACATAGGGTTGGTATAGTTGCTTCCAAGAACCGCGAGGCGGTAGGGATACAGTTCATTTTGAGCCCAATTTGATTCATCCATTGAGAAAGACCTAAAGACCTAAAGACCTAAGTTAAAACCTTCGCAATTTTTTCTCATCGATGGGAGAGAAATAGTCTGGTTGGGGAGAAAAAGATGTGTGGACTAAGTGAGGAAACTTTCGAAACACTTGCTAATCTGTGCCAATGATTGTCATCGTGCATGCCAGGTTGCCGGTTAAGTAAAGTACCAGCGCTGCACCACGACGATATCGCAAGGAAGCCCTCATCGATAATCCGCTGATCAGGCTAGAGATGGTCTGGTTGTGTTTCGAGACTGCATTGAAGATGCCCGTTTCCCGGCTTTCTGGGGCAACTCTCTTTCTGGCCAATGGGGACTTTTTCTGTTATGGTAGTCCTGGTACCGGTACTACCGGTAACTTGAACACGCGTACAGTGGCTGTCAAGATTCCAAGTAGCTAGGTACATGTAGGTCCGGCAATGGCATTTCGAATTCAAGTGAATTAAAGCTTGAATGTATGTAAGTATGGAGTATGAAGTATGTTAGTCTGGAAGTATGTATTCTGAGGAGGTTCTCGTCCATGGTAGTTTACCTATATGTAGTCTAGTTTAAAACGAAAACCGAAATGAAGATTTTGAAAAGCCTTCCCATACATACTGTACATATGTATGTACATACACGAGCAAATGAGTATCAGTCTTGAATGCTCATAAATTCCTGTAAATAGACTAATATTCCCTTTTTCATGCCGTTGCCTGGCTATCTACTGTATATATGTATATATATATGTGTCTCATGATATAACTCTTAAGGTTGGCCGTTGTTATGCGATGTTGCATACAATACCATTGTTTCCTGTTCTGTTGGCAAGGATTACCTACAGCTTCTGGGGTTGAAGCTATCCCGGGTTTGAACTGTTTTCCGAGCCCATCGCGACTTCGATTTACGTGATTGGGGACCCTTACCCCGGATTATACGGCTTCAAGATATCAATTCCACAGTTTCACTATTTGCCTCCCACAGGACAGCACATTGGCACCACCAGGAGCTAATCGAACATCGATATCCAGCACAATTTAAACGAACCGGCTACCAAGTAGCTGCCGGACACTTATTATCACATTTACGGAGATTACCCCCCGCTGTTTTAGCGGACAGTAGCCCTCTTGCTGGCCCTAACGACTCCTCAATTCATTGCATTTCGAAACCCGTCGACCAAGATGTCGTCTATGCGAGGTACGCAGTCCTTCGCACGGCACTGGCGGTTATATAAGAACATGGAAAGGGGGGCGCTGATAATTGGGGTTGCCGCCGGATCTAGGATTGGTCCAGTTCATTGCGGACTTGCGGAATGCGCGAGCTCGGGAGCTGGAAGAAAAGAGAATAAACAAGGAGCTGGCAAATATTCGGTATGTACCTTTTGGGTCGGTGCGGGGGAGTATTTCGTTGCTAACCCCACGGGGGGGATAGACAGAAGTTCAAAGGCATGTAAGCACGTTTCCGCATGGAGCCAGTTTAGTACTGATTGATATTCAGATGGTGGACTGAATGGATACCACAAGAAGAAATATGTCTGCAAGGTAAAAACCGTTGATATAATATGGTCAGGGAACTGGCTGACCAAGGGTAGCTACTGTATATCTACATATTAGGCTGGAATGTAGATTTCGGTCACCTTGAAGCCGTGGGGCTTATTTCGGCCAACAAATATTCCGAGAAGCAAATCGGATATCTAGCTGTTACCCTGTTTCTCAATGAGAAGCATGATCTATTGCATCTTGTGGTCAACAGTATCAAGAAGGACCTTATGGATACCAATGAACTGTACAACTGCTTAGCACTACATGCGATAGCGAATGTTGGTGGGAGGGAAATGGGAGAGGCCTTGAGTGCAGATGTTCACAGGCTGCTAATATCCCCGTAAGTGAGTCCAGGGAAATTGTGGAGTGGGAATGAGGGACATTTACTCATGAATCTCCTTCCAGAGCCTCAAAATCATTCGTCAAGAAGAAAGCCGCCCTCACCCTACTCCGGTTGTACCGCAAATACCCGGGGATTGTGCAGAATGAATGGGCAGAGCGTATCATCGCCCTTATGGACGACCAAGATCTCGGAGTGACGCTGTCCGTCACGTCTCTAGTATTGGCCTTGGCCCAGGACAACCCAGAAGCGTACAATGGCAGCTACGTGAAGGCGGCGCATCGGTTAAAGCGGGTGGTAGTCGATAACGAATATACCCAAGACTACATATATTACAAGGTTCCATGTCCATGGATACAGGTAAAGCTCTTGCGGCTATTACAGTATTATCCACCATCAGGTATGCATAAATTGCCACAGGTTCATCAATGTATGAAGCTCACGCCTGAGCTAGATGATGTAAATGTTCAGAACATGATCCGAGAATCTCTACAACGCATAATTGATACAGCATCAGACATGCCCAAGAATGTTCAACAAAACAATGCACAGAATGCAGTGCTATTCGAAGCAATCAATCTGGCTATCCATCTGGATACAGAAACGGGACTGATGACACAAATTTCGGTACGTCTAGGACGATTCATCTCGTCTCGTGAAACTAATGTCCGATACCTCGGGCTGGAAGCCATGACCCATTTGGCTGCCAGGTCAGACACCCTTGAGCCCATCAAGAAGCACCAGAGTACTATTATCGGATCGCTCCGAGACCGCGATATCAGTGTACGGAGGAAAGCTTTGGATTTGCTCTACAGCATGTGTGACCCATCAAATGCTGTGCCAATTGTCAGCGAGTTATTGAAGTATTTGCAGAGTGCAGACTATGCTATACGAGAAGAGATGGTGCTCAAAATAGCTATTCTGGCTGAAAAATATGCAACAGAGTATCAGTGGTATGTTGATACATCTCTACGGCTCATAAGCATGGCTGGAGACCATGTTAGTGATGAAGTTTGGCAGCGGGTGATTCAAATTGTCACGAATAATGAGGAGCTCCAGGTTTACGCTGCGCAAACCATCTTACAACACGTGAAGGCAACGCAATGCCACGAGACGCTGGTTAAGATAGGAGGGTATTTGCTAGGGGAATTCGGGCACTTGATTGCAGATAACCCAGGGTGCAGTCCAATTGAGCAATTTATGGCCCTCCAATCTAAGATCAATGGCTGTTCATCAAGCACTCGGGCTATTATCTTGTCGTCATACGTCAAGTTTGTGAATCTGTTCCCAGAGATTAAACCACAACTTCTGCAGGTCTTCCGAGTATACAGTCACACTCTTGACTCAGAGCTTCAGCAACGTGCATGTGAATATCTTGCTCTTGCAAGCCTTCCATCCGATGACCTCCTCAGGACAGTCTGCGATGAAATGCCCCCATTCCCCGAGCGGGCGTCTGCACTGCTGTCCAGACTTCACCAGAAACACGCTGGGACGAGCGACAAGCGGACATGGGTCATCGGCGGAAAAGACGCAAACCTTGACCGGAAGGAGTTCAATTTGACCCTCAACACCGGGTTGAAGCGGTCCTTCACTAACGGCGCCGGTACCCCGACGAATGGCGGGACCCAGACCCCGAATACGGCGTCTCTCCTCACCCCCAGCCACGAACTTGCAGGACTAGACCTTAACGCTGACTACTCTAGCACGAGCGCAGTTACCAGCAAGAAAGCGCCACCACCGAACCTCGCCAGTGCCGCACATCTTTCACCCCAATGGCAAAAGGGATACAATATGCTATTACTCCGCGCAGAGGGTGTTCTATATGAGGATGTGCAGGTACAGATTGGGCTGAGGAGCGAATATCGGGGTCATATGGGCTGTGTCATCCTTTACTACACCAACAAATCCTCATCCCCCATCGGCTCTTTCACTACAACGATCAACAACCCCTCAAAGGGTCCCCTGTCCATAAACTCAAGTAACATCCCGGAACCAACCATTGAGGCAGACTCTCAAACTCAGCAGATGATCACGCTCGAAGCCAGCAATGTCTTCACTGACCCTCCGACAATCCGCATTTCATACCTTGCTGGCGCGTTGCAGGCACTCACTCTTCAGCTCCCTGTGGTCTTGCACAAGTTCATGGACCCTGCGCAGTTGAGCGCAGATGATTTCTTCAAGAGGTGGAAGCAGATTGGTGGTGCACCGAGAGAAAGCCAATTGGTGTTTGGGGTCGAAAAGGGGAGAAGGATAGATTCAGGCAGGACGCGGAGAATAATGGAGGGGTTTAGGTGGGGAGTGTTGGATGGAGTGGATCCAAATACCAAGAATTTTGTGGGAGCGAGTGTTTTGCATACCGTACATGGAGGAAAGTTTGGCTGTTTGCTTCGGTTGGAACCGAATTATGAGACAAATGTACGCTTGGATCATATATTCCCTGGGATGGCGTTGGGAAATACATGCTAATGTGCTCGTACAGATGTTTCGACTTACCGTGAGAGCAACGGAAGAGTCAGTACCCCCGGTTTTGGCGAAGTTGATGGAGGGGAGGCTGAAGCAGGGAGCACCGTTGGATCGATAACCGTCAGCAAGCTGTGGTCACATTGTGCAGAACCATATATGCGGGGTGCATGGGGTAATAGTATAATTTTTTTACTTTATTCGTCCGAGATTAGAGATTTATTAGCTTTTTTAGGAGTACCCATTTTTTTCTCGTTATTTATTTATGTATGGGGCATTATTGGCTCTGGTGGGGAGGTGTGATGTGGTATGGTGTCAGATGGGTTCATCTGGGGTTCGTATGGTATCGAAAGTCTGGTTGCTATGCCAGCGCGAAAGGGCAACAATTATACCCTCGCTCTCCATGGTGAGGTGCCCTTGTAATGGCATGTAGCAGCAATGACAAGTACTATTAGCTTGACGTGTATTTATATAATGTACTGCGCCCAGGTGTTGACATTACCCTGAACCTCTTCATTTAGCCAGAACAGGTACTGCATACAGTACCTATAAGGTGCTCCTCCTTCCTGGTGACTTTTGACTTTGTCTGCCACCTGCACAGTGCGGCTGTACAGTAGCCCTTGTGCATGATGAACATGTACCCCCGTATTTCGCCGCCGCGAAAAGGCCAGCTTGAGAGATCCAGGGAGATAGAATTGAAGCAGGATTGTATTACATGATGCGACTGCCCCGTACCTACTGCTCCGTACCTACTACCTTGCCGATGCATAGTAATATTAACCTACCTAGGTATAATATCAGTCACAGTGAGTGATACAAGTACTGGTATAGATGGCATTATGGAGTTTGTTGTATATGTGAATGTTGCGCAAATTTGTGCCCCGCCAATATCCGTCGATCTTTGTTTTCTGTGACATACTTACATGACATGACCCCACGAGCTGAGAAAAACCTACCAAGCTTTTTTGGCGGGCCCGGGAGCGCTGGCATCGGAATTTGTGGCATTGACACACCAAAAAGAAGAGCTTTATTATTAGCATTCCGGCTTCTCGACCGAACTTGACAAATCTCATCATCATCATCAAAGCACCTCCTAATTTTTTAATTTTATTTGCAAGCAGAGTCTCTTGCTGAGAGACAAACTGCTGGCTGGACTGCTGTGAGAACAAAGTGACACGACCACGATGGTCTCATTCTGGCCTTTTGGCCGGGTAGGTCTCTCTCACTCTCACTCTCACTCACACACACACACACTCTCTCTCTCTTCCCTTGCCCTCTCTCCCAAAGCCAAAGCCAGATTCATATCCATCTCCCCCCCTAATCCTCGATTCACGCCCCAGATACAAGGTTCAAGACGGGCTAACAAACTCTCACATACATACATAACAGCGAGACGACAACTCTCCAGACTCCTTCGAACGCATCCTCGCAAAACTCACAAACCAAATCCAAGCCCAGCAGACTAAGCTCAACTCCCTCCGTGTCCAGAGCCGTCGTTATAAAGGACTATGGACAATCTACACCATCATCGCATGGATGCTCTACATGGTTGTTCTGGTGCTCGTGGTGGGTTGGCAGCAGCTGGGGGTGAAGGAGATTAGTGGTGCGGTTGGAGGACCGATTGCGTATGTCAACGCTTACCGATCCATACATGGGAGTCTGGTCTCCGGGGTTTTTTCTTTTTAATCATACGGGACTGGGGAGGGGGGGCTAACTGGAGCCGGAGAGGAATATAGGATATACCTAGGCCGGCGTCTCCTAGCCTGGTTCTACGACCGTCGCATCACCTCAGCAGAGAACACCCTTGCAGACCTCACGAACGAACGGGGCGAGACAATCGAGAAGCTCAAGACCGCAACGAAATTCTACTCGACACAAAGCCTACTCGAGAAATATGGCGGCGGGAGCGAAATGACCGAGGACGACCGCCGTAGCGTCATGAGCAGGAAGGGGTCTATGGCCGGCCCAGCTGGATTCGAGGGAATGAATGGGCAGCAGTCATTGCGCATGAGGAGTGTTCCTGGAGCAGGGCAAGGTAGTGTCAGGGGAAAGTTCCAGCAGATGCACATCAGCCCACCAGGACAGCAACAGACTCCCCAGCAGCAGCAACAGCAACAACAGCAACAGCAACAGCAGCAAGGAGGACAAGCCCTTCAACAAGGTAGATCCACATCCCCAGCGGGGGTAGATCCTCTCAGCATTAGCCCTTCCCAACAACAAGTCCAAGACCAGCTTCGATCGCAGCAGTCCCTCCGCCCAATAACTCTCCCAGGACAAATCGTCCCTGGCGGCTCTGGGTCCCCCCAACCCTCACCTACACGTACAACCTTTTCCATCCCCCCTCCCCCCACTGCCCCCGCATACCCCCCCGCCCCAGGCGCAGGCGACTACCTCGAACCCCAAACCGACGATGGCGCTCACAGCTGGTACGGCCGGCTCCTCGACGTCCTTATCGGCGAGGA
>Ga0307511_10005459_pt1 | contig 12928 bp, 11 predicted proteins | sample 13_EM_MG_FD_200266 | JGI IMG/M metagenome (GOLD analysis project Ga0307511, IMG submission 200266) | Populus trichocarpa ectomycorrhiza microbial communities from riparian zone in the Pacific Northwest, United States - 13_EM | ecosystem: Host-associated > Plants > Roots > Unclassified | place...
CGACAAGGGCGCCGAGATCCTCGACTACCTGCTGGACGTGGCCTCGGGCCGCCGCACCAAGAGCGAGGACCTGGGCTACGGCGGGTCCGAGTTCGTGCCCTGGATCATCGGCGCGACGATGTAGGGGCGCGAGCGCCCGCCTCACCAAATGAGCGTCATCCCCCGGCTTGTCCGGGGGACCCATGAACACCGAATCCATCGGAAAGGTCCGCGAGCCGCGACGCAGCAATTTACGGCGCGCTCACGTGCGGCGGAGGAATGGGTCCCCCGGGACAAGCCGGGGGATGACGGTTCCTGGGGGAACTTAGACAGCCGGGCAGACCGAGCGCGGCTGGCTCATCAGCAGGTCCAACCGCTTGGGGTTCGGATGCGGCCCCGCCTTCGGGCCGCCAACGCCGATCGTCAGCGCCTGGTCGCCGGCATCGTAGCGCGGCCAGGGCGGCAGGCCGGGGCCGTTGGGGTCGCCGGTCTTGGCGAAGTTGGTCCAGTAGGCGCGCACGGTCTCGGAAGCCTTGGCGTCGGCCGCGTCCGTGGTCGTCCCGGCGGTCGGTAGCGTCCCGAAGACATAGGGCATCTCCGAGGCGTGGCGCGCGCCCTGGGCGGTGGCGCGGCGGCCAGCGGGCACGACGTCGAAGCGGTAGAGGTACGTGGGCTGGCCCGCCTTGGCATGCTGCCCCGCCAGCCAGCGGGTCGAGGCCACGAAGATCGCCTCGCTCGGGAAGTTGAGGTCCAGCTGCGCGTGGCCGCCACCCGGGTCATAGGCGGCGCGCACCGCGGCCTGCGCGGCCGTCGGCAGGCGCCCGACGATCGCGGCGGCGGCGACGGGATTGGACGCGCCGGCCTCCAGGGAGTTGGCGCCCAGCAGGAACGGGACCTTCGCGCCCTCGCCCTTCAGGAACACCTCCAGCGGCGGCCGCGGCACGACCTTGCCGTCCACCATCGGGCCCGAATAGGTCTCCGGCCGGCCCTGGCCCATGCTGAGGTCGCCCTTCACCACCTCCAGCGGCAGCGCCCGCAATGCGGCGGCATCGGCGCCCTCGACGCCGCGCGCCTTGGCGAACGCCAGCCCCTTGGCCTCGGCGTCGGCCAGGCAGGGCCAGCTGTCGCCCAGGCCGCCGGACTCGGTGATCGCGCGGGCGAACAGGCCCCGGGCCATCGGCGAGGCCAGCAGCAGGTTCACCGAGGCCCCGCCGGCGCTCTCGCCGAAGACCGTGACCTTGGCCGGGTCACCGCCGAAAGCTGCGATGTTGGCTTGCACCCACTTCAGTGCGGCGATCTGGTCCATGAAGCCGTAGTTGCCCTTGGGCTCGTCCGGCCGGTCCGCCGTCAGCGCCGGGTGGGCGAAGAAGCCGAAGCGGCCCAGGCGGTAGTTCAGGGTCACCACGATGACGCCGGCGCGGGCCAGCGCGGCGCCGTCGAACATCGGCGAGGTTCCGATGCCGTTGGTGTAGCCGCCGCCGTGGATCCACACCATGACGGGCACGGGGCCGGCGGTGGGCGCGGTGTGGCGCCAGATGTTGAGGGTCAGGCAGTCCTCGGACTGGGTGTGGATCGAGGGCGTGCTGTCGCCCGGGAACAGCGTCTGCACGCAGTCGAAGCCGAACGTCGTGGCGTCGCGCCGCCCCGTCCAGGGCGCGGGCGGCTGGGGCGGGCGCCAGCGCAAGGCGCCCACCGGCGGAGCCGCATACGGGATGCCCCGGTAGACCTGGACGTCGCCCGACAGCTCGCCGGTGACCGCGCCGCTGGCGGTCTGGATCGTCGGATGCAGGATCAGCTCCGCGGCGGTCGCTGGGGCGGCCAGCAGGATCGCCGCGGCTAGCGCAGCCGCTCGGCGTGCCATCGCAGGTGGTCCTCCATGAAGCTGGCGATGAAGTAGTAGCTGTGGTCGTAGCCCGGCTTGAGCCGCAGCGTCAGCGGGACGCCGGCGTCGTGGCAGGCCTTGATCAGCAGGCCGGGCTTCAGCTGGGTCTCGAGGAAGTTGTCGGCGTCGCCGATGTCGACCAGCAGCTCGTCGACGCGCGCGCCGTCTTCCAGCAGAGCGGTGGCGTCGTGCTTGCGCCACGCGGCGGGGTCCTGGCCGAGGTAGCCGCCCAGCGCCTTCTCCCCCCACGGGCAGCGCATCGGCGAGGCGATCGGCGCGAAGGCCGAGACGCTCTTCCAGCGGCCGGGATGGCGCAGCCCCAGGGTCAGCGCGCCGTGGCCGCCCATGGAGTGGCCCATCAGCCCCTGGCGGCCCAGGTCCGCCGGGAAGTGCTGGCCGACCAGGGACGGCAGCTCGGCGTAGATGTAGCTGCCCATCCGGTAGTGGGCCGACCAGGGCGCCTGGGTGGCGTCGAGGTAGAAGCCGGCGCCCAGGCCGAAGTCATAGGCGCCGTCCGGATCGTCCGGCACGCCCTCGCCGCGCGGGCTGGTGTCGGGCGCCACGAAGATCAGGCCGAGCTCCGCGCACACCCGCTGGAACTGGCCCTTCTCGGTGACATTGGCGTGGGTGCAGGTCAGGCCCGACAGGAACCAGACCACCGGCCGCGGGCCCGGCTGCGGCGGCAGGAACACTGAGAACGTCATGTCCGTGCCGGTCACCCGGCTGGGGTGGCGATAGACCCCCTGCAGCCCGCCGAACGTGCGGGTCTGGGAGACCGTCTCCAGGCTCAATAGACCACCACGGTGCGGATGCTCTCGCCCTTGTGCATCAGGTCGAAGGCCTCGTTGATGCGGTCCAGCGGCAGCCGGTGGGTGATCATCGGGTCGATCTCGATCTTCCCGTCCATGTACCAGTCGACGATCTTCGGCGTGTCGGTGCGCCCACGCGCGCCGCCGAACGCCGTGCCCTTCCACACCCGGCCGGTGACCAGCTGGAACGGCCGCGTCGAGATCTCCTGGCCGGCGGCGGCCACGCCGATGATGATCGACTGGCCCCAGCCGCGATGGCAGGCCTCCAGCGCCTGGCGCATGACCAGGGTGCTGCCGGTGGCGTCGAAGGTGTAGTCGGCGCCGCCGTTGGTCAGGTCCACCAGGTGCTGCACCAGGTCCTCGCCGTCCAGGCGGTGCGGGTCGACGAAGTGGGTCATGCCGAACTGGCGGCCCCAGGCCTCGCGCTTCGGCTGGATGTCGACGCCGATGATCATGTTGGCGCCGACCAGCTTCAGGCCCTGGATCACGTTCAGGCCGATACCGCCCAGGCCGAACACGATGCAATTGGCGCCCGCCTCGACCTGGGCGGTGTTGACCACTGCCCCCACGCCGGTGGTGACGCCGCAGCCGATGTAGCAGGCGGTGTCGAACGGGGCGTCCTTGCGGATCTTGGCCACCGCGATCTCGGGCAGGACCGTGTAGTTCGAGAACGTCGAGGTGCCCATGTAGTGGTAGATCGTCTGGCCCTTGTAGGAGAACCGGCTGGATCCGTCGGGCATCAGCCCCTTGCCCTGGGTGGCGCGGATCGCGGTGCACAGGTTGGTCTTGCGGCTGAGGCAGCTTTTGCACTGCCGGCATTCGGGCGTGTACAGCGGGATCACGTGATCGCCCGGCTTCAGGGTGGTGACGCCCGGCCCCACTTCCACCACGACGCCGGCGCCCTCATGGCCCAGGATCGAGGGAAACAGGCCCTCGCTGTCGTGGCCGTCCAGGGTGTAGGCGTCGGTATGGCAGACGCCGGTGGCTTTGATCTCGACCAGGACTTCGCCGGCGCGCGGCCCTTCCAGGTCCAGCTCGACGATTTCCAGCGGTTTCTTGGCTTCGAAGGCGACGGCGGCGCGGGTCTTCATCGGTGACTTCTCTCAACTCTCTCGTCGGGTCGCAGCATTTCCGAAGGCCGCCACAATGTGAAGATGGAATGCATCGGTCGAAATCGGTCTAACATGTCAGCATGAGTTCGTACCCCGCCTGGAACCCCGACCGCGGCCGCGACATCGTCGCGGCGCATGCGGACACCGACGGCGCATTGTTGCCGGTGCTGCACGCCCTGCAGGCGGCGTTCGGATGCGTGCCGAAGGAAGCGGTCCCAGTGATCGCGGAGGTCCTGAACCTGACCCGCGCCGAAGTGCATGGGGTGGTCAGCTTCTACCACGACTTCAGCGAGACGCCGCCGGGCCGCCGTACGGTCCGCCTGTGCCGGGCCGAGGCGTGCCAGTCGATGGGCGGCGCCGCGTTAGCGGAGGGGCTGCTGCAGCAGCTGGGCGTGGACTGGGGCGGGACGACCACCGACGGCGAGATCACGGTGGAGCCGGTCTACTGCCTGGGCCTCTGCGGCGTTGCGCCGGCGGCGCTGGTGGACGGCGAACCGGTCGGCCGCCTGGACGCCGAGCGGCTGGCCGCCGCGGTGGGCGCGGCATGACCCGCGTGTTCGTCCCGAAGGACGCCGCCGCACTGGCGGTCGGCGCCGAGGCCGTGGCGCGCGCGTGCGCTGCGGCGGGCGCCGAGGTGGTGCGCACCGGCTCGCGCGGCCTGCTCTGGCTGGAACCCCTGGTCGAGGTGGAGACGCCGCAGGGCCGCCGCGCCTACGGCCCGGTCGCGCCGGCCGACGTCGCAGCGATCCTGGCCGGAGCTGAGCATCCGAAGGCGCTGGGCGACATCGAAACCCACCCGTGGCTCGCCGGCCAGACGCGGATCACCTTCGCCCGCTGCGGCGTGGTCGATCCGCTGGTCGCGCCGGACTTCGTCGGCCTGAAGCGCGCGCGGGCGATCGGCCCCGCGGCGGTGATCGAGGCGGTCACCCGTTCGGGCCTGCGCGGTCGCGGCGGGGCCGGCTTCCCGGCCGGGGTAAAGTGGAAGACGGTCGCCGAGACGCCTGCGGATATCCGTTACGTCGTCTGCAACGCCGACGAGGGCGACTCAGGCACCTTCGCCGACCGCATGCTGATGGAGGGCGACCCGTTCCTGCTGATCGAGGGCATGGCGATCTGCGCCTTCGCGGTGGGCGCGGCCAAGGGCTTCATCTACTCCCGCTCGGAATACCCGCACGCCAACGCCACGATGCAGGCCGCCCTGGACATCGCCCGGCGCGACGATCTGCTGGGATCGTTCGACATTGAACTAAGGGTCGGCGCAGGGGCTTACGTCTGCGGCGAGGAGACCGCGTTGCTGGACAGCCTGGAGGGCAAGCGCGGTCAGGTCCGCGCCAAGCCCCCACTGCCGGCCCACCGCGGCCTGTTCGGCAAGCCCACCGTGATCAACAACGTGCTGTCGCTGGCGACGACGCCTTGGATCCTCGCCCACGGCGCCCAGGCCTACGCCGACCTGGGGACGGGGCGCAGCCGGGGAACCATGCCGATCCAGCTCGCCGGCAACGTCGCGCGGCCCGGCCTCTACGAGGCGCCCTTCGGCCTCACCCTGCGCCAGCTCGTGGAGGAGATCGGCGGCGGGACCGCCTCCGGACGGCCGGTCCGGGCCGTCCAGTGCGGCGGCCCGCTGGGCGCCTACTTCCCGCCCAGCCTGTTCGACACCCCGTACGACATCGAGGCCTTCGCCGCCGCCGACGGGCTGATCGGCCACGGCGGGATCGTGGTGTTCGACGACACCGTCGACATGGCCGCCCAGGCCCGCTTCGCCCTGGAATTCTGCGGGATCGAGAGCTGCGGCAAGTGCACCCCCTGCCGCCTGGGCTCGCAGCGCGGCGTCGAGGTGATGGACCGGATCATCGCCGGCGAGGCGGTCGCGGCCAACCTCGCCCTCGTCGAAGAGCTCTGCGAGACACTGAAATTTGGCTCGCTCTGCGCGCTCGGCGGGTTCACACCCTACCCCGTGATGAGCGCGATCCGGCACTTCCCGGAGGATTTCGGTTCGGCCCCGAAGCGTGAGGCGGCGGAATGAGCTGCCGCGGCGCATTTCCTTTCAACATCGTCATCCCCCGGCTTGTCCGGAGGATGACGAGCTTGAATTGTGAGGGCGTGTAAATGGCCCGCATCCTCGAATACGACCTCGGCACCCCGGAAACGGCCGGCGAACCGGTCACTCTGACCCTCGACGGCGCGACGGTCACTGTGCCCGCCGGGACCTCGATCCTGCGCGCCGCGGCGATCGCCGGCGTCTCCATCCCTAAGCTCTGCGCCACCGACAGCCTCGACGCCTTCGGCTCCTGCCGCCTGTGCCTGGTGGAGATCGAGGGCCGCGCCGGGACGCCGGCGTCCTGCACCACGCCCGTCGCGCCCGGCATGGTCGTGCGCACCCGCTCCGACCAGCTCGACCGCATCCGCCGCAACGTGATCGAGCTCTACCTCTCCGACCACGCGGACCATCCGGACCGCGGCGAGTGCGAGCTGTGCGCCCAGGCCGCCGACCTCGGTGTCACCGAGAGCCGCTACGCCGGCGGCGCCACCCACGATTTCCTGCCCTGCGACGAGTCCAACCCCTACTTCGTCTTCGACGCCGCCAAGTGCATCGTCTGCTCCCGCTGCGTGCGGGCCTGCGACGAGGTGCAGGGCACGCTGGCGCTGACCGTCCAGGGCCGCGGCTTCGCCTCCAAGATCGCGGCCAGCCAGGACGAGCTGTTCCTGTCGAGCGAGTGCGTCTCCTGCGGCGCCTGCGTGCAGGCCTGCCCCACCGAGGCGCTGGTCGAGAAGACGGTGCTGGAGATCGGCCCGCCGGAGCGCAGCGAAGTCACCACCTGCGGCTACTGCGGCGTCGGCTGCACCTTCAAGGCCGAGCTGCGCGGCGAGCAGCTGGTGCGCATGGTCCCGTGGAAGGACGGTAAGGCCAACCACGGCCACTCTTGCGTCAAGGGCCGCTTCGCCTGGGGCTACGCCACCCACCGCGAGCGGGTGCTGGAGCCGATGATCCGCGGCGCCATCACCGAACCGTGGCGCACGGTCTCCTGGGACGAGGCCATCGCCTACGCCGCCTCCGAGTTCGCCCGCATCGAGGCGAAGTACGGCGCCCACGCCATCGGCGGCATCACCTCCTCGCGCTGCACGAACGAGGAGACCTACCTCGTCCAGAAGATGATCCGGGCGCGGTTCGGGGTGAACAACGTCGACACCTGCGCGCGCGTCTGCCACTCGCCGACCGGTTACGGCCTGAAGACCACGCTCGGCACCTCGGCCGGCACCCAGGACTTCGACTCCGTCGAGCAGTGCGACGTCATGGTGGTGATCGGCGCCAACCCCACCGACGGCCACCCGGTGTTCGCCTCGCGGATGAAGCGGCGGCTGCGCGCGGGCGCCAAGCTGATCGTCATCGACCCACGCCGCATCGACATGGTGCGTACGCCGCACATTCAGGCCGAGCATCACCTGGCGCTGCGGCCGGGGACCAACGTCGCGGTGCTGGTGGCCCTGGCCCATGTGGTCGTCACCGAGGGGCTGGTGGACGAGGCCTTCGTGCGCGAGCGCTGCGACCTCGACGCCTTCCAGGGCTGGGCCGAGTTCGTGGCGCGGCCGGAGCACTCGCCCGAGGCCAGCGAGGCCATGACCGGCGTCCCGGCCGCGGACCTTCGCGCCGCCGCCCGCCTCTACGCCACCGGCGGCAACGCGGCGTTCTACTATGGCCTCGGCGTCACCGAGCACAGCCAGGGCTCCACCGCGGTGATGGCCATCGCCAACCTGGCCATGGCCACCGGCAACTACGGCCGGCCGGGCGTCGGCGTGAACCCGCTCAGGGGCCAGAACAACGTCCAGGGCGCCTGCGACATGGGCTCGTTCCCGCACGAGCTCACCGGCTACCGCCACATCTCCGACACGGCCGTCCGCGAGAGCTTCGAGGCCGCGTGGGGCGCGCCCATCGACCCCGAGCCCGGCCTGCGCATCCCCAACATGCTCGACGCCGCCGTGGCCGGCCGGTTCAAGGGCCTCTACGTCCAGGGCGAGGACATCCTGCAGTCCGACCCCAACACCCACCACGTGGCCGCCGGCCTGGCCGCCATGGAGTGCGTGGTGATCCACGACCTGTTCCTCAACGAGACCGCCAACTACGGCCACGTCTTCCTGCCCGGCTCCACCTTCCTGGAGAAGAACGGCACCTTCACCAACGCCGAGCGCCGCATCCAGCAGGTCAAGAAGGTGATCAGCCCGCGCAACGGCTACGAGGACTGGGAGGTCACCCAGCTGCTGTCCAACGCCCTGGGCTATCCGATGGCCTATGACCACCCGTCGCAGATCATGGACGAGATCGCGCGGCTGACGCCCACCTTCGCCGGGGTCAGCTACGAGGTCCTCGACCGGGAAGGGTCGGTCCAGTGGCCGTGCAACGAAGCCGCGCCCACCGGGACGCCGGTGATGCACCTGGAACGGTTCGTCCGCGGCCTGGGCAACTTCGTGATCACCGAATATGTGCCCACCGACGAGAAGGTGGGGCCGCGCTTCCCGCTGCTGCTCACCACCGGCCGGATCCTCAGCCAGTACAACGTCGGCGCCCAGACGCGGCGCACCGAGAACGTGATCTGGCACGAGGAGGACGTGCTGGAGATCCACCCGCACGACGCCGAGGAGCGTGGGGTGGCCGAGGGCGACTGGGTCAGCCTCAAGAGCCGCGCGGGCGAAACGACACTGCGCGCCCAGGTCACCGACCGGGTCGCGCCGGGCGTGGTCTATACGACCTTCCACCACCCCTCGACCCAGGCCAACGTGGTGACGACCGAGTACTCCGACTGGGCGACCAACTGCCCTGAGTACAAGGTCACCGCGGTACAGGTGGCGCCCTCCAACGGCCCGTCGGAGTGGCAGGCGCGCTACGAGGCGATGAGCGCGCGCAGCCGCCGCGTGGCGCCGGAGCCGCCCTTGTCCGTGGTGGGCGAATGAAAGAGCGGCCCGAGCGGCTGATCTACATGGCCAACCAGATCGCGAAGTTCTTCGCCGTCCAGCCGGCCGATCCGGTTGTCGCCACCGCCAACCACCTGAAGAACTTCTGGGACCCGACCATGCGGGCCGAGATCATCGCCTGGCGGGCCGCGGGCGGCGACGGCCTCGATCCGATCACGGCGAAGGCCGTGGACCGGCTGGCGCAGCCGTGACGCCCTCGCAGCCGTTCGCGCGGTCGCGCTGGACCGCGGCCGGGGTCGAGGCCGGGTCGCGCGAGCTGCCGGAGGAGACACCCATCGCCCTGGTCCACGACGCGGCCACCACGGCGGTGATGATGGCGACGCCCGCCGACCTGGAGGACTTCGGCATCGGCTTCAGCCTGACCGAACGGCTGATCGCCTCGGCCGACGAGATCACCGGCCTGGAGGTCGTGCCTAGCGAGCAGGGCGTCGAGGTGCGGATCTGGCTGAAGCAGCCCGCCTCCGCGGCGCTGGCCGGCCGCCGCCGCAACATCGCCGGGCCTACCGGCTGCGGCCTTTGCGGCATCGACAGCCTGGCCGAGGCGGCCCGCGCGCCGCCCCGCGTCGGCGAGGGGTTCACGGTCGCCCCGGCCACGATCCACGCCGCCCTGGCCGCGCTGGGCCCCAGCCAGCGCCTGGGCGCCGCGACCCGCGCGGCCCACGCCGCCGCCTGGTGGACGCCGGCCGGCGGGATCGTCGCCCTGCGCGAGGACGTCGGCCGCCACAACGCCCTCGACAAACTGGCCGGCGCCTTGGCCCGCGCCGGGACCGTCGCCGACGACGGCCTCCTGCTGCTGACCAGCCGGGTGTCGGTGGAGATGGTGCAGAAGGCCGCCGTGATCGGCGCCCAGGTCCTGGTCGCCGTCTCCGCCCCTACCGCGCTCGCCGTGCGCACGGCTGAGGCGTGCGGGATGACCCTCGTCGCCGTGGCCCGCGACGACGGCTTCGAGGTGTTCACGCACCCAGAACGGATCGTCGGCTAGCGCCGCCCGCTACGCGGCCAGCGTGCGGCGCCGACGGATGCGCGAGCCCGCGGCGCCGAGCCCCAGGATCATCATCGCCCAGGTGGCTGGTTCGGGAACCGAGCCGGGGTCGGTTCCGCCGATGGCGCGGACGTCGAAGGTGATGTTGTCCAGGCCCACGTTGAAGGCGTCCGGGCCCCAGTTCAGGACGATGCCGTCTGTGAAGTAGGCGCTGTCGACCGCCACGTGGTTGTGGGTCGGAAACAGGGTGTCGATGGCGGCGGCCTGGATGGCGGCCCCGCCCAGGCTCTCGATGAGGATCGGTGACGAGGCGGATTGGTTGCTGAACGTGGCCAGGTCGAACGAGCGCAGCGAGATCTCGTAGCCCGGCAGCGCCGTCAGGGTGACCCGCCCGAAGTAGTCGGTCTGATTGGTGCCAGCCCAGATCACGCCCGTCAGATCTCCATAGCCGGTCTCCCAGTACCTCACGTCCAGGGCTGCGGGCACACCGGTGAAGACAAAGGTGGCGTAGCTGACGTCCACGCCCACGCCATCGCCGTACGACTGCGCGATCGCCCCACCCGTCACGCACGCGCCCAGCTCGCAGGCGGCGGCGCCGGTGAAGTTCAGCACGGTCTGGGCGGCAAGGGCGGGCGTAGCCACAGCGATACCCGCGAACGCGGTCGCGGCGATCAGGAGCTTCTTCAAGGCATGCAGTCGCATCGAACACCCTCATCTCACAGCGCCGGCCTCCGTTCGGGGCCTGGCTCGAGGAGTCAGACTGGTTCGGGCTCACTTCGGAGACCTGATGAAACCAAAAGGTTTTCATGAGGCCCTTCGGTGCTCGCAAGAGCGGCAGATCAGGCCAGCAGCCTGGATTCGCGTCACGCGGCCTTTTGACACCGCCACTCGTATAACGGCAGTATATGGCGCGCTCAGCAGGTCCAAATGCACGTTATCGCCGACTGGATATTCGATCCGCACTCGCGATACGTGTCCTCAGGCGCCGCGAAGCATCGGCTTTCCCCGAAGGCGGCCAAGGTTCTGCTGAGCCTGGTCCAGGAGCCCGGCCGGGTCTGGTCCCGGGAGGCGCTGCTGGACGCGGCCTGGCCGGAGCAGACCGTCGGCGAGGAGGTGCTCACCCAGGTGATCGCCGAGCTGCGCCGGGCCTTCGGCGACGATTTCCGCCGGCCGCGATACATCGAGACGGTCCACAAGGCGGGCTACCGCCTGGTTGCGGGGCCTGCCGGCGAGGACGACGTGGGCGGGCTGCCCGGCGGCTGGGTCGCGGACCTGGAGGCCTACGGGACCTACCTTCAGGCGCTCGCGCTCAAAGAGGCTGGCGGGCTTGCGGGGCTGAACGCCGCGATCGACGTTTACGGCACGGCCCTGCGCATGAACCCGCGGCTGGCGGTCGCCCACGTCGGTCTGGCCGAGGCGCTGCTGTTCACGGACTACGTCGAGTGTCCGATGGACGTTCCACGGGTCCGCGGCCATTGCGCGGCCGCCCTGCGCCTTGACGCGGGATTGGCGGAGGCTTGGTCCGTCGACGCGCATGCCTGCGCCTATCGGGCCGACTTCGGCGGCGCCACGGACCTGATCCGCCGCGCGGTGGCGCTCGGCCCCAACAGCGGCGCGGTGTTCTACCAGGCGGCCCGCGTGTGCATGTCGGCCATGGCGTTTGGGCCGGCGGCGGCGATCCTGGAGCGAGCCGCCCACCTTTCCCCAGGCGAGTCCCATGCGCTGGTCCTGGCCGGCAAGGTGAGGGGCATCCTCGGCGAGGCGGCCGCCTCGCGTCGGAACTTCATGGCGGCGCTTCCGCGGCTGGACGCGCGGCTTGCCGAGCATCCTGACGACTTCCGCGCGCGGGCCGGTCGGGCGCGCTGCCTCCAGGCCCTGGGCCGCGGCGAGGAGGCGGCGCAGGACATGGACCTCGCGCTTACGCATCCCGAGCCGATGCGCTTCCATCTTGCCAACACCCTGGCGCAGAACGGCCGCACGGAGGCGGCGCTGGACGCCCTGGAGCAGGTGGTGGAGTCCGGCTGGCGCGGGCCCTGGGCCCGGCCCTGGCTCGACCGCGACACCGACTTCGACGCGCTGCGGGGGACCCGCCGGTTCGCCCGGCTGGCCGCCCGGGTCGGCCCGGGCGCCTGAGAGACGGCGGGGCGCCTCCCCGGACGGGGCGGACCTGATATGGTCCGGCCATGGACGCCGCCATCAGCCCCCGCCTGCACCCGCTGAACCAGGACTTCGTCTGGGAGGACGCCGCCCGCGAAGGTCTCCGCGCGCTGTCGCCCGAGCAGGTCGACGCCTTCAACCGCGACGGCTTCTTCGTCTATCGGGGCGCCTTCACGGCCGACGAGATCGCCGAGGTCACCGCCGCCATCGATCCGCTGGAGCAGGCCCACGTCGACTTCGTGAACCAGAAGCCGGGCGGCCGCTTCCGGCTCACGGTCACCGAAAGCATCAGCTTCACGATCCACATCGCCGGCAAGTCGCCGGTGCTGGCCGCCTTCGCGGGCCACCCGGCGATCCGCGACATCTGCCACGACCTGATCGGGCCCGGCGTGCGGCTCTACTGGGACCAGTCGGTCTACAAGAAGACCGAGCGGCCGCAGGAATTCCCCTGGCACCAGGACAACGGCTACACCTTCGTCGAGCCGCAGCAGTACCTGACCCTGTGGATCCCGCTGGTCGACGTGGACGAACAGAACGGCTGCCCCTGGATCGCGCCCGGGCTGCACAAGCTGGGCACGCTCGAGCACTGGGTGGGCGAGGCCGGCCGCATCTGCCTGGAGGCCGTCGAGGGCGCCGTGGCCGCCCCCGCCAAGGCGGGCGACATCGTGGTCTTCTCGTCGCTGGCCCCGCACCGCACCGGCCCCAACCTGACCGACCAGGTGCGCAAGGCCTACATCCTGCAGTACGCGCCCGAGGGGGCGTACGTGAAGCTGCCCGACGGGACGGTGGTGACCCAGGACGACCCGGCGCGGCAGTTCCGCATCCTGGACGGCGAGGCCACGTGATCGACCTGGCCGCCCTCGCCGAGCGCTACCGCCGCGACGGCTTCGTCCACGCCCGGGGCCTCTTGCCCCGCGCCGAGGTCGAGGCGCTGGCGCCGTTCGTCGACGAGGCGGTGGCGCGGCGCAAGGCCAACGACACCCGCGCGCTGGATGAGAAGAGCCCCTACGAGCAGTCGTTCATCCAGTGCCAGTACGTATGG
>Ga0307511_10005460_pt1 | contig 12926 bp, 10 predicted proteins | sample 13_EM_MG_FD_200266 | JGI IMG/M metagenome (GOLD analysis project Ga0307511, IMG submission 200266) | Populus trichocarpa ectomycorrhiza microbial communities from riparian zone in the Pacific Northwest, United States - 13_EM | ecosystem: Host-associated > Plants > Roots > Unclassified | place...
CCGGGAACGAAGACGGCCGAAGCGACGCGGATCGCCGGCACCTTCCTGCGCGACGTCATCAAAGAGAACCCGTCGAATTTCCGCATCGTCGGTCCGGACGAAACGGCCTCGAATCGCCTCGATGCCGTCTTCGAAGTCACCGATCGCGTCTTCACCGGAACGATTCTGCCGACTGACGATCACCTGGCCCACGAAGGCCGCGTGATGGAGGTTCTCAGCGAGCACATGTGCCAGGGATGGCTGGAAGGCTATCTGCTCACCGGCCGCCACGGCTTCTTCTCCTGCTACGAAGCCTTCATCCACATCATCGATTCGATGTTCAACCAGCACGCGAAGTGGCTGAAGACGACGCGCCAGATTCCGTGGCGCCGGCCGATCGCGTCGCTCAACTATCTGCTGACGTCGCACGTCTGGCGGCAGGACCACAACGGCTTCAGCCATCAGGATCCGGGATTCATCGATCACGTCGTCAACAAGAAGGCGGAAGTCGTTCGCGTCTATCTGCCGCCGGATGCGAATACGCTGCTGTCAGTCGTCGATCACTGTCTGCGCAGCCGCAACTACGTGAATGTGATCGTGGCCGGCAAACAACCGGCGTTGCAGTATCTCGACATCGACGCGGCCACGAAGCATTGCAGTGCCGGCATCGGCATGTGGGATTGGGCCAGCAACGATCACGATTGCGAGCCGGACGTGGTGATGGCCTGCGCCGGCGACGTGCCGACGCTGGAGATGCTGGCGGCAGTCTCGATCCTGCGTCAGCGCGTTCCGGAGCTGAAGGTTCGCGTGGTCAACGTTGTCGATCTCATGACGTTGCAGCCTCCCAGCGAGCATCCGCACGGGCTATCAGATCGCGATTTCGATTCGCTCTTCACTGCGGACAAGCCGGTGATCTTCGCCTTTCACGGCTATCCGTGGCTGATTCATCGGCTCACCTACCGGCGGACGAATCACGGCAATCTTCACGTCCGCGGATACAAGGAGGAGGGGACGACGACCACGCCGTTCGACATGACGGTGCTGAACGATCTCGATCGCTTCCACCTCGTCATCGACGTGATCGATCGCGTGCCGGGGCTGGCCACGCGGTATGCGCACGTGAAGCAGGAGATGCGCGACAAGCTGGTCGAGCACCGGCAGTACGTGTGCGAGCTCGGCGATGACATGCCGGAGGTTCGGGATTGGAAGTGGAGCAACTGACAAGAAAAACGAATGTTGAGCATTCAACATTGAACATTTGCCTTTCCATGAACCTCCTCGTTCTGAACCCAGGCAGCTCATCGTTGAAGTGGGGCGTCTTTCGTGTAGAGACCGCCGCCGGGCCGGCGGCGGGCCAGCCGGCGCGGCCGCCGGCGCTACGCGTACACGACATCCTTAGCGAGGTCTCCCATCCGATCGATGCGGTCGGTGTGCGGGTCGTTCATGGCGGATCGCGATTCGAGAAGCCGGTCGTCGTCGATGATGCAGTTCTCGCCGAGATCGGCAAACTCTCCGCGCTCGCGCCGCTGCACAATCCACTGGCCGTTCGCGTGATCGAAGACGTTCGACAGGCATTGCCTGGCATACCGATCGTCGCTGTCTTCGATACCGCCTTTCATCGAACGCTCCCTCCGGTCGCTTCGACTTATGCCGTTCCTTCCGACCTCGGCATTCGCCGCTATGGCTTCCACGGAATCTCGTACTCGTACGTTTCCAAACGCCTGGCCGCCCTCAACGCGGGATCGCGTCTGATCATCGCGCACCTCGGCAATGGCGCCAGCATATGCGCCATTCGCGATGGCCGTAGCGTCGATACGAGCATGGGGTTCACGCCGATGGAAGGGCTGGTGATGGGAACGCGCGCCGGCGATCTCGATCCCGGCGCCATCCTCTATCTATTGCGCAACGGAAAAAGCGAGGCCGGTCTCGACGATCTCCTCAATCATCGCAGCGGGCTCCTCGGCATCTCGGAGTTGAGTGCCGATCCGCGCGCACTGGAGGCTGCCGGCGATGCGAAATCCGAACTGGCTCTCGACGTTTTCGCCTATCGCGCCGCGAAGTACATCGCCGCGTACTGCGTGGCACTCGATGGCGTCGATGCCATCGCCTTCACCGCCGGCATCGGCGAGCACTCCGCTTCGATGCGCAAACGAATCTGCGACCGGCTGGCGTTTCTCGGCGTGTCACTCGACGACGAAGCGAACCAATCGGCATCAAACGATGAACGTCGCATTAGTTCGGGCAGAGTCGGTGTGTTGGTGATCCCGACGAATGAGGAGCTCGAGATCGCGCGGGCCGTGCTCGAAACGCTGGCCTGATCACACCGTCGCCGAGAGCGCGATCCTGGCAATCTCATCGACCAGTTGGAACGGGTCGATCGGTTTCAGCAGATACGCCTCGAACCTCGATCGCTCATCCGCATTCGCCGAGAAGGCAGACAGCGCCACGATCTTGAGATCCGCTCCGTAGTCGCGCTCGCGCAGCGTTCGCGTGAAGGCATAGCCATCGATCGTTGGCATGGCGATGTCGGTGATCACGAGGTCGGGCAGGTGCTGGTCGATCTGTTCCAGGGCCGCATTCGCTGAATCAAACGAATGGACCGTGGCGCCGGCGGCGCGCAGCACGGTCGTGATCATCTTGCGCGACTCCTCCTCGTCCTCAACCAGAACCACCTCGACGCCGCGCAGCCGGTCGCCGTGCAGGAACGTGTCGCCGAACGAGGTCCTCACCGCGCTCTCGTTTTCTCTCGACACCTGCACCGGCAGCGTCACGGTGAACGTCGTCCCTCTGCCGAGCCCCTCGCTCTCCGCGCTCACCGTTCCGCCATGCGCCTCGGTGATGTAGCGGACGATGGAAAGGCCGAGCCCGAGGCCGCCGTGGACGCGCGTGCGTGGCGACTCCGCCTGACGGAACGGCTCGAAAATGTGCGGCAGAAACTTGAGATCGATTCCTTCGCCGGTGTCGCGGACGGCGATCTCGACATGAGATTTCGTGCGCCGTGCCGAAACCTCCACCAAACCGTGCCGCGGCGTGAACTTCACCGCATTTGTCAGCAGATTCCAGATCACCTGCTGAAGCCGGGTGGCGTCCGCGACGATCTGCCCGAGGTCTGGAGCGAGCGATGTGGTGATCGTGATCTGCTTCGCGTTGGCCGTCGGAGTCGTTGAATCGACGGCCTCCTTGATCACCTGTCCTACAGCGATCAACTCCGGCGTCAGGCGCAGCTTGCCGGAGACGATTCGCGAAACGTCGAGGATGTCGTCGATGAGGCGCGCCTGGAGTTGCGCGCCGCCGGCGATCGATGCAATCGCTTCCTGGAACGCTTCACTGTTCGGCGCGAGATTGGGCAGCATGCGCGACCAGCCGAGGATCGACGTCATCGGCGTACGAAGCTCGTGGGAGAGCGTCATCAGGAACTCGTCCTTGGCGCGATTGGCTTCCTGCGCGACGCGGTAGGAATCCTCAGCCTGCCGCCGCGCCTCGCGCTGTTCGAGGAGCGCCTGCTGAATCTCCTCCGCTCGTTTGCGATCGCTGATGTCGCGCGTCACCTTGGCGAAGCCGCGCAGCTCGCCGCGCTCATCGTGGACGGCGGTGATGACTACGTTCGCCCAGAACCGGCTTCCGTCTTTGCGAACGCGCCACCCTTCGTCTTCCACGCTTCCTTCCGCGCGGGCGATTTTCAGCTCGCGCGCGGGCTTGCCGTTTCGGATGTCTTCCTCGGAATAGAACGTCGAGAAGTGGCGTCCGATGATCTCGGCCGGTTTGTACTGTTTGATCCGCTGTGCGCCGACATTCCACGTAGCGATGTTGCCCTCGGGATCGAGCATGAAGATGGCGTAGTCGCGAACGGCGGAGACGAGCAGTTGAAACACTTCGGTGCTCTGCCGCAGTTGTTCTTCCGCCGCCCGGCGCGCGGTCATGTCCCGCGTGACTTGGACGAATCCGCGAATGCCCCCACTCTCATCGCGGAGGAGGGTGATGACCGTGTTCGCCCAGAAGAATCCGCCGCCTTTCCGGACGCGCCATCCTTCGTCTTCCACGCGGCCGTTGCGAATGGCAACGTCGAGCTCCTGCTGCGGCTTGCCAGCCGCCAGCATTTCCGAATCGTAAGAAATCGAGAAGTGCCTGCCGATGACTTCGCTCGCGTCGTAGCCCATGATCCGCGCCGCGCCGCGATTCCACGAACGGATCCTTCCCTCGGGATCGAGCATGAAGATCGCGTAGTCCTCCACGGCATCGACCAGCAGTGCGAATTCTTCCGGTCGCGGCTCGAAGCTTCGTGTTTCATTGTCAGCGGGAGGGGGCGTCATGTTTTTCCGTGGATAGCGATCAGACTGGCTGAATAGTGCATGATTTGCGCCGATGATCCGGACCGTTACCGCTACCGAGTACGTCACGCCGCTGCGCGAGGGCGGCTCACTGCCTGCCATCGTCAACGGCGATGACGACGGCACGTACGTCGTGAAGTTCCGCGGGGCCGGGCAAGGCGTACGCGCGCTCATCGCCGAACTGGTTTCGGGCGAGATCGGACGCGCTCTCGGGTTGCCGGTTCCGGAGATCGTCTTTGTCCAGCTCGATGGACGGATCGCCAAGACCGAGCCGGACGCCGAGATCCAGGAGCTGCTGCAGAAGAGCGAAGGGCTCAACCTCGGCCTCGACTACCTTCCCGGCTCGATCACCTTCGATCCTTTGATCGAGAGAACCATGCACGGCAAGTCGCGGCTGGCGTCATCGATCGTCTGGTTCGATGCGCTGGTGACGAATGTCGATCGCACACCGAAGAACACGAACCTGCTGCTCTGGCACCGCAATCTCTGGATGATCGATCACGGCGCCACGCTGATCTTTCATCACAACTGGAGCGATGACGTTCTGAAACGAAGCCGCAAGCCGTTCCCGCAGATCAAGCAGCACGTTCTGCTGCGCTGGGCGACGGAGATTCGCGACGCCGACGCAGAGCTGGCGGCCATGCTGACGCCGAAGGTCATCGAAAAGATCCTGAACATGATCCCGGACGCTTGGCTCGGCGACGAGCCGCGCTTTGCAAACGTGGACGAGCATCGCGCCGCGTATCGTGACTATCTGCTTCACCGCCTGGAATCGCCGCGACACTGGATGGAGGATGCCGCTGATGCGCAAGCGCTATCCGTTTGACTACGCCATCGTGCGCATCGTCCCGCGCGTCGACCGCGGCGAATTTCTCAACGCCGGCGTCATCCTCTTCTCATCGACGGCCGCCTTCCTCGATGCCCGCATCGGATGCGACCGCAAACGACTGAAAGCGCTTGCTCCATCGATCGACGTCGCCCTGGTCGAGAGCTACCTCGAATCCATCCCCAAAGTCTGCGCCGGCGGCGGCGAAGCCGGCTCGATCGGCAGCCTCCCGCAACGCGCACGCTTCCACTGGCTCGTCGCCCCGCGCAGCACCATCATCCAGACCTCGCCGGTTCATTCAGGCATTCACCACGATCTGAACGCAGTCCTCGAGAGTCTGTTCGAGAAGCTCGTGAAGCCGCCAGCGGAGTGACGGGATTTCACGACTCCGTGTCCCACTAAAGCTGGAGAGAGGTCGCAAACATGCGTTCATCGATCGCTGCACTGTCGCTTTGCCTGGCAGTTTCCTTTTCGCTCTTCGCCCAATCTCCGGGAACCATCGTCGACTATCCCGTTCCCTATCCAGGTCAGCCGTCGGTGACGACCGGCGCCTGTCATCCGGCGCCGAAGGGATCGACGCACGAGATCACCTTCAACGCCAACGGCGGCAAGACGCTCTGGATCACCGGCCAGAACTACGACCAGGTCGTGGAAGTGACCGAGTCGGGCGGGATGACGTTCCACGGAATGGGGAAGGGAACCGGACCGCACGGCATCGAGTTCGACGGCAGCAACCAGCTTTGGGTCAGCCTCGAATTCACAGGAGAGATCGTGCGGCTCGATGGCAACGGATCGATCGTTCAGCGCTTCGACGTTCGCCTCGACTGCCCGACCTGTCCCAAGGGCGAGAAGATCAACACCCATCCGCACGGCATGTGCTTCGGCCTCGACGGAAAAACGATCTGGTTCACCGGCAAGTCGACGGGAACCATAGGCCGCCTGACGCCCGACGGAAAGGTGACCACCTACGTTCTTCCGACCGTCGGCAGCGTTCCGATCTACGTCAAACCGGGCAACGACGGCACGATGTGGGTCACGGAGCTGGTCGGCAATGCCATCGCCCGCATCGCCGCCGACGGCACGGTGACCGAGTACAAGATTCCGACCTGGAACAGCCGTCCCATCGCCATCGTCCCCGAGCCCGGCAGCAACGCCATGTGGTTCAGCGAAGAAGCCGGCAACCGCGTCGGCCGCATCGCGGCAGACGAAAAGGGCGTGGTTTCGATCACCGAGTATCCGGTGCCGATGTCTGCCGCGAACGTCATCCTGGCCGGCCTCGGGTTCGACAACGCCAAGAATCTCTGGGTGCAGCAGTACGTCGATCAGAACAACCCCACGCCCGCCGAGCCCAGCCCGGCCGGCAACGACTTCATCATCCGCTTCGACAAGTCGATCCTGACCACGGCGCCTGCCGACATCTCGAAAGTTCCTGTCACGTTCTACAAAGTGCCGACCACGCAGACGGTCATGCATCGCGTCGTGCAGGGTCCGGACGGGAACATCTGGTTTACCGAGCTCGGCTCGAACAAGGTTGGGAAATTGATTACAACCCCGTGACGGTTTTGTTTCGCCGTCCCGGTTCGCGCTCCCGGTTTGCTATCCTCGCCGTCCCCAACCCCAGGTCCTACCAGAAGAGGAAAGGCAAACCATGAGCTCGAAGCGTTTGAGTACTGCGATTTCAGTAGTCGTGATTCTCCTGTTCACCACCATTGCCGTCGCCAAAGATGCGGAATCGACGACTCCCGCCGCTCCGCTCGCAGCCCAGCGGTACGGTGCATGGGGCGTCGATCTCGCCGGCATGGATCCGTCGGTCAAGCCGGGCGACGATTTCTTCAAATACGTGAACGGCAAATGGGCGGCTACGACGCCGATCCCGGCCGACAAGTCGGCCTACGGCGCGTTCGCCATCCTCGGCGATCTCTCCGAGGCCCGCGTGCATGCGCTTCTCGACCGCTGGGCGGCCGACAAGAGCCTCAAGCCCGGCTCCAATGAAATAAAGGTCGCTGCGATTTATCGCACCTTCCTCGACGAGGCCAAGGTGGAGAAACTCGACGCCAAGCCGATTCAGCCCTATCTCGCCGCTGTGAAGAAGGCCGAGACACGCGACGACGTGGCTAAGCTGATGGGCCGTGCTGCCCGCGGATTCGGCAGCTCGTTCTTCGGCGCCGGAGTCGGCGACGATGCGAAGAATCCCGACAAGTACACGCTCTACCTTTCGCAATCCGGCCTCGGACTGGCCGATCGCGAGTTCTACCTTCGCGACAACTTCAAGCCGCAGAAAGAGCGCTACCAGAAGTACGTCGCCGACGTGCTGCGTCTGATCGGCTGGGACGATCCCGACAAGAACGCCGCCGACGTTGTAGCGATGGAGACGAAGATCGCCGACGCGCACTGGACGCGCGCCCAGAGCCGCGATCGGGACAAGACGTACAACCCGACCACCCTTGCCCAACTGGAGATCAGCGCTCCCGGCTTCCCGTGGAAGATCGCATTCACAGAAGCAGGCCTCGACAAGATCGACCGCGCCGTCGTGCGGCAGAACACTGCGCTGCCGAAGATCGCCGCAGTCTTCGCCGAGTCACCCGTCGCGACGCTGCAGGCCTGGGAAGCGTTCCACATCGCCGACGACGCGGCGCCGCTGCTTTCGAAGCGCTTCGTCGATACGCACTGGGAGTTCCACGCCAAGTTCCTCAACGGCGCCCAGGAACAGCGTCCCCGCTGGAAGCGCGCTGTCGGTGCCGCCGAGGGAGCGATGGGCGAAGCCATCGGCCGGACGTATGTGGCCGAGTACTTCCCGCCGGAGTCGAAGGCCAAGATGGAACTGCTCGTAGCTGACCTTCGCACCGCGATGAAAGGGCGCATCGAGAACCTGCAGTGGATGGGTCCGGAGACGAAGGCCCGCGCGCTGGAGAAGCTGGCCAACTTCCACGTGAAGATCGGCTATCCCGCGAAGTGGCGCGACTACTCAGGCCTCGAGATCAAAGAGGGCGACCTGGCCGGTAACGCCGAGCGCGTGGCCAAGTTCGAGTGGGCGCGCGATCTGGCCCGCATCAACAAGCCGGTCGACAAGGGCGAGTGGGGAATGACCCCGCAGACCATCAACGCCTACTACCAGTCGACGAAGAACGAGGTGGTCTTCCCGGCCGCGATTCTGCAGCCGCCGTTCTTTGATCCGAAGGCCGATCCGGCCGTCAACTACGGCGGTATCGGAGCCGTCATCGGCCACGAGATCACGCACGGTTTCGACGATCAGGGCCGGAAGTCGGACGGCCACGGGATGCTGCGCGACTGGTGGGAGGCCGACGACGCGGCGAAGTTCGAAGCGCAGGCCACGAAGTTCGGCGCGCAGTACGAGGCCGTGAATTTCCCGCAGCTCCCCGGCCTGCACATCATCCCGAAGCTGACGATGGGCGAGAACATCGGCGACCTCGGCGGCATCCTGATGGCTTTGGATGCCTACCATCTCTCGCTGCACGGCAAGCCCGCGCCGGTGCTCGACGGCTTCAGCGGCGATCAGCGCGTCTTCATGGGCTGGGCCCAGGTGTGGCGCACGCTGACCCGCGACGACGCCCTCCGCCAGCTCATCACCACCAACCCGCATTCCCCCGGTATGGTCCGCGCCGTAGTCCCCATCAAGAACGTCGACGCCTGGTACGACGCGTTCGGCGTGAAGGAAGGGGAGGCGAATTACGTGAAGCCAGAGGATCGGGTGAGGATCTGGTAGGGTTTTTGTTCATCGTTCAACACAACGGCCACTCGCAAGGGTGGCCGTTTTTGTCAGGTTGCTTTGTTAATCACCTAATCGATGTCGCTACCCCTGGCGCGTCGCTTTGGAATGCGTAACTCACGACCGATCGCGCGACGCGCGAGAAGGTTTCCGTCGAACGAGATCACGTCAACTGGCAACTTCGTTCCGAGCTTGTTGCTTAGTTGGTGGTGGTTTTCGGTAAGGTGACCGATCAGTGCTGTTTCCACAATGTTCAGGACAGTGCTGACCCGCTGACCCGGACGACAGTTGAGCGTCCCGTAGATGAGCATCCGATTACCGATCGGGGCGTCGTCGATTGCTTGCATCAGCCTGAGGTTGTTCAACTGTTGCTTGATGCGGGAGCGTAGCGAGGTCGCTTTCCCTACATACAGGACTTCAAGCCGGCTACCGAAACGTCGTGCGAAGAGATAGATCGCGGGCTCACGTGGCAAGGTATCGAGATCAAAGAGCTTATGCAGTCGCGAAACCGGAGTCGGCAGGCGAATGGACGAATGCCACGTGACGGAGAGTTTCATGCGCTATCGAGGGTCAGGTCGACTGGGCTTATGAGTCTGACGGTATCCGCAGAGTAGAGGCGGAATGGCCTATCGTCAACAACGTCGGCAGCGGAATTAGCCGCAATAGTCGTACGAACGACTTCGAAGTCTTTGTCGAAGCGCTTACGCAGGCCGGCTTTCGTTCGTGATTGCTGAAGGTGGTGCCGAATCGATGCAGCGATCTTCGGCGAAGATAGCGAGCGCAAGACTGCGACTTACTGGGTGACCGTCGAGCCGCGGAGCGGCGGAATCTACGTAGCCCAATGCGTGAGCATTGGGTAATAGAACGCATTGAGATTGAGCCGCGGAGCGGCGACATCTCTACAGGAAGCCGTGGAATCGAATTTCGACCTTCGAAATGTCGCCGCTCCGCGGCTGTTGGCGGGAGATAGAATTCCCAATGCTCACGCATTGGGCTACGTAGATTCCGCCGCTCCGCGGCTCTCACACGCGCAGCTGGGTCAAAGGCGATCAGTTTGCGCATTCGGCAAATCATGAGGAGGGCGTGACCCCGCGCACGTCATCATCGCCGCATGTCACGGATGATTCCTCTCGATGAAAAGCCTCCTCCTCGCCGTCGTCCTTTCGAATCCCATCCTCTTCGTGACCCAGGTGCCCGTCCCCGGCGACTTCACCACTGTCGTCTCGACGTTCGGCAATCAGGTTCCCACCGTGCAGCAGGCGCCGCGCGGCGGCGATCTTTGGATTCGCTATTCCGACGGGACCACGAAGAACCTCACTCGCGCGGCGGGATTTGGTGCGAGCGGGATGCAGGGAGCAAGCGCCATCGCCGTGCGCGAGCCGTCGGTGCATTGGAGCGGGACCAAGGCGCTCTTCAGCATGGCCATCGGCGCGCCGAAGCAGCAGTACGTGTGGGAGAACTACGTCTGGCAGATCTACGAGATCACCGGCCTCGGCGCGAGCGACACGCCGGTCATCCACAAGATCGCCAATCAGCCCAACTACAACAACGTCAGCCCGTTCTACGGCACCGACGATCGCATCCTCTTCACTTCCGACCGTCCGCGCAGCGGGGAAGCGCATCTCTATCCGCAGCTCGATGAGTACGAAGAGGCGCCGACGGTCACGGGACTGTGGAGCCTCGATCCGGCCACCGGCGATCTGCGCATGCTCAATCACACGCCGTCGGGTCTCTTCTCGCCGTCGATCGACAGCTTCGGCCGCGTGATTTTTACGCGCTGGGACCATCTCCAGCGGGATCAGCAGGCCGATGCCGATGCCGTCGAGGGTGGGACTTACGGGACGTTCGACTACGCCGATGAATCGCAGAACGCGGCACGCGGCGTACGCCTCGAAGTCTTTCCCGAGCCGCGCGCCAGCCGCACCGATCTACTCGCAGGCACCAATCTGCAGGGCAACAGCATTAATCACTTCTTCCCGTGGGAGATCAACGAAGACGGCACGTCGGAAGAGACGATCAACCACATCGGCCGCCACGAGCTGCACAGCTATTTCGACAGGAGCATGAACAACGACAGTGGCGTGCGGGAGTTCATCGCCGCCGGTAGCGGGCGCACCAATCCGAACATGGTGGAGAACCTCTTTCAATTGCGCGAAGATCCCGCGCATCCGGGCGTCTACTTTGCCGTCGACGCCGCGGAGTTCCAGACGCACGGCGCGGGACAGATCGTCAGCTTCGGCGCGAATCCGTCGCTGTCCGCCGACAAGATCGTCGTCAACTACATCACGCCGCGTTCGACGCGCGATGCGTCCGATGGAACGCCCGCCGCCGACGCGTCCGGCCACTATCGCGATCCGCTTCCGCTCGCGAACGGCGCGCTGCTGGCCGTGCACACGGGCGAGATGCGAGCCGATAGCAACGACGGCACGCGCAACGCGCCGAAGTCGCGCTACGCGTTCCGCATCCGCACGCTCGTGTTGCAGAACGGTGTCTTCGTTCCGGGCGAGCTGCTCACGTCCGGCATTCAGGGCAGCGTTTCGTATTGGGATCCGGACGAGCTGGTGTCGTGGTCCGGCGAGATGTGGGAGCTGAATCCGGTCGAGGTTCGCGCGCGCCCGCGTCCGGCGCTGCGCACGACGCCGCTCGAAGAGCCGGAGGCGAAGATCTTCCGCGATGAAGGCGTCGATCCGAGCGCGTTCAAAGCGAACCTCGCGTCACGCGGTCTCGCTCTGATCGTGAGCCGCAACGTCACCTCGCGTGATGCAGCCGACAAGCAGCAGCCGTACAACCTCCACGTCGCCGGAAGCAGCACGCAGAAGTCGACCGGCAGCGGGAAGCTCTACGACATCGCGCATCTCCAGCTTTTCCAGGCCGACCAGCTCCGCGGCCTCGGCGGCACGACGACGCCAAAGTCCGGACGCCGCGTCCTCGCCCGCACGATGCACGACGCAGCGGTGAAGAATCCGCCGACGGCCGGTCCCGCCGGCAGCGTGCAGATCGCCGCCGACGGCTCGATGGCCGCCCTCGTCCCCGCCCGCCGCGCCATGAGCTGGCAACTGACCGACGGCGCCGGAACGCCAGTCGTCCGCGAACGCTACTGGCTCACCTTCCAGCCCGGCGAAGTCCGCGTCTGCAGCGCCTGCCACGGCGTCAACGCGCACGATCAACTCGGCGCAGCCGCCCCGCAGAATTCGCCGGAGGCATTGCGAGCGATGCTCAAATACTGGAAGACGACAACGCAAACGACGACGCGGCGCAGGGCGGCCGGTAAATAGGAGTTCAGCGCCGCAAAGCCCGCGGTGGCAGCATCCACTCCAACCTTGCGCTTCCGTCGGCTAGGAGGCGAACGCCGTAGCAGCCGCCCTTTTTCAATTCGATCGTGCCGTCGGTTCTCATCTTCGTCATCGCCAGCATCGTCGTCGAGAGATTCGGCTCGTGTCCGACGCAGATGATGCGGCGGGCCTGACTGCCGGTGATCAGCGCGCGAACGTCGTCGATGGAGCCATCCGGTTTGAGCGCGTCGTAGGTCTTCACCAGAATCGACGAGCCGTAGCCTTTCTCCACCCACTCCGACGTTTCCACGCAGCGAATGAGCGGACTCGAATAAATGGCCTCGGCTTTCGGAAAGCGTTTGGCCAGGCCGCGGCCGATCTGCTTCATCCGGCGATTGCCCGTCTCGGTCAGGATCCGTGCGTCGTCATCGGCGCGCGCTCCGTGCGGCTCGGCGATTCCATGGCGCAGCAGGACGAGAAACTTTTCTCCCGGTTCCATCGACACCTCACATCGACTCGAAGCGCACCTCGACGTCGAACAGATTGGCGAAGTATTTCGCGCGCTTCCTGGCGCTGGCAATCTCAACCGATGCGTCCGATCGCGTGCGGACGACGAAAGTGGCCTGATCGCGACGAACGCGCACCGCCACGTCGCGCACCGAGCCTCGATGACCTCGATCGAGCGCCTCGGCGATGCGAAGAATCGCGGCGAGTTTCTCCACGTCCTGCCGCTGCGTCGGCGTCAGTTCCGCGAAGTTGGCGTGCGAGTCCTCGGGGGGCGCTTTCCGGTAGTA
>Ga0307511_10005461_pt1 | contig 12922 bp, 8 predicted proteins | sample 13_EM_MG_FD_200266 | JGI IMG/M metagenome (GOLD analysis project Ga0307511, IMG submission 200266) | Populus trichocarpa ectomycorrhiza microbial communities from riparian zone in the Pacific Northwest, United States - 13_EM | ecosystem: Host-associated > Plants > Roots > Unclassified | place...
TGCTTGTTTATTGCATAATTTATTTATTTATTTATTTGTAAATTACATTAGCACTGTTAATCCCGTAAGCCAAACAAACTTTAATTCAAACTACCCTCTCTCTCTCTCTCTTTTTCGTGCTTTTTGCTCGGTCACAATGACTCAACAAAACTTGGAGACTGGATAAAAAACATACAGCACATAAAACTTTAAGCATATGAAATTATAATTACAAGTCTTGCCCTATTTATAGGTTTCGTTCTTAGCATGGATGTAACAAAAAATTATATGAATAATTATTTTTAGGGTTTTATTCAATGCTCACAGTTTTTTTAACTTTCTTATTTTAGGATGTTATTTTTATAAGGATGCCTTTGTGGTTATTGGACTCCTCTGTGTTATTGGTATATAACGTTGATTTAATATTTTAATTTATGAAGTGTATTTTAAACTTTTAGATAATCTTTTTAGTTTATTAATTATATTATAATTTTGTGATTGTTCTTGTGATGATGTACTATAAATCTAACTGTTCAAAAAACATGTCATTAGATATTTGGATTGTGGTTAATCAAATATTCATGTTTTTATTTTCTTCTTCTTAGCTCAAAAAATGAAAAAATTAATGATATTAGTTCTGATACCTGCAAAAATAGTACATGTCTGATGATAAAATTAATAACTTTAAATAGAAATGATGATAAATGAAAGAAAAGGTTATAAATTTCAAGAAAAATGATGTTACTTTAATAAATAAATTTAGGAAACATAACCGGATAAATATCTTATCTTTCGATATTAAATATCTTAATTTATATTTGTCTTTTAATTTTTAAAGTTTTATTTTTAGGTATCATTAATGATTTTTTATTTATTTATTCGCATATATAATTTTTGATTTATTTAATTATGTATGTATATAAATTTTTATTTTAACATAAAACTTTTTAAACTATAGAAATACTTTGAAAAATTCTATATATATAATTATTTTATCAAAATTAAAAATACCTAACACATAGCAAAAAAAAAACGAGTACCATAACTATTTATATTTCTAAACGTGGCAGCTTAAAAGGGGTCAGTCCATTATAAATTGAAAACCAAAGGTTCAGAATTAATTAAAAACAAAGAAATAGGACTGATTTGACTAAATGTTAAAACTTTAGGAATCAATATGATTTCTATTCAAAATATTTAAAATTGCTTCACTAACCTGGAAATGAAAATTCCTCTTTGCCCATAACAATCCACGGAGATGGATCACATCTCCTTCACTTCGTAACTCAAAAAACCCTCCAAATCAATCAAAAATGGAAGAGAAACCGGCGGGGAGCTACGCTGACTCGCCGGCGTCAGCTGAGCCTGGACCTTCAAGGCGCCGACCTGGAGGGCACAAAAGGAAAGCGAATTCACTCTCAAATTTTTTCTCTTCACCTTTACCATCGAAACGGCTCACTCGCGAGAAAGCTGCGATCTCTAATCTCTCGAACCATAACGGTCCTTTCACTAGAGCGAGACAAATCCCTAACATTTTGGCTTCTTCGGCGCTTTCAGCGGGCGTGAAGGTCGAGCAGAAAGTAGCTACGGCGGTTCCGGATGCTGCGGCCTTGGTGGAGGAGGAGAGGAGGAGTAAGGTGGAGGAATTGCAAACAGAAATTGAAGCAGAGTTTGAGGTTATTAGATCTCGTGATTCTAATGCTCATATTGTGCCTAGTCATTGTGGTAAGTAGTGGAAGTTCAAGTTTTTGTATGTTTTCTGGGCAAGTTGGTTAATTTAAGTTTAGTTGCTGAGAAAATGCGAAAAGTTTTAGGTTTTGGTGCGTGTATTAGCTGCAATTTTGAGAATTCTTGAATTTCAAAGTTTTTTTAGGTCAAGTTGTGTGCATTTTGTACTGCCGTTCATGAAGTGAGAATGTGAGAAATTATGTGTTTTGTTTTATGTGAAAATTTTAAATTCTTGTGATAAGTCAATTGGGGGAATTGTTTAGTAGAGGCAGACAATGAGTTTTGGTTTCCTCCCTTTTGGATTACAGGTTGGTTTTCATGGACAAAAATTCACCCGCTTGAGGAGCGTTTACTGCCTTCATTCTTTAATGGGAAGTCCCAAAGTCGGACACCGGATACCTATTTAGAGATACGTAATTGGATCATGAAAAAATTTAATTCTAATCCAAACACTCTTATTGAAGTGAAAGATTTGTCAGAACTTGAAGTTTCAGACTTAGATGCAAGGCAAGAGGTGCTAGAGTTCTTAGATTATTGGGGATTGATTAACTTTCATCCATTACAATTCGATTCTGCTCCCAATGCTGATGGTGATGAAGCGGCAAAGAAAGATTCATCTCTTGAAAAGTTGTTTTGCTTTGAAGCCATTCAACCATGTCCATCTATTGTTCCTAAACCTAACCTCGCAGCTCCAACTACATCATCTAGATTGTTTCCTGAGTCGGCAATTGCTGAAGAGTTGGCTAAGCTTGAGGGGCCATCTGTTGAGTACCACTGCAATTCTTGTTCAGCTGATTGCTCTCGCAAGCGCTACCATTGCCAGAAGCAGGTTGGTTCTTCACTTGGATTTGTTGGTTTTAATTCTGCACCACTTGCATTCAATTGTCTGTGAAGTATGGAATTTCTTTAAGTCAGTAGCTCGGATTGTTGGCACATAAGATAGGATAGAAGCATGTGCCAAATATTAGTTTTTTACAGTATAGCAATATGGTACATGGAATGGGGCTACAAACGCTTGCTGAATTTAAGTTTCTCCTGATTCCCCAACCGGCTATATATTGCATTCTATCTAACTATGTTCCTATTGGACAGGCAGATTATGATTTATGCGCTGATTGCTTTAATAATGGAAAGTTTGGCTCAAACATGTCCTCGTCTGATTTTATTCTCATGGAGCCTGCTGAGGCTGCTGGTGCAAGTGGTGGAAAGTGGACAGATCAGGAGACTCTACTTCTCCTTGAAGCACTGGAACTTTATAAAGAAAACTGGAATGAGATTGCGGAACATGTTGCCACAAAAACAAAAGCTCAATGTATATTGCACTTTGTTCAAATGCCAATTGAGGATGCCTTTTTTGACGTCACCAATGATATGAATGGCACTTCCAAAGTAACAGTAGATGCTGATGCAACCGTTGATGAGACATCTGGCCCTAAAGATGTCCTCGATACAAGTGAGAGTAAAACAGGTGCTAGTGAAGATCAACCCCTGACTCCTCCAATGGAAGCTTCAAAACCAGAAGATACAAGTGAAGTAAAAGGTAGTCAGGAAAGTACAGAAAATGAGAAAAGCAGTGAGGTGATTAATGGTCCGGAAATTTCCAAATCAGAAGATGCCAGTGGAGTGAAGGTTAGTGAAGAAATGGGTGAAAATGTTGCACTCAGAGCTCTTACAGAAGCATTTGAAGCTGTTGGCTATTCACCAACTCCTGAAAACCGACTTTCATTTTCTGAAGTTGGAAATCCTGTCATGGCTTTGGTAAGTTGAATGTTAGCCTGCTGAAAACTATGATGTTTCTCAGGATGCATCTAGAAATGTGCCCAGTATTAATGATGAAAACACAAGTGCTTCCCACACTTAAAAGTGAATTATCTTGATGAACATGCAAGGAAACCTGATAAGTTTCTGTAGCATGCTTCTAAATAACAAAAAATATATATGTAAGTGAAAACGTGGTGACTCTTTTACACCTAGCAGGTACATCTACCATGACCACTCTGTAGGTTCATGTTCCGGTTCATTCATAGTCATCTTCTACCTGCATTTGATTGGCAATCAGTAGTATCATTCTCTCCGTTCACATAAAGTTTTCATGTTGCAAAAAAAAAAAAAGGATTGACCTTGAGGCTTAAGACCTTGTATGCAATAACTCATTACAAAATGCTGCTAATATATTTCAACTTATGGTTCCTTTCATCAATAGGCATCATTTCTGGCAAGATTGGTGGGACCTAATGTTGCTACTGCTTCAGCCCGCTCTTCTTTGAAATCCTTGTCTAGCAACTATCCTGGCATGCAGCTGGCAGCAAGGCATTGCTTTCTTTTGGAAGATCCACCAGAGGAGAGAAAGAAACCATCTGGCAGTGATTGGTATGTAAACCTTTACTAGAACTTAATTTTCTTTCCAATTTATGGGTTATGTGTCTCATGCGAGTAAGAGATTTGCAGTGTTGCTACTGAAATGGCTGATCATGATGCTCAAAAGGACAAGCAAGAGGAAAAAAACCAGAAGGAGAATAGCCCTACCTCAGGTTTAGGTGATAGAGACCTGTCAGATGATCACAGAGACAAGAAAGTTGGAGACTCTGTTCCAGAAGAGAAGAAACCACTGGATACATCAAAGGGTGACTCCCCAGAGAAAGTAAATGCTGTAAATGAAGCAGAGACAGCTGTCTCTCACGAGGAAGTTGAACCTTGTAGATCAAAGGAATCTAGCAATTCAGAGTTACCGAAGGACCACACACCTAGTATTGTGAAGGAATCGGATGGGATACCACCCAAGTCAGCGTGTCCACCAAGTTCCTTTAAGGAAACACTGGAAGTATCATCAGCCGAAGAGCATTCTCAGCTTACGGAGGTGGCTAAGGATGTGGATATGGTGTCTGATTTGAAGTCTTCAGAAAAGAATGAGCCTTCTCAATCAGTTGCATCAATGTCAGTTGATGAACACTCTCAAGCTGGTGATGCATCAAAGGATGTAGACATGGTGTCAGATTCTCTGCCTGCAGACAAGGATGGGTCACAGCAACCAGCAAAATCAAATGCAGGAGACCACTCTCAGCCTACAGAGTCAACAGCAGATGTAGACATGTTATCTTCACAGCCTTCAGAAGTGAAGCCTCAGGGTCTGAAGGTTGAAAGTGGAGCCACTTCAGGTCCTCTCTCTATCTCTGTGTGTACGTGCATGCGCACGTGTATCTGTGTCTCTGTGTTTCAGATTTGGGGAAAAAAATATGTATATTCAAGAGGGATCTTGGATGAAGTTAAAAATAAATGGGTGGGATGGAGTTCAGTGGGCATTTTATGCTCTGAGAAAGTGAGTGTGTCACAGTGGTTGTGGTTAAAAAGAAAGAGAAATAAGAAAACAGTCTAACCACATAATGTCATCTCAAAGCTTTTCCTGGATGAATTCATGAATTTTGCAAATTAATCTGGGTGCATGCCAAAACTTGTATATCATTCTTTTGAATCATGTGCACTTGAATTGAGAATTGGAGGAGGTCTAATTGAAATTTGGTGGGAGAATTTTGACACCATGGTGCTTCTGTTTTGCCATGGTTAATTTGATATTTTGGCTGGGAGATTTTTCCTCTATGATTGTATCTTCTTAATTTGTCTGTTCTTTGCAGAAGAGGGTCCCAAAGATAGTAAGAAAGAGAAGCTTGACAGTGAAGTGATTAAAGATGACAATAAAATTGATAAAATAAAGCGTGCTGCAGTTTCAGCCCTCTCAGCAGCAGCAGTGAAGGCAAAACTTCTTGCAAACCAGGAAGAGGACCAAATCCGACAACTTGCTGCCTCATTGATAGAGAAGCAGGTATTTTTACAGCCCAGTAGGCATTCTACGCTGTTATCTATGATTGTCCATAGAAGTATGACCTTGTGGATGGTTCCATATGTGCAGTTACATAAGTTGGAAATGAAGCTAGCCTTCTTTAATGAAATGGATAGTGTAATAATGAGGGTGAGGGAGCAACTGGACAGGTCAAGGCAGAGACTTTACCAAGAACGAGCTCAGATAATTGCATCCCGACTTGGTTTACCACCTTCATCTAGAGCAGTGCCACCGTCATTACCTGCCAACAGAATTGCAATGAACTTTGCAAATGCATTTCCGAGGCCTCCGATGAGCATGACTGCCCAAAGGCCACCAATATCAAGACCAATGGGTGCATTGGCTCCTACCCCTGACACATTAGTGTCCACAACAACTACAGCAGGAAATTCAATTCGACCTTCTGGTCAGGAAAAACTTTCTTCAGTTGGGACAAAGTAGCCGTTCCTTGGAATGCTTGTGAATAGAGCTGCATTGATTTTTATACACCGGTCAGTTATGGCTAGTTTTACCAAGTGAGTGCCCTTTTCTGGTATTTCTGACTCACTTTATTGCATTTGATATCCTGTCACATTTCCATCTTATAGCTGTATAACATGAATTTTGTTTTGCTTACATGTCCCAAGCCATCTAAAAATAAATACCTTGTGGATAAGCAGATCTGATGCTTTTTATATTTGCTCTTATATCCTTCCACTGACATGATGCTATCTGCCCACAGTTTTACCTACTTCTGTATCCTCTGCGTCTTAGCAGTGTAGAGACTCGACTAAGCTCTAATACTCTTTTCCATCTGTTATGCAGTTCATTTTTTGTAGGTCCTGAGGGCGCTTTTTATCTCCTGCTGCGGGATCATTATCGTGCGACAAGTATGTGTCTATATTAGATGGTATGTTGCACTCAGCAGTCTCCTGGAACGGGAAAAAAAAAGGGCTGGTGTCTTTTACAATCTACTCGTTTGAAGCCACTATTGTCTGTGTATTAAAACAAATGTGGGGATGGAGCTTTACTAGCAACTCAACGGTGTATTGCAAGATCATTGGACCCATTCAACTCAGAATTATGTGAGAATGGAGAGAATAATAACTTGTACCTTGAAATTTTGCTGATGGTTGCATTCTAGTATCTTTTAAATGTTAGACATAGATAGCTAGTGTTAATAGTTTGTATTGGCCTGTATGACTTCTTACTGCTCCAAAATGCAGGCTGTCAGATGTAAGAAAAAGGATATTTGGATTCACAAATTGATGCAGATGCTCTGACGTGATATGCACTTCTGTTCAATATGGTCTAATGCCTCTGCCTCGAAGCTGCTCTGTAAACTTGTAATGTCCAGCTTAACAGTTCACGGGACACCCTGGGACCCACTCTACTTTCACAGGCACAAGGATGAATATCCGTGCCTAACTTATCTATGCACTGCGTCGAAGAAATCTTCGTTTACAAAACACAGCCACGGCCTAAGGCAGTGCAGTATAGCAATTTCAATTGATAGATGAGAATTGCAGTAGTCATGTCGATGAACTTTAATATTTGAATTTCTCAGACAAATTTCTTGATTGAAAGAAAAGGTAACAGCATGATGTAAATAATAACAAGAACAAATGGCGCAGCGAGGCGCCTGGAAAAAAATCAAACAGCATGAACAAATCCAGCAGTTTTTACACAAAAGGCACCATATCCAGCACTACGGGACAACTTTTTTCCACAAACACTTAATTTACAGTCTAGCCTCGTACACAACGATTGGAAGGGCTAAAAACAGCCCAATTGTTTGTAGCACTATAAAAGATGATTTATTGCTGCCGAAGAATCAGGCTATAGTTTAGCACTCACATCCAGTTGACCTAGGTTGACTACTGGTTCCAACATCAATGGTATCTGGCAAGTATCTTCATGCCACAATTTGCACGGGAGACACAAAAACAAAGAGAGTGCCATTAGTATCTGTTAGCGTTGTTAAAAAGATAACAAGCACTATTCAATGTTTTAGGAAAATTAATAAAATAACGAACAGATTTTTTTTAAAATGAAGTAGCAGTTAATAAGTCCAAATTAATTGCTGATCAGATATTCACCAATCTTACTAGCTAATTGCAGTCCAAAATAAGTACTGTATTTAAATGGCAAGCTCAGATTCTGGTGTGAGAAATTTATCAGACTAGTCAATGTATTCACTAAAAGCAGAAATAAAGGGTGAGTTGTGAAAATAGATATGCTTATCTTTCTGACTTACATCTCTTCCTCTTCCCCACTCTTCAGGGCATTCTTTGCTATGCATTGGAAAGCTTCCTCAACATTAATGCCTTCCTTGGCAGAGGTTTCAAAGTAAGGGATATTCCCTTTCGAGGCACACCATGCCCGTGCCTTTTTCTCTGAAACCTGGAATTCACAAGAAGCGGATGTTTATCTACACAGAAAGGAATAGATAAAGGGGGGAGTGTTGTGTGACACATTCAAGATACATACCACTCTGCTATTTCCACCATCCACGTCGACCTTGTTTCCAAGAACAACAAATGGGAAATTCTCTGGGTCTGAAGGGCTTGCCTGCAAATTTTTTCTCAAATCATCATCGCAGATCAGCTTCAAAATAAAATCATAGATTTTGATAGATATGCTTTTCTGCAAGATTGAAAATAAATAGAGCAATACCTGAATGAGGAATTCTTCCCTCCAATTATTAAGGTTATCAAAAGATTTCATCGAATTGACATCATATACAAGAACACAACAATCAGCACCACGATAGAAAGCAACACCGAGGCTTTGGAATCTTTCCTGCCCAGCAGTATCCCAGATCTGCCAAAATAAAAGGATTTGCTAAATGTTTGGGTGCAGCAATCCAACAAAATACTCTAAGAGTTTGAGACACACAGGAGGGTTGACTAAGAATCCAATGTCATGATTGGCAAGCAAGAGAATTTTTTGTTTCTGCGATAACACATGGAATCAAGTTGCACAGGATATACAATAATCAAGTATTGGCACAGGTAGATTGCCAACCTAACGCCATAGGACACGAAATGCACACAGCAATCAATGTGGAACAGTGACCAACTTAGACCCCATCTGGAATCCAATAAATGGGAAGGAATACAATTACTCAAGTTCATTTTTGTCCAGTTGATATAATTGGATGGTGTGAAACAAATTGACATCAAAACTCATGTGAGCTTTTACAAAGACACAATAAGTTCCAAGGAAACTACTTACTGATTTTCTTTTACATGTATTCTATTAGGGTTAATATGGAGACTTCTATTCAATTCAATTCAAATCATTTTCGTTTTGTTCTTACAAAGTAATAAAATGAGTCATAAATCCATTCCAACTCGACACACCGTAATGATATGAACAGAATTTTGCAATGTCAGTCAAATTCTCAGTTCCCAAAAGTATACACGTCAAAAAAGCATCTATGAACTCCCGAAAGCATGCACAATTTTACTACATTACTAAAATTGGAGTCACTTCAATGAAATAACAAGGCGCTTAGGCTACTAGCACTACCAACCTGTAAAGTGAAGAGCCTATCTTCAAACTGAACTTCCTTAGTCAAGAAATCAGCTCCAATTGTCGCCTTGTATTGATTGCTAAACTTCTTGTTTACATATCTAAAAGCATTACGTCAAGAAAAACAACACCAAAACAGGATACATCTCGCAGTATAGCATGCAATACAGATTTTTTTTTATATACTAAAACAATTACTAGTGAGATAACAACCAGGTCAAAAGGATACTGATTCATCAAAGAGGTCTTTCCTACCCTGCACATCGCGAACAAATTCTATTACTTCATTGAAATCAATCAAAGCAAACAAACACAGGCAAAGGCATTCAAAGTTAATCTAAATCCAAAATACAGATCAAAGCCTGAGAATTTGAGAAAAATCTGGGTACTAGAAAAACGTATAATTCAACCAAATAGATAAACAATTCTACAAATCAGAAAGAAATTTAGGATCTGGAAAGATCCGCCTAGGCAAACCCTAGAATTCAAAATCGAACTAGCAATAGAGGGAGGGGTAGGTAAGGTGACTGACCCGCTGTCTCCGAGGATGATGACCTTCAAGAGAGTTCTTCTACGGGAAGGCATCTTTGTTTTAATCGATTGATCTCTGTTTGGTTTCTGAAAAATAGAAGAGAAGGAAAGAGATTGAAGATTTCTTCTCTTCTCTTTTTTTGGTGTGTTTAGAGTAGTACTGAGCAGATCTTCTCTCTGCTAATTACTCTTGCGGAGGAGGAGAAAGGAGACGCTCATTTGTTTTTATCTCTCTCTCTCTTTCTTTTCTTTTTTGAGCTCAGCTGAGACGGTCGGACTTTTTGTAGTTTATTAGAGCCTGCTTGGTTAGTGAAAGCTGGTAGTGACCTGTAATTTATGGAATCTATTTATTTATCTTGTTTCGGAGAAAGTTCTGGAATGACAGTTCGTTCGGTGACGTATTGTGTTTGGAGTTAACTGCCGTTATTATCATATTGGAGAATTAGCTTAATTTATTTTTGTAATTTTTTTTAATTTAATGTGGGTGTTCGGGTCAGTTTGTGCGTACCTTGACTAATCTCACGGGCCCTGAAGTTAACGATCATGTAAGCCTCCAGTGACCATCATATGAGCAACCACAGGGCTCGAACCTAAGATTATAGAGGGATCAAACCTCTTAATCTCAAGCTTTTATCACTGGACCACCACCTAGATGATTTTATCTTTTGTATTTTAAGATTGTTACAAGAATGTCGTAACAGTTTTTAATGTGTTTTTATATTTTAGATTAGTTTGTGAATATTTTTATATAAAATATGAAATACTCTTATTTGAAAAATTCAAAATCTATCTAATTCAATAATAAAATAGCCATTTGCCTGGGGCGATTTTTGAAGAACTACCGTTGCTTTATAAGTTTGTCAAAATTACTTTAAGGAAATTGCTGAAAATCAAAAGAAAATCATTAATAATAATAAACTGTAAAACATGAGGCTTTTTATATAAAAAAATCGTTGGAAAATTGTTCGTTTGCTTTTGGATTATAAAACTGTACGTGGTTCTAGGAATATTCTCAGAAGTACAAGATTCCTCAACTTGCAATAATACGTAAAAAGAAAAAAAAATCAATAGAATTGCTATTAAAACCACGTGATCACAGTGATGCACAGGAGACTCGTACCCAACAATCTTGGCCGGGAATTTGAGCCGGCCAAAGGATTATACTAAAAAAATTTTTAAAAAAAATCTAAAATTTTAATATTTTTTTTAGAATAGATAAAAAAACAATCAATTTGGATTTATACTATATATAATCAAGTAAAAAAATAAAAAATATTTCATGAAAATATAGATTATAAAAAAAATATGAGACTAAGAATTTATAAATTAATTATATATTTTTTGAGTTTTTAAAAAAATATTAAGAAAAAGTAGGGTTTTCCTTGAGTTGTGTTAAATTATTGGAGTTTAATTGGGTTAGTTACATGCTTGAATTTTACCTATTTAAAACTCGATTTCATAAGTACATCAAAATGACACGCATTAACATGTCTAATTTATTTGAATAAAAGATCACTAACAATAATGCTCGCAGTTCTATTTCTATCCATACATAGAAGATTAATGCTATCTTTATTTAATTATTTTCTTAGTTCAACCTCTAAAAATTTATTGAAAAAAAAAGAGAGAATAAACTCCTATAAATTCAAATTATTTAATTTTACATTCTTTGAAAAGAGAATTGAAAAATAATATTAGAGATAAAGAATAATCTTAATTAAAAGTTTAAGGTTAATACTATTTTGAATTTAATTTTATTAATTAGTTAATACATACTACATTAAAAAAATCATTTAAATTCAAAAATTAAAATTGTAAAGTTAGTTTCTAATCTATAACATCAATATCACTCTATATAGAATCTCTAACATCTTGATTAGCCGCCACAATATTGATATTAACCCTCTATTTTCCATTCAAGAAAAAAAAAAATTTTTTTGTTTAACGTGGATGTCCGGACCAGCTTGCGCGTACCTTGACTAATTCTACGGGCCCTGAAGTTAACGACCATGTAAGCCTCAAGTGGCTATCATATGAGCAACCACAGGGCTCGAACCTGAGATCACAGAGGAAACAAACCTCTTGATCCCAAACTCTTACCACTGGACCACCACCTAGAAAGTTAAGAAAATCTTATTTCAAAATTAAAGAGCGCGGCAAGATACGGTCATGTTATCCCTGGGATGGCCAACTACTTGAATGTCTACCGTGTGAAGCAATTTCCTGCTGGTAACCCATTTAAGCCAACGTGTTTCTCGGGTACAGTCAAAGCAATTTTTTAAGACAAGTATCTGCCATTTTGACCAATAGCATGTATAGTTTAAGCGGGGATTAGCCATTTTTAACTTGTTATGCAAATACCTTTTCACAGTATAATATATAGTATTTTGAATAATATAAATATAATTTTTTTATTATATATACTCTAGTAGAAAAAAACTATTTGAAAAGTTAATTGTATTAAAGTGAAAGAAGCAAGTGTTTTTTTTTTTTTCTAATAAGTTTGATGTTGTTTTTTCCTTCTATAACTGTAATTGATTTAATTTTTTATTGACCTCACTTTATTGGTTTTGATTTTTTTGAGAGATGCCTAAAAATATTTTTTTAAAAGAGAAAAGATATTTTGATATTTTATTTAGTATTTAATCTAAAGCATGTAAAAAAAACATGAGTTAAAATAATATATTTTTTTTTTAACCTTCCATTGCTCTGACATCATAAAGTTTAATTTGCCTTCCATAAAACAAGCATGGGAACGCCAGAAAAGCATGGAAGTTTGAAACAGATGTTACAAGCACGTGAATATGCAAGTAGGGAATCCGGTTAGACAAGCGATTATGGGCTCGACCCTTCCTCTCCCAGCAGTGAAGAAATGACTGGAACATTTTTTAATTACAAATTAAGGAGAGATTCAAGCTCTGAGAAGATGAGAAATATTAATATCAATCGAATTATTATTTTTTTGTTTTGTAACCATTCATGTTTATCCATGGAGTTCTTGCGGTGGATTCAGTACATTTTTCGTGTTAAAAACTGTTGTTTAGAGAGCTAAATACGGAATGTAGCTAGTGCCAATGATTCCAAATACGACTGCTTAATTATACACGAGACATTCCAATAAGCAATGCCAAGCCAGCGTTATTAGAACGTGTTTGACAGTGTGGTTGTGAGTGCTTTTCAAATAACTTTTCGTGTCAAAATGCATACCAATGATGTTTTTTTATTTTTTAAAAATTATTTTTGATATCAGCACATCAAAACGATCCAAAACATATAAATCATATTTAATTTTAGTAAAAAAAAAAAATTTCAATTTTTTTGGGAACGCAGCCG
>Ga0307511_10005462_pt1 | contig 12922 bp, 5 predicted proteins | sample 13_EM_MG_FD_200266 | JGI IMG/M metagenome (GOLD analysis project Ga0307511, IMG submission 200266) | Populus trichocarpa ectomycorrhiza microbial communities from riparian zone in the Pacific Northwest, United States - 13_EM | ecosystem: Host-associated > Plants > Roots > Unclassified | place...
CGATAGTGCTCTTCTTGCAGCCCAGGTTTTTGCTTTTTATTTATTTATTAATAAGAAATGGATTTTGTTTTCATAGAAAAGCATAACACAAAGGGATAATCATCTTGTTTTGATACATGAAAAAAAGAAGAAGCAGATTTCTCAACTATGTTTGAACAACAATGTCAGTTTAAATAAATGCAGAAGTGTGCTCATGTGGTTTTTTTTTTTTTTAATTATAAATTGAAATAACTTATTTCTGCATTAGTTTAGCACTGCTAGTTTTAGAGATCCTATGTGAAATCATCCCATGGAGGAAATCCTCTAATCAAATCAAAGGGATTTTCTTCCCAGAACCAAAGAAATTTAGGTAATTGAAGTCCATTGGAATTCTGATAGACTGCATTCCATGCGTGTTTTCTTCCTTTAAGGTCGTAGTTGTATTATTATCTGTGAGTTTTGAGAAGATTTTTGAATCTTCTAAGGGGTGATTGTATCTTTTCAAACTGAATGACATGAATAACTTACCAAACTCACCTTGATGTTTGGAAACGTTGGTTTTAGGATAACAAACATTTTTCTTAAAAAGGGGGCATTAATGTGCGGAATAGTAACTAGTTAAATTTCTAAGGGACTCAGGGTATTTGATGATTGTCAGCAATCTATTATATTTTTCTTCAGGTTGACTGTTTTTTTTGTGTATTCTCATGTGCCTTAGATTCGTCAATTGGCGCAAGAGATTAAGGAGTTGACCTTATCCAGTCCTGTAACCATCTACAATGGAAATTCTGCTTCTAATGGTAAGCACAGCATATTTTTTCTTTAGAGCTTAAGATTCTAAGTAGTTTCCTTACTTTCTTGAAGCGATATTGATTCTTAGTAGTCCACGTTTTGCCATGTCCTTCAATTTTTATATTCTCATGTTCTGAATTGAAATTTCCCTGGATCTTCTATTGATACTTGTATGCAGTAGACCAACCTTCCCAATGGGTTTAAAGTTGATTAAAGTGCATCAAATCTGTCAAGTTTTTGTCCGGCTCTAACAAATCAGTGTGTTAAATATGAGGAGGGTTAACCTTTCAGGACTATGATAAACATTGATTGTTGGTTCATTTTACTGTGAGATGCAATGTATGCTTTGAAAGCCATATGTGGATCAACTTTGCATTTCTAATAGGACATTTCATTCTTCCTTGATCAACCATTGCAGACTAGAACATGAATCTTAAGTTAACTGCAGTTGAGATATCAAGTGTATCACGAGACTGCTTTCTTATTTTTTTGTTAAATAAAGCCTAAACAAGGACTAGATAACTCTCTAGGTAAAAATATTATAGGATTTAGAATTTTCTCTAAAGATGTTCTTTTCTTGATGTCAGAAAGTGACACTCCTACACTTGGAAGAAGATAAAAACTTGACACGATTAAATAATTGATGTCTTCTCCCAAATGCAGGAGTGTCAAAGTAATAAATAACTCGGCAAGATCGAGGTCGATTAAATAACTCGACAAGACCGGGGTTGATCCACATGGAGGTTAACTATACAAAACTACAAATAATAAAAGAAACAGAGTTGAATAGAACTTTGAAGATGTGATATTAATGTAAAGATTAAACAAAGATAAAATAATTGTCAAGGTTAGAAGATCCACTAATGGTATTTCAAATAAGTATAGTACAATTTTTTTTATTACTCAATTAGAAACAACGCACAAAGAAGGTTTCAATCAGATAATTATTAACGACTCATTTTAAATTATTAATGACTCATTTTAAATTATTAACATGATCATACTAATTAACTTATTTGAGTAACACTAATATTTGTAAATGTTATCAGGTATTCATGGTGCTAACTTATGTTCACAACAAATCGAGTTCCTTTCATAGCACAATTGTCAGTTATCCATACAGTAGGTTATGAAAGAATCAAGTATTTGTTGTGCCAAAGGTTGTACACCATGAATCTAGACTCACCACTTAATAGGCAAGGTTTTAAGAATAAGTAAGATAACAATTATAAAACATGTTAATAGCAAACTTTCTTGATTATATAAAAATTAAAGTCCATGTTGAGTTTGTACTATACTTATTCTTACACTATTAGTGTAACTTTTTTTCACCTTGGCAAAAATAAACTTAACTAAATATAATGAAGAAGAAAAACATAAATAAACAAGATAAGAACATAATTATGACATAAATTGACTAAGTATAGTAAAGGAAATGATAAGCATAAACAATAGATTAATGAGAATATAACATAAAATAAAACTTGAACATTACAAAAATACAAAGAAAGAAAGTAAGAATAATATTTTTATCTGAAAACCTAGATGCCTAAATGTATGGTAAATGCCCCTTTTTATAGGCTAAAGTTTAGAACTATTGATTTGGTGGCTAACTATTGATTTGGTGGCTGGATGAAACGTCATTGATAACATCAGAATTTGAACACATGATCTTCATGAAAGTTGTGGTTATTTGTCTTAGTTTTCTAACAAAAAAAGAATGGACTCATTTGGACTTATAGAACTCGAGATATAGGCTAAACACCGAATAATGTCTAAGCTGCAAGATAAATTAAGACTTTTATTTTGTTGCTAAGATTTGAACTTGAAAACAACAATATTGAATCTTGGACTCTTCATGAATGTTTTAGGGTCATGTCTTAGCTTTCATCAAGATAAACCACATATAAATCCAAGGTCTATAGCTTTAGTTATGACCTAAAAACCAAATACTATTCCAGTTTGAATTGAAACAACACGTGTTCTTGAACATGGTGGACCAATAAAATCCATATTATAAGATTTTTGATGTCTTTTTTGACGAGAAATGACCCTTACATGCCTCAAAATGACACTATTTCCCTCATTGTCGGGAATACATCTTCAAAATATTTGATCAGTATAATATTCGAATAAGTAAGGGTCATCTCAATAAAAGTTCTTTACTTGGCTTAAAAATTTTCTTTTATCCTAGGTACTCCAAGGAGCTGACAAATCTCTTGTAACAAGAATAAAAAAAAACATTAAGTTATCATAAAAAAAACAAAAAAAAAGGAATAATATATATTTGAAGTTAACCTTAAAAAACACATTAGAACAAATTTTGTTTTCTTCCAAGTAAAGCCTTATAACTATGTGTTGATATATTGAGCATAAAAAGAAAGTTTATTAATATCTTGATTAAGAGGTATGTAACAGACATATAAATCTAATGAGAATTTGTTTATTTGAATAGATCAATGAAAGTAAAATGATGAATGCCTTGTTTTTGGATTTTGTAAATTGTTTTTCTATTTTAATGCTTTAATTACTAGGGATTAATAATAAGCTAGTTGAGGGGTGTGATCGCTACTTAAAAGTGCATTTTCATTAAAGTTTTATATCATCATATTGCACTTAAAGTATCATTAAATTCCTTAACTTAAGCATGTTTTATAATAACATGTCTGATAATATAAAATATATTTAATTTATGGTAAATACTCATTTTAAATACAGGTTTGCAAAATAGGCATATCTCACAATTTAAAGTATTGATTGATTTGTTTAACTATTGAAATTGAGAAGATAAAAAGAAGGTTAAGCTTAAAGAAGAAATTCTAGTTGGGTTAGTTTAATTGAAACTAGAATACTATTTAGTTTTTGGGTCATAATTGAAGTTGTAGACCTTGAATTTATATGTGGTTTATCTTGATGGAAAGCAAAAATATAGGTCTAAAACATTAATGAAGAGTCCAAAATTCACTATTGTCATTTTCAAGTTCAAATCTTAGCAACAAAAAAAAAAGTCTGAATCTATCCTGTAGTCCAGACACTGTTCGATGTTCAGCTAATATCTAGAGTTCTAGAAGTCCAAATGAGTCCATTCATTTTCGGTTGGAAAGCTGAGTCAAATACCCATAACTTTCAAGAAGATCATGTGTTCAAATTTTGATATTATCAATGACGTTTTGTTCAGCCATCAAATCAATAGCTAACCACTAAATCAATAGTTCTAAATTTTAGCCTATAAAAGAAGGCATTTATCATACATTTAGGCATATAGGTTTTCAGATAAAGATATTGCTCTTGCTTTCTTTCTTTATATTTTTGTAATGTTCAAGTTTTATTTCATGTTATATTCTCATTAATTTCTTGTTTATGCATATCATTTCATTTACTCTTCTTAGTCAATTTATTTTTGAGTAATAAAAAAAATTTGGACTATACTTATTTGAAATACCATTAATGAATTCTTTAACCTTGACAATTGTTTAATCTTTACATTAATATCACATCTTAAAAGTTCTCTTGAACTCTGTTTCTTTTATTATTTGTGGTTTTGTATAGTTAATCTCCTTGAGGATCGACCCGGTCTTGCCGAGTTATTTATTATTTTGATACTCATGCACTTCAGAGAAGACATCAATTATTTGATGGTGTCAAGTTTTTGGCGCCGTTGCCGGAGAGGTAAGTTACTGTATAAATTTTATTTTATTTTATTTTATCTAATTTTTGTTTCTTCCTTTTCTTTTTCCTTTCTACACTTGTATAAGAGTCTGGTCATGCATATTAAGTGGTGGACTTTCTAGGAAATCTTTATCCTTTTCAGAAAACATGGTCGAATAGGATAACTAGACACTTGATAATGAGAATAACCGTATTAGAACACTTAGAGACCATATGAATCTAACAAGAACAACTGCACCAGTATGTATATTTTTCCCTCCTGATGCATCTCACTTCAATTTAAACCAGGTATTATTCAACTTTTACCTACTTTTCATAGCTTAGATCTAAAAAATCTATACTTGCATTTGAGAGAATTTAATGAGGTTTGTAATACTTATAATGACTCAAATTGTAGCATGAACACCATCAGATTAAAGCTTTTTCCTTTTTCATTAAAAGATAAAGCTAAAACATGGCTGCAAAATCTTAGGTCAGGATCTATTCGTGCTTGGGATAAAATGCAACAACAGTTTTTGAAGCTTTTTCCTTCTCATAGAACAAACTTTTCAAATAATAAATCACCACTTTCACTAAAAAATCAGGAGAAACATTTTACCAGTGTTGGGATAGGTATAGAGACTTGCTTAATACATGTCCTCATCATGGTTTTGAAACATGAAAATTGGTTTCACACTACTATGAAGGGTTCACACCTAAAGATAGGCAAATGGTGGAATTGATGTGAAATGAAACTTTTGAAGATAAAGACTCTAATGAAGCAATAGAGTACATAGACTTGTTAGCTGAAAGTGCTCAAAATTGGGACACCACAGACACTTGCGAGGCACCGGGTAAAAATCAGTCTCATACATCTAGTGGAGGCATGTACAACCTTAGGGAAGATCATGGCTTCCAAGCCAAATTTGCATTTTTAGCTAGAAAAATCGAGGCACTAGAATTGAAAATGAGTGGTCAATTAAAATCCATTCAAGAAATTGTGTGTCAAATCTGTGAAATTAATGAATACTTAACCAATGATTATACAACTTTGTCATCTTTTAAGGAGTGTTTTCATGAACAAGCCAATGCTTTAAACAGTTTTCAAATGCCACATGTTAATCCATACTCGCAAACGTACAACCTTGGCTAGAGAAATCATTCAGATTTTAGTTAGAAGAGTAGTAACAATAATTCACAAACTGATTTGACTTGATCCATGTGTTGGCTTCCCGAGCTACTTGCACTTGAATTGTATTGTCCTTTCGGATTTTGCCGTGGTTGAGAAGGAAACTTACCTTTCTCTTGAAAACTGAGAGTAGTTTGAGCATTTTAAGTGTTGTTTATCTCTTGCTTTTCAATGAATGCATTTAGTGTTTCCTCAAGATTTCTTCTAGGATGGGGAACATAAAGAGATACATATCCATGAGAATTTTGAAAATTATGGTGTGCTTAAAATGATGGCTGTGAAGTTTGTGTATTATTGTTACTACTTTTCCAATTGAAATTTAAATAATTTCTCCAACCAGGGTTGTACGTTTGCGAGTATGAATTAAGATTTGGCCTTTGAAAACTGTTTAAAACATTAGCTTGTTCATAGAGGCATTCCTTGAAAGAAGGCAAAGTTGGACAATCATTGGTTGAGTATTCATTAGTTTCACAGATTTGACACAATTTCTTGAACAAATTTTAATTGACCACTCATTTTCAATTCTAGTGCTTCGATTTTTCTAGCTAAAGATGCAAATTTGGCTTGGAGGCCATGATCTTTCCTAAGATTGTACATGCCTCCACTAGATGTATGAGGTTGAGTTTTACCCAGTGCCTCATAAGTGCCTGTAGTGTTTTAATTTTGAGCATTTTCAGCTAACAAGTCTATGTACTCCATTGCTTCATTAGAGTCTTTATCTTCAAAAGTTTCATTTTACATCAATTCCACCATTTGCCTATCTTTAGGTGTGAACCCTTCATAATAGTGTGAAACCAATTTTCATGTTTCAAAACCATGATGAGGACATGTATGAAGCAAGTCTCTATACCTATCCCAACACTGGTAAAATGTTTCTCCTGATTTTTTAATGAAAGTGGTGATTTATCATTTGAAAAAGTTTGTTATATGAGAAGGAAAAAGCTTCAAAAACTGTTGTTGCATTTTATCCCAAGCACGAATGGATCCTGACCTAAGATTTTGCAGCCATGTTTTAGCTTTATCTTTTAATGAAAAAGGAAAAAGCTTTAATCTGATGGTGTTCATGCTACAATTTGAGTCATTATAAGTATTACAAACCTCATCAAATGCAAGCATAGATTTTTTAGATCTAAGCTATGAAAAGTAGGTAAAAGTTGAATAATACCTGGTTTAAATTGAAGTGAGATGCATCAGGAGAGAAAGCTATACATGCTGGTACAGTTGTTCTTTTTAGATTCATATGGTCTCTAAGTGTTCTAACACGGTTATTCTCATTATAAAGTGATTAGTTATCCCTTTCGACCATGTTTTCTGAAAAGGATGAAGATTTCATAGAAAGTCTACAACTTAATATGCGTGACCAAACTCTCATGCAAGTATAGAAAGAAAAGAAACAAAAATTACATAAAATAAAATAAAATTTATAATTTATACAGTAACTTACCTTTCCAGCAACGACGCCAAAAACTTGACACCATCAAATAATTGATGTCTTCTCCCAAGTATAGGAGTGTCAAAGTAATAAATAACCTGACAAGACTGGGGTCGATCTACAAGGAGATTAACTATACAAAACCACAAATAATAAAAGAAACAGAGTTGAAGAAAACTTCTGAGATGTGATATTAATGTAAAGATAAAACAATTGTCAAGGTTAGAGGATCCACTAATGGTATTTCAAATAAGTATAGTCCAAACTTTTTTTTATTACTCAACTGAAAACCATACACAAATAAGGTTTCGATCATATGATTTATCATTAATGACTCATTTTAAATTATTAACATGATGATACTAATTATTTTATTTGAGTAACACCAATACTTGTAAGTGTTGTTAGGTATTCATGATGCTAACTTATATCCACAACAAATCCAGTTCCTTTCATATCACAAATATCGGTTATCCATATAGTAGGCTATGAAAGAATCAAGTATTTATTGTATCAAGGGTTGTACACCATGAATCTAGACCCACCACTTAACAAGCAGGATATTAAGAATGAGTAAGATAACAATTATAAAACATGTTAATAGCAAACTTTCTTGAAATAAACATTAAAGTTCATGTTGAGTTTGTACTATACTTATGGAGAATTCTTACTTCTCAATCTTATTACAAAATATATTCCTGATTATATACAACATCTACAAATCTATATTAGGAAGGCTATTAACTACACATAAATAGGTGTTATTATTTGGACTTGATTTATGGAAAAGAAAATCTGGCTTTCTATATTTATTTTTCATAAATCAGGTTCAGATCAGATTCAAATCTGCCTTGATTTCTTCAGAATCTTCAACTTACACTATTAGTGTAACTTTTTTACCTTGACAAAAATAAACTTAACTAAATATAAAGAAGAAGAAAAACATAAATAAACAATATAAAAACATGATTATGATATAAATTTGAATATTATAAAAATATAAAGAAAGAAAGCAGGAGCAATATCTTTATTTAAAAACTCAGATGCCTAAATGTTTGATAAATGCCTCCTTTTATAGGCTGCGATTTAGAATTATTGATTTGGTGACTAGACAAAACATCATTGATAACATCAGAATTTGAACACATGGTCTTCATGAAAGTTGTGGGTATTTGTCTCAGCTTTTCAATAAAAAAAAAACTCATTTGGACTTTTAGAACTCAAGATATGGGTTGAACCCCGCATAATGTCTGGGCTGCAGGACAGATTCAGACTTTTCTTTTGTTGCTAAGATTTGAACTTAAAAACAACAGTAGTGAATCTTGGACTTTTCATGAATGTTTTAGATCTAAGTCTTAGCTTTCCATCAAGATAAACCATATATAAATTCAAGGTCTACAGCTTCAATTATGACTCAAAAACTGAATAGTATTCTAGTTTGAATTGAACTAGCCTAACTAGATTTTATTCTCTAAGCTTAGCCCTCTCTTTGTCTTCTCAATTTCAATAGTTAACACCTCAATCAATCCTCTGAATTGTGAGATATAATTATTTTGTAAATCTACATTTAAAATGAACATTTATTATAAATTAAAGTATTTTATATTATCAGATTTATTATTCTAAAACATGCTTAAGTTAATAAATTTAATGATATTTTAAGTATGATGATATAAAACCTTAATGAAAATGCACTTTTAAGTACCGATTAAAAAACATTCAGTCTAGTTATTGTGTTAGCATTTCTCATAAGTGGATAGTTTTATTAGATATTTTTGGCAAGTGGCAACATTTCTATTTGTCCATCTTGATATAAGAGTTCAAAATGTAACAACACTTGTAAATTCTCTTGCACACACAGGGAGTTTTTCATCTTACCTAGTGCCAGCTGCTGCTCTTGGAGCAATGGGATATTGTTACATGTGGTGGAAGGCAAGATTCTTAATGCTTAAAATTAAAACTATTTCTTCTCACAAATGCTGATAGTGTTGCACATGTTAGCACATTGGCTTCTTGCTGATTGAAGTGTGTATGCATCGTCTATTTGCTTTATGGCACAGGACTGGTCATTTTCAGATGTAATGTTTGTAACAAAGAAAAATATGGCAAATGCTGTTGCAACTGTGTCAAAACAAATGGAGAATGTATCAGAAACATTGGCTGTAAGTAGTCTGGGCTATTCTTTTGAATAAGTCTTATGTCTTAGATAGCAACTCTATTTTTTGGATCCTTTGCAGTATTCTTAGTTCTCAATCGGCCATGAACTTGTGCAGTCAACCAAAAGACATCTAACAAAAAGGCTGGAAAATCTGGACTGGAAGATTGAGGAGCAGATAGAAACATCTAAGCTCATTGCCAGTGATGTACTTTCAATATTCTCCTTTTACTATTGATAGATATCAATTATTTCTCTCTCTTTCTTGTTTTCCCACCTTTCTTCATTTCCTAGGGCATAAGGTGTGCTTAATTGTATACAAGCCAAGCTTAGCTAACCATCACTTAACATGTCTAGCTCAGCTTGTAGAAATATGTAGCACAGTAGGAACATGAACTTAAACTTGATTGAGCTACCGAGTGAATCTGGTCTGTTATGTGGTCATAGAACAGAAAGGCAACATGATGTAGAGTAGAAAAGAGAAGGGAAAAGGCAGAATAATAGAGAGGAAATAGGGTAGAGAAGAGGGACATTTAATTTGATTGAGAAATGAAAAATCATGTGCCTGTTAAGTTTGATAGACTTAAGTAACGAAAGGTTGGATTTGAGAATCTGGTGAAACCAAAGGTTACAACAGCTTAATCTATTACACGAAGTTGTGATTGAGAAAACATGTAATATATAAGCTACATTAATAGGTTTCCCCTGTTTTCTTTTAGCACAATATTTTCTTTCTTTTTTGTGTAGCTTAAATAGTTCACCTCAGTGACCTCACTCTATTCCTTGCCTGTAGTGACATGGATTTAAATATATACTGCGAGGGGGGGCCTAATAAAGAAGAACCTTGTTTGATATTGAGAATCTATGTATCTGTTGATTTGGGTACAGTTTGAATTAGAATTTGGGATCATGGTTTATTGTGGTGGTAGAAGTATTGGGTGCGGAGCAACTTCGCATTGAAGAGCACAATTTCATCCCAGTGACTCTTCACATAATCCCGTTTTACATAGAATAGGACCACGTAATGATCTTCACAAAGGAAGGTCTGCATCCACTATGCCCAAAGGATTCTCTTTCTGATAAATTAAGAAAAATGTGGAAATTTGTGTCCCAATGCATCTGATTCTGTTTCTTATGAACTCCCATACCCACTCACAAATGAATATGCAGACAGCAGATAGTATTTTAACTAGTTCATCTCATATCCAGATAGACATGTATTTCAGCTATGGCAATATTACTTGCATGCAGGTAGATGAGATGAAATCAAACCTTTCCCAAATCGGATATGATGTTGAATCAATCCATCAAATGATATCTGGCCTGGTGAGTTGTGATGCTGCTTCTTATTTCTTAAATTTAGTTCTGATTGAAGGATGCCTTTGTTGACTCCTCATATCTCTAAAATCTCAACAGGAAGGAAAGCTTGAACTTCTCGAAAGCAAACAGGTTTCATTTAGTCTTCTTACTCAATGAGTTCCTTCTAACAATTTGCAGTGGCTCAGAAATTTTTGAATCCATGCCATGCAGGATACCACAAACTCTGGTCTCTGGCACCTATGTCAATTTGCTGGAGGCTTTAAAGATGGGCTTGGTACTAAAGTTTATCAGGTCTGATAACCATCTGCTGCAATTTCACCTCCTTTCCGCTTATAATAATTTTAGGTGATGGACGTTTTGCCAATTATCCACTATCTCCCTGCCTCTTCCCTCTTCGTTCTCCCAGCTTGCTTTGCCAACTTTATTGGCATCTACATGGATAATGCCCAGGTTGTGACCCTTGCTCTGTGAGGTGTTGAGGGATGGGCTTCTTGGGCTGATTCTGGTCGCACCTTGTCAATCGTTGTACTTAGTTACTAATTGAACTATTTTACCTTGGGATTTTGTTAGGATGTTGGTGCTAAGCTAGCGAACCCTTCAGCAATGTCATATGAAGAAAGGTCTCTAAAGGTATGTCAACTCCCATTTTCTTCACTTATTCCTCATTCCATTTTCCATGACATGGTCCATCATATTGTTTCAGGGTCTTCAATTTATTGCTGAAACCAGTAGAAAATGTGAAGAATGATCTTCATATCTACCCTGGTGAAAAAGTCAAAACTGTGAAGACGAGAGTACACAGGTCATATCCGGTCGGGTTTTCTTTGACCCGAGACATTGTCGGATCCGGCATATAGATTTCAATTATCTACTGGATGTTTTTGATTTTTTATGCAGACATCCTTTCTTTTGATTCCATGATGTGCATGGCTCGTTAGATTGACTTATCGATTCTTGCAATGAAAAATGCCGGTTAGCTTTGGGTTGCTCAAGTGTATTTACCAATTGCTTCCAGGATTCTCTTGTTTCCATGATTTGCTCTGATTTTTTTTTTTTTTTTGTAACTACATGTCAATGCTACTTTTTGAAATAAACCTCCAAGCATTTTGAGAAGGTTTTTTTATGCAGACGGGGAGTAGGAGTACAAAAAAAGATATTTTTATGCATGCATCAATGTTTTAATTATATTAAGCTTTATTGGTTTTATGATATTCAGCCATATTCGAAACCTTCTATCCGAGTTATTCTTGTAATTAAGATGCATAAAATGTGGAAAAAAAGTACTTGTTCTGATATCGAAATCAAAAGCCAGCAAAAATAACCTCTCTAAGCGGGTTATTCTTCGTGATGGGTGGAAATAACAAGTAATTTTTGTTTTTTATCAATTAAAAAAAGGATGGAATTGTCATTTAGTAATTTAGTTACTAAAAATCCTAATTGATCTCAATGTCTAGATAGATGCGATTGATTGTATATAGGGAGAACGTGTAACCCCTATTACACCTTACCCAAGATAAACTATATTGTTTGTTTGTCTAATGTAAAGTAAAGTATTATTGTGTTTTCTTACCATTGGTCTATCTAACGTTTAAGAAAAGTCATCCCCGGTAAAGAGATTTTTATCTTATCTTGTTAAAACTTAACCATTCTAATGTCAAAAAAATAAATAAATAAAAGAAAGAATATTTTATTCAATATTGGAAATATATCTTACATATAAGTTTATAATACTGTATTTTAAAAGAAAACAAAATAATTTTTTTGGTGTTCTTGAAATGTAGGCCAAGTTTTCGTGGCTTTAATAAATTGGTTATTAAATAAAAAAATTCATGAAAAAATATCAACAAAAGTATTTTTTGAATTTTTAAAAATGCTAAATCATGCCTTGTATATTTTTAATTTTTATTATTTATAAAAATATATTTTTTATTTTTTATTTTTGAGAGACTTGGCCATATGTACACAAATAAAAACATGTATTTTTTTATTTTCTTTGAATAAGAGAATTTTTACTTTTTTGTAATTTTCTGAAACTTTTGAAGAAAAGCGGGTATATTTAATACCGGGTTAATATTTTATAGTATAAGTCTACAATCCAAATATTAAATAAATTGGTTGGAAAACAAGCGAGGGAACCAAAAATAATTTTAAAATGGTCCTTGAATTTCTTTAGCATTTTTAGAAATTATTTGGGGTTTGTTTGGCAAAAACACAAAAAATAAGAAAATAAATATTTTGGGAAAATCAACATGGCGTGTTGCCAAACACGCCCTTATCAATAAAAAAAAAAGGCTTAAAAAAATACCTCAAAGCTGTGTTTGACAAACACGTCTTAAGGACAAAAATTGTGTTTTTTTTCTTTGCTAAAATTTCATTCAGCCAAACATGACCTTAAGCTGATGGACTC
>Ga0307511_10005464_pt1 | contig 12921 bp, 18 predicted proteins | sample 13_EM_MG_FD_200266 | JGI IMG/M metagenome (GOLD analysis project Ga0307511, IMG submission 200266) | Populus trichocarpa ectomycorrhiza microbial communities from riparian zone in the Pacific Northwest, United States - 13_EM | ecosystem: Host-associated > Plants > Roots > Unclassified | place...
CACACTTTCCTTGGATACAGGTTCAGGTGAGGCGCGACTTGGAAACAAGTTTAATTCGACGAAAAGTGCGGCTGATGTTCCTCGTGGAACCTCGTATTCACGTCTCTCCATCATCTCCACTTTCATGCCGTCCATCCTGAAGGAATTCCACGGAGAACTCCGTTCTTGCGCACGATCTGGAGATGAAAAGACAGGGAATGGCTATATCCGGCTCGTTCAACCAAACATCAACCCCTGCCGATGAGATCCCAAGGTTTAAACTTGCTGAAGGGAGCCAAATGTCCGAGGGTCGGGTAGCAACGCGTTCACAAACGCGTGGAGCATCTCCTTCCGAGTAATTCAGAGCTAGGTTGGCGTGAAAGTCGGTAATGATTGTACGGCTTGAGGGGTACGAAATGGGCGGGCTGAAAAGGTCAATGGGGGTAATGGCAGACAGGAGCAGGCGGCGACGGTAACTGAGAGGCTCTGGGCAACGTAGAGGGACTTTGTTGATCGCTGTCTTCGGTGCCGGCGGAAAAGGCAGTTGCAATTCTGCAAGCATCTTGGGAGCTGTATGATGGGGACGGAGTGCGGTTAGTCGTCATTCTCGACAGCAATGGAGACAAGTCGCGTACAGGTCGTCAGGTTGGGCATAACGCACACATCTATGGCGAACCCGGCAAGCCTTTGACGCGCCCAGCATCTCCGGGGGAAGTGGGAGGAGGACGGAGGTGATCGACATCGAAAGACGGCAAGAGGTGTCAGTGCGGCCACAGAGGTGAGTGCCGGCCCGGGGGTAGCGGCACCCTCGAACAGACGGAGTCTCTTCACGGAAGTAAAAACCGGCGACTCCGTCAATCCAGAAGGGCTCGGAGAGGACAAAGAGTTGGAAAAGATGCGAATGGACGATGAGGTCAGTAGAAGACTCGAATACTGGCACCGCGGTTCCGCCACTCAACGTCAATCGTTGACCGTCGGTGTTGGAATTTGACCGAGCGTCTAGGTGCCCCCCCTCCTGTAAACGCCTCCCTTCGGGTTCAGGCTGGACTCCAATCTACACTCGTATCCCACCACTTTTCGCTTGGCGGACCTGTTCGGCGTCATGGGCAAACTCCCCCCAACCGTGTTTCGCCACTTGGATAAGTCCACCAAGTTCCCAGAGCAATTGCTCGATGTTATCAATCACCGGGGGTTTGCCAGTCACTCCAGCCCAATTGACGAGGCAATGGAGATCGCTGATTATCTGGACCAAGTACCCTCTCTCTATCAACTCCGATGTCATCCGCTGAACTTGCCGCAGGCACTAGATGAGCTGGACCACACTAGTGCTGCCTTCGTACAAGTCCTTCTTAATCTTGAGAGAATCTGCATGTCCCGGACGTACATTCCATCATCACACATCATACCAGCCAGGCTGCTCAACGTTGACGAGAGCCACACTACCTCGGGCGGATTTTCCGATACGTTTCAGGGAACTTTTTGTGGACTCGACGTTTGCGTCAGGAGGTTGAGGGATGCTTCCACCGATCTCCCCCGGAAGGTCGAAAAGGAACGTACACCACTGTTAATCGTTCAATATTTCCTAACGGCTTCAACAGATGCTGTACCGGGAGGCCTTGATACGGAAATGCCTAATACACGCCAACCTCGTCCCGTTCATAGGCGTAACCCTTTACCCTCTCCAGATTGTGTCGGGGTGGATGCTGGGCGGGGATCTGACCACTTATGTCAAGTCAAATCCACGGGCGAGCAGGATCGCCCTCGTGAGTCCTTTTTTGATACCCCCCCCCCTAGAATATGGCCTGAGCTTTCCAACAGTTGGTTGATGTCGCAGAGGGGCTTAATTATCTTCACAAGTGCGGCGTGGTTCACGGTGGCCTTAAAGGAGTGGGTGGCCCATCGTTGCCGAACTCCGGTCCCTTATCAATGCGTGTAGACGAATATCATGGTGGATGCCAATCACCACGCGCGCATAGCAGGGTTCGGCCTCGCTTGGGATCAGGAAGTCTTAGATGAAACCGATGATACGGCAGACGGATCTATGTCTTGGACTGCGCCGGAGATCTTGAAGGGGCAAGTCCCATCTAGCGACAACGCGGACGTTTTCTCATTCGCGATGGTCATAGTCGAGGTGTGTTTGAGGTGATCCGTCCGTGACTGACCTCTGACCGATCGCATGCACACTTCCATTGAGGTCTTCACTGGTTCCGTTCCGTTCAACCTTCATCTGCCCACCATGGTGGGATTGGCGATAATACGGGGGGATCGTCCTTCACGACCCACCCACCGCAAATTCACGGATGAGTTGTGGGAATTGACGCAATGTTGTTGGCGTCAAGAACCTCACTTGCGTCCAAGAATGTCAGCAGTGACGGAACGCTTGCGTGGCCTGTCAGTACCCACTTCGTTCCATAATCAGGCGCTAACCAATCTAACCATTCTAATGTCTATGGTAACCTCAGCCCTGCCCTCCGCAAGAGGTCGTCTTCCGCACCCCCTCACCCAAACCCGAACTCCTGTAGGCAGGGTAGAGCCCCAAGGCGAAAAAGTATATCCTCACCAGATCACGTAACCCTGCGAGAATTCCTTCACCTCTACGGGCCACCTTACTCCCACGATCGACCCACTGGCTTCAGGCTTGACACGTCCGCTGGACCACGAGACCCGCAGAGTGAGTCCAAACCTCCAGCATCCCTGGAAGGATCCACTGACGAGGATGGCTCTTCACCAAACTCCCTTCCAATCACCCCGAAGACCCCACGAACCTCGGGGTTGGATCGGGTCTTACCCCCCTCGTCGCCTCCACAACGTCGCGGGATGAACAATCGCCCAGCCCAGTGGATCCGGGGGACCCCGTAGGAACCATTTACGAGGACTCACCGTACTTTCTACCTGGGGTGACACTGAATGACACTATTCCTTATACTTTGGGTGAATTTGCGGATGTCTGGAAAGGCCGGCAGGATGGGAACGAGGTTTGCATCAAAGCTTTTCGGTCCCACGCGACGTTGAATCTGGACAAGGTCAATCGGGTACGTGGTGGTTCCCTATTATGACGAGAGGGGTGGGCTCAATCTGAACCAGAGGTTCTACCGTGAGAGTGTGGGGTGGAAAGACCTCTCTCATCCTTACGTTCAACCCTTTCTTGGAGCTTCGGAGACGTTATTCATCATCAGCCCCTGGCTGCCAAACGGAGACATCGTCAAGTACATCGGAAGTCGTCGGGACCCAGATCTGGTACTTCTGGTGAGCGACCACCGCAGCTCCTGGAACGAACTGCCTGAGAACCCCGTCCTCGGTAGCTTGCACAAGCGGCGTGTGGTCTCGAATACCTACATTCACAAGGTATCATACATGGTTGCATCACTCCGGTGAGAGATAGAGTCTATCAAAGACGGCCACGGTACCAATTTCCAATCCGTCCAGGGAAACATTTTGATCACTGCAGAGGATACTGCACGCCTTGGAGGCTTTGGGATCAAGGGAATCGTCACCGACCCCACTGTCATAGAACGAGACGCCATGGCCACTCCCATATCCGTTACCTATTACATGGCCCCAGAGCTGCTGGACCCACCGCAGTTTGGCTTCGCGCACGGCAGCCCTTCGAAAGAGAGCGACGTTTACTCTTTTGGCATGACCACCTACAGGGTACCCTGTTTCTATTTCGTGACTCGTGCCGTTAACAGAGGTCTCTTCCCTATGAACAGGTCATCTCAGGAGTACCGCTCTGCACTTTGGAGGACCAGAAGAGACTTACCATCTTTGACATTATATCCGGCAAAAGGCCACCCCGCCGAAGCGACGAGATCCCTGATCTACTCTGGGACATCATTGTGCGTTGCTGGGGCCAGAGTCCACCCTCCCGGTTGTCCGCTAGTTCTCTACATCAGGGATTGGCTGAACCGGTGATTGACACGGTAGACAAGGCAAATGTTATCGCGCCCACTTCTTCCGCCGAGGCTAACACCAACTACAGATGCTCAAAAAATACACCGGGCCGGACGAGGGACGATTGACACTTTTTAATGGACTCTGCAAGATGTGCGGTCGCCACCGGTTACTCCCCGGCTCTATGCGTATCTCGGACCACTCGTGGGAATCCACCGGCGACGACCGCTATGGGGGCCAGGCGGTCGTGTCTCAGTGCACATACAAAGGAAGGCAGGTGGCCGTAAAGGTCCCTTATCTGTACCTTACCAGTGACTTTGATCGCATCCTCAGTGTGAGCGTTCCGCCTACACACACTTTCCATCGGTTTTAACAAGTAGATCACAGAGATTCTGTAAGGAGGCAGTTGCTTGGAAATACCTCCAGCATCCAAACATCCTACCCCTGCTTGGTGTGACACAGGCTGAGCAGCGATTCGCAATGGTTTCAGAATGGATGAAGAACGGAAACATCAATGACTTCATTCGGGGAAATCCCAACGCGAACCGCATTGAGCTTGTATGTGCGCTCCTTGATCCGCGCCTGTTCTCGACTAACGTGTTCAGCTCGTCGACGTTGCGAAGGGTTTGGCATACATGCACGGGCTTCACCTCATCCATGGGGATCTGAAAGGGGTTTGTGGCGATTATAAACCAGACACCCGCGTATCTCTGATATCCTTTCACCAAGGCCAACATCCTTATCAACAATGATCGCCGTGCCTGCATCTCTGACTTCGGTCTTTCAACTATAACTCGCGCTAGGAGTCACGCCGCTGCAACCTCGTCTCGCGCCTCTTTGCTCTCAAACGATACAGTCATGTCATATACTGCTGGAGGGACGGTGCGGTGGATGAGTCCTGAACTTCTTTATCCCGAGAAGTTCGGGATACTGGGGTCAGAAAATGATCGGCCGACCAGGGAGTCCGATTGCTATGCTCTTGGAATGGTTATCTACGAGGTTAGTGCTCCTTGCTGATGAACCCGGCGTATGTATGGGCATTGACATTGCAGTCAGGTTCTATGTGGCCACGCCCCATACCACGAGCTCTCAGGGAACGAAAGGGTCATTCTTACTGTCATGGATGGGGTTCGACCGAAGAAACCGGCCAAAATGACACAGCTTGGGTTCACCGAGGCGTTATGGGACATCGTCGAACGGTGTTGGGTGGAAGATCGGAAGGCAAGGCCGGGTGTGGATGATATCATTTCCAGTCTAAACGATGCATTACCGTCCTGGCAAACGAGACGGCAGGTCAGCGTCCGCAGGACTATCTCCTCGTTACTTGGGGACCCTCGGTGATGGTCTTTCTTCCTTCGCTTCCTTTCCCAAAAATACCTTATCTACTGTATAGTACATCCCAATGACAGAAGCTGCGGTTCGCCTCCGACCGTTCACTAGGTTCATACCCACGTCTTCTGGGCGAAGCGACGGGCGCTCCTAGTACCTCGATGTGTCGCTTTGGGTAAGTCCTTGCGTCTTCCCCGAGGAAATCATCGACCATATCCAGGACAATCCTAGAAGTCTTAGAACACGCTCGCTCGTTGCCAGCTCATGGGTGATTTCCCGTGGTCGGCCAATTCGAAGGGTACGCTCATTTGCATATCCAGTCGGTCCAATCTGGATGAATCTTCGGTGGCTTCCCCAATGCTACCCAGTGAAGTGAATGACGAGGGGGACCTTTATGTGAAGAGATAGGTGTCTCCGAAGGATCGGGGAACTCCGATTCCCCATGCGCGCCGGGCCCACATAAAAATCGGGCGATTCCCACGCCAATAATCATCCCCTTCACCTCACCATCTTCCCGTCCGATTCCTCTCGATTTTATCACGTCCGGGATGGTCAACAGATCCTAGGCACAACTGGATTTCGCCAACCGTCACCCTTCGAGTTGTGGTCACTCATTATAAGGACGATCGGCCCCTGCGTTATCGGCGGAGGGTGCGAACACCATGGATACGCCGGATTGCGACCTCGTTGTTTATTTGGCCGATTGAGATTCAATGATCCTGCAAGGTTCGATGTAACGTCATTCATACCCCGCTGCGCCTGTTCTAACAAGACGCGTCGCAGCGAAATCGTGCCTCCGGATATATCCCATATGCTCTCTGAGACTGTACGCGCGCGCATTTGTCTCACGTGCCTCCAGAAGTTCGAGGGCAGGGACGGAGACAAGGCACGATTCGACCTCTTCAGCGGCCGATGTCTGCTCCAGGAATGGGAAGAAGCCGAGTTCCCTGGGAACGTCAGAGATGGGTTGGAAACCGGTGTTGTTGGTGTCGTCGGAGTAAGCCATTTGGATTCGGTCAGAAGTGAACTATCCGTGGCTTATATACGTCCCAGCCGTGAGAGGTGGCCGGGGAGTGGCTTCGTCAAATACACCCTTTTAGGCCATGTATTTGGCCCCCATTGTCCATCAAATCCCGGATTGTGGCGCCAGCACATCCCCAGACCTATCGGGCCCGATAACCAAACGGGTGGTTCCCGGTTTTTGATGAATGGTAACGTTCGTATAAACCCCAGTCAATCAATTTGAGCACGGATCGAGTCGCAGTTGCGTGGGCGGGCGGAAATGTGTCCGCCATCGTCTCCACGGCCATTTTGCGATATGCCTGGTTTCATGAACGCGTCACGACCTGACATGGGACCCAGGACGATCCCCATGAATACGCAGAGAGAAAGAGAAGAGTCATTCAAGAATTCGGTCGCTTCATTGAACACGGTGCGGCGATGAGGGTCGTATCGTTCTGCGCCGGCCATATGATAACCTACGAGTCACAATCGTCGTAGGTGAGGGCGAATGTACCCTCCAAGATCTCGGGGTTTGTTGTGATGGAGGCTGGAGGGTTTGGCCATGACTCGGCCGGGATTCTACATCACATTTATATCCCTAGTAGTAGTAGTGTGGTTCCGCCATTCAATATCAATCGTTGACCGTAATTGGAACTTGACCGAACTTTTTCTACATTACTACACCTACGTCACTGGAGAGCGTCCCACGCAGGCATTACACTGCCAGGCCTGTACTCAACGTGTGAGACGTGTTCCCGGAGTTGGGATATCTCCTTTGCCGTTACAAATGTGTTGTCCAGATTGATGATCGAGATTACGGAGAGCTTCGCACCCCTCGACGCCCGTTCCTTCGCCATACTCAACAGCTCGCTAGTGTTGTACTGACGCGCACGGGCTGTAGGTTCGATGTAAAGCGTGAGCTGTTCCAACTTGGGGCACAGTACGGTTTGGGAGGAGTTTTTTGTTGGATTCAGGGTGAGGATGAATGGACGGTTGGTGCACCTAGCGAGCGTGAGGGTGTGAAGGTCTCCCATGGAGCTGAGGGTTTGGTAAAGGCTCCACGTCTCGATCTTGGTGGGGGCGCTCGGCTGATAATTGCACAACGTTATCGCCAGTCGTTGGCTCCTCGAAATGTCAAACTGGTCGAGGAGGGACCATAAAAATTGGGTTATTCCACCGTTGAGTTTGCCACCTCCAGATATCCGGTTGCCGAATATGTAGAGCCCCCCAGTTGGTCCGTTGAACCGCACGAATCCCCCTTCCGGACCGAAGTGGAGGTTTGTCGTAGTAATGTGAGAGAGATTCCGGAGATTATCGAGAGATGTGGGAGAGTAGGACGGAATCGGGGACTCCCCGCGAAAGGTAAACTCCAGACGCAGTAATGCACCGACTGGGATGGAGAGGTGATTGAGGAGAATGGAATGTGGTAGTTGCGCGATAACACTGAGATCCTTCAGGCGGCGGAGGGGTACCAGCCTTTCAGCGGGGGCATTGGAATATCTTGGGATTGAATCGTGGAGCTGAATGTGGCGAAGGCGAGGGGCAGACTCGAAAAAGTCGAGGAGCTGAGTCATAAGGACCTTCTCCTTGGGAACGTGACAAAAGTTGAAGGTCGTGAGGTTCGATAAACGCCTCCAAGGTAGCGGCATCGTGACCCCCGTAAGACTTAGTTCGCGCAACGATGAGAGGTCTCCGCCGAAAAGGCTGCCGGGAGGGATAGGGGCTTGGGTGTGTGTGAGGGTGATGTTTAGCGCATTGAGAAGCGGGAATGGACGAGAGAAGTGTTTGACCAGAACGAAGAAGACCTCGGTTGGACTTCCAGAGATCGACAGGGCTCCGAGTCGACCGATGTGCTTAACCGCAAGAGTGAACGCTTGGTCTCGATATAATGGGTTCCGAAGGCAGATCTCCAAGGGGGAAGACTTTGATCGTTCGATGTAGACCTTAGTTTTCCTGACGTTGGTGCAGTCCAAGTGGGTCCACAACGAGGCAGACGACACGATGGTTTCCCTCCAGCTACGACATACGTGGGTCAACTTGATCAAACCCTTGTCCCTGTCACTGTCTTCCCAGTAGGTTGGAATCACGGCAAAGACATCCGGGGGGATTCTGTTGACGGGGGCGAGGGCGTTCTTCGTTAGCCGAGCTAGGTTGAGCACCTGGTATGCATCATGTTCGATAGCATCGACCTAGGAGAATACGACACCGTAAGTCGCCATGCGCATACAGTTCGCCTTTCTTCCACCATTGCCTCACCTCAGCCCCGCTCAAAGTCGTCGCTTTCCTACAGAATCGCGTTTTAGTACTTCGATAATTGTCCGTCTAGGAGCCTCAGACGTACCATCCATTGAAAGCGGCAACCTCTAACTTCCTTTTGGCTGCGCCTAATAGTTGAGCGATAGAGAACTCGTCGCAGTCAATGACGGTGGACATGGTGGGAATTGAGTTTCGAGAGAGGGGCAGTTCCGAGTCTGATATTGACGCCTCTCGGATCATTTCCCCAATCGGCGTTTCAAAGTCCGATCAAATCCGCCGATGGGGCCGAAGGTCACGGTGGGCTCCGGTCACCCCACCCAAGCGAACTACACTTCGCAGGCCCATCCCACGCGACAGAGCCTCACGATTCCATGAGGCGAAAGGCAAGATGTTTTGTCACCGGGTTCCAGGACCCCAGAACCGAGCAGTAGCCGACCCTGCTCGCCAACCGCACCCGTCGCCACAGCCCAGGGAAAGCGCTTAAACCGCTCATCCTGCCTGTCCACAAAACCGCGATCCATTCGGGCGCACCCACCCGATCCAGCTTGCCCTCTCCAAGACTACCTCCTCGATGCTCTCCGTCATCCGGCATTCGCCACCCACACCGTACCGCGTCTCGTTCCGAGGAAATGTCGCGAACCTCAACAGAAAATACCACGCAAAAGTCTCAGGTTGCCGATTCATTGTCATCCAACGCGTTCTGGGTTTACATATGAAACACAGCCCTTCCGTTCGCCCTCTCCAAGGATGATGCTATAAAGCGCGTTGCGTCTTTGATCAGCGTAGACAAAGGTCGCGTTGGATCTCTCATGGCGAAGAACTTTCCGGATTTTGGGGCCAAGCCATTGCAACCGAGCGACCTCAAGGCAATGTATATACCTGTATGGTTTATTGACGGCGAGGCCTCGGCGATGGTGACCTGTTTGGGCGAGGAGGTACGTGGAGTAGAAATTGTGCAAATGGGACATAGTCTCACGCCCGCATAGTTGTCAGCGACGATTCATTCGTCGAACTCGTGCGTGTGATGTATTGTGTGTAAATCCTCATCAGTATTGATGCCAGCCTGCGCCCCCTAGATACATGCCCGGTTGGTTCAACCACTATAAACCCGTTTGTGTGACCCTTACCTGGTCTCCCCCGCTACAGGTTTTTCCTTTGATCCTCTATCGGCTCTCTCCTTCTCCCAACCTGGATTGGAAGACCTTGCGGTTCCTTTCACCCCAGAACTGCGACACCAACATGGAATCGACGTTTCTTGTCTACCGTTTTCAATATCTCCCATTCCATTACCAGAAGTTGTGAGATCGTTAACCCCTTCCCAAACCAAACTGCCGGGTTCATGGTTCGATCCAAAAAGCGTCGAATTTTCGATGGTGCGTTTACTAGATCGGCTGTACCTGCCCGATGCGAAGACCTCACGCGATGTTCGCAGTTGGCTGCATACCCGGTCCTACTCCCGATATACTTGATGAGATATGACTTGCAGATCCCGGCGGTGCCTGAGTCGATCTCATTCGCATGTATGGTCCAAGCGCACTCAGAGGATGTACGTGGAACCCCCTACTTCACCCACTACTCACACTAATCGCATACCCAGGCTTTGATTTATATCGCTAACGGAGAGGCAGAAAACGACGACCTTCCTCATTGGGAGGCGCACGGCCCATCGTCAAGATTCTCCAAGTTCTCCTCCCCGATCCTGCATCCTCTGGCCATGGTCTTCAGTGGGGGCGCATCAGACTGGGTGGATGCGAATATTAAATCCGAATCTAACATGGCCGCGCTGGCGGAGTATGGAGTTAGCATGGATCACCCGTGTGTGAGGGTGTTCATCAAAGAGGAAGTCTGTGCGAATAGGAAGTTCTTGGAGGTAGCTGGAACTGGTCTGGCGCTGCTCGACTTTTTCGAGGTTGGTTTACCTGTGTTTTCGTCATCTCTCTTCTGACACTTTCGCACAGAACGCCCCAAGAATGATGGAGAGCAACGAGGCATCCCAGGTGGATGGGGAGGACTCCGTTGGCACGAATCTTATGATTTTCCGGAAGAACGTTGAGGAAACCGAGGCCGTTAAGAGAGCCGCACTCAAACCGCAGTGGCTCCAAGATTTTCAAGACTCGCAAAGACGGGGACAGTTCACCCCACCGTGATGTACAGCGGGGGGAGGCTGAGTCGGTTACCACAGGTTCTACGAGACGCTACAGGGGTTATCCATACAAGCCAGCTTGTAAATTGTAAAGACTACCGGGGTGTCTTCAAATTAGCGCAGTCGTGCGCGTCATTCCAGGCTGTACCAACGTTGGGAGAGCGGGGTTACGACACTGCGCCGTTGCCGAGATAAAGAACTTTGTTTGATGTGACGACATCACTCGCGAAAACCGATGACTTGGCTGGGCGAAAGCCAATAGGGAAACTGGGTACCCAACCTGCCTAAGGTCAATGTGCGTGCCGACCGATGCGGTGGAGTCCTGGTGCCGGGTGCCATAAGTATTCTGGAGGAAACGGCCTACCGAAATGCCATCAGCCGTAGCGCCGGGCCCGTTGCTAAAACTGCGTCAAGTCAAGAAAGTGTGGCGGGCACTCTTGGTCTCGCGCCAACACCATGCCGTCAAATCGCCGCCTGTCTCAGGGCGCGTTTGATGCTACCATGCTTGATCCCCATGCACTGGACACCCCAGAAGGACTCAGCGTCGCTCTCCGTGCGATCGAAGCGATCTGCCATCGGGGTAGCCCCGACATTGCAAGGATGCTTGCGACACTCAACAGCCGCTCCTACCTTCTGGAGTATATCATTTCTGGTGCATTGCGTGTGACCATCGGCCCTCGCACGTTGCCAATGCTGACCGTTTTGCTTTCTAGTGCTGGAGGAGGAGGCGTACGAAAAGCTCTCGCAGTGGATAGCCACAGAATTTCCCATCTCTACCATGCCAAACATGATGGAAACCTCGAGTATGCGGCTCCTTCAGAGCTTCTCATCCTCGTTGCTATCCGTGGAGTATCCGTCCGCTGCCGATACACCCCCCAACCTCCGCGTGTTCCAGAGAAAAACAGAACTCTTGTTCGATATTCTCAAGACTTTTGAAGAGAATGAAAATAGAGCTTCAACCGGGGGTAAAACATCCCGCGTTACTCACAAAAAAGGCAAAGCGGTCACGAAGGGTCGTCGGTTCGGCTCATTCCCCTTCAACTCTATGGGGATTACTGTGCCAACTACGGATGCGGAGGTTAGCGATGTGTACGACGAAGTCTTAGCGCAGCTTGAAAACATATTAAAGGTGTGTAGTTTCATAGTCGATACACCCTACGTGGGATTAAACAGCCTCAGAACTACCTCCTCATTCTCAGGAGGCCGACGCTATCAAATATTTTCGAATTCATGTACACCAAGGCAAACGTTCTACCACTTTTGGCAGTTCCGTCCACTCCTGAAGAGTGCTTAAAATTTGGGAAAAGGTGAGTACTAGGGTCGGGTATCGTGATGCGTTGACAACGCTTTCCACAGGATGTTCATCCACAAGCAGTATCCACAAGCATCGGTCGCGTTTTTGAGGGCTGGGCGAGACCGGGAAGCGGCAATATGTGATGCGTACAACTTGCGAGAGAAGGCTCGGTTGAAATCCACTACAGCCAGCGCGGCCAGGATCCAGGACTTCGTTATCGCGGCCAACGCTTTCACCGCCTGTGCACGAGATTCCCCATCTAAGCAGGTCAGGGAACGTCTGGCCTGCTACGGGGCCGCCGGGGAATGCTACTTGGAAGCTCGTGAACTTAAAAGTGCAGGAGATAGCTATCGGATGGCTGAACAGTATTCTGCAGCTGCCCGCACCTACCGAGAAGGAGGATACTTTGATGAGATGGTGGAGGTAATCATCCAGCGCAGGGATGCTCTGGACGGTGGCCTCCTCGAACGCCTGATAAGCGTTGCTCAAATGTACTATTTCAAGGTATACCTCAATAATCATCGTGTCTCTAGATGCCTCTGATCTTCTCTAATTCAGCATCTGAACGCCGAGTGAGTACTTGAGTCCATTTGGCCCGAGGTGGGGCTTTCTAAGGTTTGAACAGGGCGGCTCTAAAATTGTTCCCTTCCCAGGAGGACGCATTAGAGTTCTTGGAGGATTATGAACTAGACGAATTGCGTGCCAAGCTGTTGAAAGACCTGAACAGGATTCCCGAAGCCGCAGAGATTCACGTCAAGAACGGCAAGGTGCTAAAGGCGGTCGAGATGTTGATCGCATCTGCTGTTCACAATGTTGACCATGTGCGGCCGGCAATTGAACACCTCTTAACTGCACTTTGGCGCGGTCTGACCCTTGGGGTACTTCCGGTATCCAACCCCACCGTTCCAAAGCTGCTAGTACTCTCGGATCGGTTGAACAAAAGTACCATGACGGAACAAGAAGTCAATGAGGTAGGTTCTTCTTCTCCGTCCAACCGGCGGGTCTCATGCTCTGGTACCTACAGCTT
>Ga0307511_10005465_pt1 | contig 12917 bp, 8 predicted proteins | sample 13_EM_MG_FD_200266 | JGI IMG/M metagenome (GOLD analysis project Ga0307511, IMG submission 200266) | Populus trichocarpa ectomycorrhiza microbial communities from riparian zone in the Pacific Northwest, United States - 13_EM | ecosystem: Host-associated > Plants > Roots > Unclassified | place...
CGACCCCCGCGCCCGAACGATGGCGGGCGCAGTTTCTCCCAGTGTCTAATGGATAGGGGCAGCGTCCAATCCCCGATGCGAGGATGACGGATGGCCTGGAGATGGTCCGGACACCCACCACTAATTAACGGAACTCCGTGGTGGGCGCGCTCAACAGGGGTCGCAGCTTGTCTCCGCGTTAGGGTCCCTCGGGTGGTGCACCGGACCGAGGAGCGTCAACAACCATCCGAACCTGTAGTATTGGTGTGATTTCGTTTCGTGATCCTCAGATTCCGATACTTCTCCGTGGCGGTTATCGATGACATCGACTGCAAGTGTGAGTTGGACCCTTGCGGTGACGCGTACAGATCCGGACCGACGTCCTCCAGGAACAACAGGCTGAGATCGGCAATCTAAACGCGGGATCGTCTCAACCTACCCCTGCACCGTCATGATTGAGGATCCCAAAGAGGTTACGGCTCACGACGAGACCATCATCGAAGGAACGTGCAAGCCTTCCGTTGAACTCCTAAACTCTTTTGACAGCGACGCGTTTGGATAGGTAGGACAGCAGCCCGGTCCATCATCTACAATATACGATTGGTGATGCGTGGATATAGGTCTCCCTCCTCAGACCGTCGTTCGCCGCTGTGGGACAGGCTGTCTGTACCGCAATGGAGAGTGGTGCCCTCGCTATTCCGTGATTGCGGCTGGAGCATCTTGTGCTAGGAGTCACCGTGAGTACAAAAGAGGGATGATCATGCCTACTCCTGCTCGCACTTCCTTCGGCAAGATAAACCGTGGCCGTTCGTGAAGGATATCAAGGAGGAGACGGAGTTCTACGGCAATCGACTGATCAAGCGAAGGGTAGTTGAGATCCCGAGGTAGTCAGTCTTTCCTTGCAACGGCTGGCCTGGTCACTTTCATCTCTTAAGGGCGCTCCCTCAACGAGCACAAGACAGGCATACTCGTCCCTGGTGGCGTTCTTCCACTGCCGCCAAGTTTTGGTGGTATTGCTGCGGTGGTCGTAGAACTCAATCGTGTAGACGACTGTCCACGCAAGGTGGAGAAATTGATGTAACACTCAAGAACTCGCTCTGAGGGCCCTGATACTCCCCAGCACATCCTCACCTGGCAAGAACAGGAAAGCCTAGTTCATGTTGACCAACAAACATGGCAGGTTTTCTCTTGATGACAGGTGGATTGTCGCACGTACCATTCTCCCCGGGATTCCAATGAGACCCAACGGCAGCGATGTAGGAGTACCGAGGAAATGGGCCTGTGCTTACGGTGGAATATGATCAGATCAACCAAATCGCCAATTTGCACGACCGCAAGAACCCCACAACGGCGGTAGCTCCAGGTTTATGAATCGTCTCCCCAATTGTTCCTCTAACTGGTGCTTGATGGGAAGATCACAGTAGATCACGGAGACGTATGTGCTCGTCGACTCGGTGATATCCTCCATCTCCATCACCGCACTGCCCTCGTTCGCGATCCGGATCTTGTCGGTTCGACTACTAACGCAGACTCTGACCGGATCTACCTACCAAAGCGCCACCCGGAGTAGAGGTATTCACAACCAAGTCTAACATAACCAACACCAGCTCGCGGGTTGGAGGTGGGAGGGAGGGAACGTTCGGAGAGGGGCTCATCACCAAATTTCAGGATAACCGTCCAGGATGCTCCTCTCGCAGATAGGGTTATCGAGCAAAGTGGTTGGTATACCTGACCACACCCATGTTACTTCTATTACGCTTTGGTTCCTTTAGATACGTAGTATACACTTTCACTCGTTCCTTCCCCAATTTAACCCTTCGCAAACACATCACCCTCGGACTTTTCCCCCTTCCCTGAAAACTGGCGGGACCCGATGCTGAGCCCACCAACACGTTCAGAAGAAGCATTCGGTCGGGGGGAGGGCGATCCCCCAACGTCCAGGTAATTAGGTATTTTGCCAGGAGTGGGAATTCAAATGTGAGTTTTTTCATGCCGGTAGCGCCACGGAACCCATTGTGGCGCAGTCTTGGAAGGAGGATGCCGATGGTAGCTGTCCTGCGTATAAGGATAAACACCCCGTATGTCTGGCAGTCGCAGGTGGTTCGTATGGCGAGCGGCATTGCGGGAGCCGATGCAAGCGCGTAGGTCTGACACTCAGGACGGGGTTCGTATGACCCTCCGTTACCAGCGAGCTGGCGATGGCACCGCAGGCTTGGACCTTGGGTGGAATGGTTGGGGCTGAACAGGATGATGAAGAGTGGGAACGAACCTGAAATTTCGCCGCAGCTACCCCGGTGCCGAAGAACCGATACCGGGCAGGGCACGATTCCGGCCATCATGCCATCGGTGGCGATAGCTACGGTAGCTTTCTTAGACGGAGGAAAATAATGTTGGGAGAGAAACCAGACATGGTAACGTCCAACCTGTTCGTTGGGTCCATTGACGAAGATGCGCGCCTTCAGGACGATCACGATCCCTGACCGACGATCTCCGTGAGCCACAGGACGTGGATAAGCACCTGACTGATCCAGAGAACCCTTCACCAAATTACCACAAACCTGGTGGCGACCCACAGTATCGAGTTTGCTCGACTCATTGGTACTAGAGTGCCGCGCTGCGTGTATTCCAACTTCCTCGATGACGGGTAGGGGAGGGCCCTTCAGATTGACCTCGAACTTGGTGCTACGAAGGGTCTTCTTCTCTCGAAACGGCAAACTTTCAGCCCGGAGCGAGGGTGAAAATAAAACCAAATGCGATGCTGGGCAGGCGCCTGGTCACGTTGTCAATCAGCAGCATTGGCGTCAAACTGATTATCAAGTTGACTTGATCGTCCACCTTCGCTATGCCCCGCTTCCGCAAATCGAGTCAACCGACCGATGATTCGGTCCCAACTCCTACTTCCCCCGCAAATCTGATACAAGATCTCACCTCGCAAAGGAATTCCATCGCGCTTGCTGCTACATCGGCTACTATCGCTCTCTCCATTGGCTCCGCATTCTCCAGTACCCATGATGTGCCCAATAGTGGTGCTACTGTTCAGGGGAGGGATCCGGGTTGGCAAACGGCATATGATGCAATTAGGATGGCCATGGAAACAATCAAGGAATCATCTGATTTGTGCCTTCCACTGAAGGCTGTCACCGGCGCCATTTCAGTCTTGATGAAGAATTACGATGTGAGTGTGTCCTGTTTGTGAACTGACCATCTCCTCATCCTTCACCTGTGTTCTGTTCCAGCAAACATCAGACAATGCAGAGAGCTTGAAGGGGATAAAGCGGAGGGTGCAGTCGCTGTCTGGTGTACTTACCTCTCCTGTTGATGAGGATGATTACGCTGAGAAAGGGAGGAGAGTGGAACTTTGGAGGTTTGTACTAAATTGTACAAAAATACATTAGCTCACATACCCCTCTCTCAGGAAGCTTGGGGGGATCATTGCGAAGCTTGAACCACTCACTGAACAACATGTGCTCATTGGGTTCTTGCACAATGTTGAGAATGCCAAAACATTGACCGGATTTGTCCAAGAGCTGGCTGATGCCATCATGGATTACCAAGTATGATCTACCTGCCCTATTGCACTCAATGATTAATGTCCACCTAGGTTTCAATACAACAAGGAGTGCACCAGAGGACAAGGGAAATTCATGATGACACCAAGAACATCTATGGTGATACCAGGGTCATATGTGACAATACCAAGGATATCTGCAATGATACCAAGAACATACATGGTGGCATGAAGAATGTCCTGGTGAGGCAATCCACTGCCTAGATATGACCTGTGCTGATGAGTTTGGATTCTGATAGGAGGCTGCCGACCTTGAAATCCTGGCAAAGTTGGAGCCTGTGCATAATGCTAGCTACCAGGCTGGTCATCATGACAAATGCCTCCCTGGGACTCGAGAGTCTGTCCTTCAGGACATCATGCTATGGGCTAAGAACCCTTGTGGCCAAACTGTGTATTGGTTGAATGGATTGGCAGGCACTGGAAAGTCAACCATAGCTCAGTCATTTGCAGAGATGGTTTCCAAGGAGGGAATTCTTGGTGCTAGCTTTTTCTGTTCACGGGATTACCTCAGCCGACGGGAACTCAAGAATATTTTTCCAACCCTTGGGCACCAGCTTGCATGCCGTTACCCCCACTTCCAAACACACATCATTAATACCATCAAGCAGGACCCTGTTATAGCCCATACCTCCCTTATGTCTCAACTTGAGAATCTCCTAGTGAATCCACTCTCTAGGGAAAAACTTTCATGTGTCATCATTATTGATGCACTAGATGAGTGTATTGATGACCAGCCAGCCTCAGCAATTCTTTCTGTCTTGGGCCGGTTTGTCAAGCAGTTGCCACTGGTGAAGTTCTTCATCACAGGTAGACCTGAACCACGCATACGCACAGGGTTTCGCCTTCCCCTCCTGCAACCCCTCACCCAGATCTTCCTACTGCATGAAGTTGAACCATCTAGTGTCAATGATGATATTCAGTTATACTTAACACAGAGGTTGATTACAATTGCTAAACAAAGGAGTGGTCTCAAGCTCCCTGATCCATGGCCTTGTGATGATGAAATCAGGACTCTCACCAAGAAGTCATCTGGGCTCTTTATTTTTGCTTCAACCTTGGTCCGGTTCATTGAATCAGAGTACCATGAGCCAAATGAGCGCCTCCAACTTGTTGTTTCTGAAGCAAACAATACAACACATGAGGGACGTGCTGGTATCGACTTCCTGTACTCCCAGGTCTTACTGTGTGCATTCTCAGATGTTCAAGAATCAGAGGTGTTCAGCAATGTGAGGCAGGTCTTGGGAGCAATTGTGCTTGTGTTTAACCCGTTGTCTCAGAGGGAGCTTTCAGTGATCCTTGGTGTTCCCATATCCCTCATATCAACTACTCTACGCCACCTCCACTCAGTGATCCTTGTTCCTGCTGATGAATCCAAGAAAATTCGCATCTTCCACAAGTCATTTCCGGATTTCCTTCAAGACCACCAACGGTGTACTGATTCCAGATTCCATATTAGACCAACACTCCATCACAGTGACCTTACCATTAGCTGCTTGGAGCTAGTGGAGAGGTTGAAGGGAGATCCTTGCTCACTGCCACCCTTTACCATGAACCAAGAGATCATCAACACCCCACAGTTACTGGAGAGCAAACTGGGTGGTGCCATGAGATATGCATGTAGCCATTGGGCCAGGCACCTTGCCCTCTCTCCAACATCTATCAGCTATGCTGACCAGGTTATTGATTTGGTGACCAGGGTGCTCAAGAGTGCCCCCCTATGGATTGAGGTGATGAGCCTTGAGAATCAGTTAGAAGAAGTAATCAATTCCATGTATACTCTACTAGGTTGGCTAGAAGAGGTGAGTAGGTCATTGCTGCTACCAAACATGAAGGGGGTTCATTAATAATACTAAAAAATAGGTAGATGACAATATTGGGGCCAAAAGTCTTGACAGTGCAAGCTCTGGACCTAGGAACTATGCTACAGTGAATGGTGCAACAGCAAGAGCAGCAGCTAGAGCTTGGGTTAAAGCTGAGGCTAAGGCTAAGGCTAAGGCTAAGGCTATGGCTGCAGCTTCTGAGGTTGTAGCCTCTGTGTATTTTCTTGCAGCAGACTGCCTTCGGCTGTCAATGCATTTCTTCCACCCCATCCAGCAATGTGCACAACATGTGTACTACACAGCCCTACCCCTCTCACCAACCTCATCATTTGTGCATGAATCCTACCTTCATAATGTCATAGACAACCAGCTATCCCATGTGTCTACATTCTTAGGAGCTCCAGACAATTGGGGGTTACTCCTTAGGACAATTGATGTTAGACCAAGGCAGCTCACATGTATTACAGCCTCTGCCAGTAGAATTATTGGTGCATGTGGAGACACTGTAAACATTTATGATGCAGTCACAGGTGTGCTCCAACAGTTCATACATGCTCCAGAAACAGTTGTGAAGATTCAAGCCTCTCTGGATGGGTCAACTCTGTTCCTTGTGCATTCTTTCTCTGTAACCATGTGGGATGTCCAAACAGGTGGACTTATCAATACCTTCACCACAGAATTCAAGATCAACAGTATTGCAGTTTCCCCAACCCATATTGCATGTGGCTTACCTAATGGCTCTGTCATATTTTGGGATATCCATACAGAAGAGGAGGGCAGAGGTCTTGGGGATGGCCAGTCAGTTGTAGCCATGGATTGGTTATCACCTCAGGAACTTGCATTTGTGACACTGGGCACTCTTTGCATTTGGAACATCATCACTAGTGAAACCACAGGAAGATTCTCTGTCCCTGGGTGTGTGTGGGGGATGGTTTATTTGGAGGATAAGAAGGAATTTCTAGTAGGAACTTCACAACCAAACCAAGAGATAGGCCAGGAGGAGTCCTTCTTCATCAGATGCAAACAGCCCAAGTTGCAGGAACAGGAACTGGGACTGCTTTGTTGGAGGTTTTTGAATCATGGGAAATCACCAGCACATAGTGGGCAACTGTTGAGCCCCACACTTGTGGGAAAGGAGATTATGTGCATTACTCCAGCAAGTGGAGTACAGTTGTTCAATATTGGATCTTACCATTGGACCAACAACCCCCCACTCCTGGGAACAGCTACATCTGTGGCTGTAACATTGAATAGGAATATTGTGGTGCAAAACAAGGATTCTATCCAAATTTTCTCTGTTGATGTCCTAACAAGTGGTAGGGCTCACAATGAAGTACACCCATCCCACATTTACCCCCTGGGTGGAAAACACATCATCTGCCTCAAACCAACCAGACACATCACCCTACTTGAATTGGAGACCCTACAGGAACTCTACCCTAATAACACCAACTCACCACTCCAGTTATTTCTCACAAGTCTATCACCCTTCATTCGTGCACCATTCCTCACAAAGCAATCATCCTTCACTTGTGCATCACTCAGTCAAGGCTCAGTAGTGGGGTTTGATATCTCACTGGTCGTGCAGGCATGGAAGTCAGGTACTCCACTTCCTGAACAAACAGAGGCAGCTGAAGAGAATGTGCAATTGTGTGGATGGTCACCAGGGTGCATCCATATTGTTACTCTCCATGGCTCAACCAAGCAGGAGCTTCGTGTAAAAGACATGAAGGATGGAACCACACTTGCAGGTCTACTTCTGAATAATGACAACTTGGGGATGGGGGAGGTTTATGACATTGTCTTTTCCTCAGAAACCACATTCCACCTCATGATAGACAGACCAGGGCAACACATCCAGATTCCTTATGACATAATCACATCACCATCAGAGCATTACTCACACACAATAACCAAGGGGGAACCAGTGCTTTTGTCAGAACCCAGGGTAATGCCACCATACACACTTGACACAAACTGTGAATGGGTTCTTGACTCAAAGTCCAGGAAAATCTGCTGGGTCTCACCAGGGGATGTACGGAGGGGTAGTGGTGGTCACTTTTGGGCTGGTCCATCACTCATCATGATTGGGGATGATGGGGTTGTGAGGAAATTGACACTCAAAAATCCGGACAGCTGAGGTGCACATTGCACCAGTGTATGATAGCATTACTGCCACGTGCGATTATGGGAAAAACAATTCTGATCATGCTTATGTTTTATCTTTTCCAAACCCCGATGATCTTGCCTTTTGTAACATCATAGTAATCCATTTTGATAAACCATTCACTTCCCCTTCCAGAGTCCCAACAGGTTCCGCCTCCCCACTTCGTGAGTGCAACTGGGTAAAACTTACACTGTTGGACGTTTGAACCTCAACGGATGCCGAGCACGATTCGACGCACGTGAGGTACCGCAGAGTAGCCAGGATTGCAGCAAAGAGAGACGAAAAGGGCCATCTAAGACCACACTCGAAGGGAAACGAAGAAGGTGGGAGTAAAGAGCGTGGTTTGGGACACCGAACTGAGGAAAGTTGAGAGCCGGCAACAGCGGCAGAAGAAAAGGCGGATCCATTCTCGTGGAGATCGAAGCCGAAAGCACAGGTAACACTCGCGCACCAATGAGTAGAGGTGGGCTAATTATAAGTAACGAGTGAGAGGAAGGTGTGAGGTATCCAATGTTCGACGCCACAATGCGAGAAAAGCCTTACTTGGGGGTGCAAACCAAGTCGAGCGAACCAAGGAGGGAGAACATCGACATCTTGTGTACAAAACGAGAGATTGGTAACTCAAGCAAAGACCCCAGAGTTCCGCACTCAACCTCAACTGTGCCACGGGGTGAAAGCGCTTCGACATGAGGTAACTGCAAGCGAAGGGTTTCGATGGGTCAGATGGCCGGACACAATCCAGCAGGGCTCGGAAAAGAGGAAGCGTACCAGACAACGCCTCCGGCAATCCCCTTCTGTCTCTCTACTCCAATGTTGAACGGTAGACACGCATACTCTTATGTGTTTCCTGCGCGAGAGTGTTCACCTTTCGGTGTATTCACAACTGTACCTGGTTGGGGAACCTTAGATCACCTGATACGGGAAGAAATCAACAAAGTAACTCACTGGGCATGATATCGAGCGTACACCAAGGGTCTTGTTCTGGGGAATCGGCGAACCCTCCTTGCCAGGGACGAGAGACTTGGGCAGCCCCACTGCCGCACAGTGGACATCACCAGCAACAAAGGTTACCCAAATCCGCTGGTCCTTGGCCACGGTTCAAGGATAGCCGACGAAAGCGTTTCTTTCCATCTGGAGACATGGCTTACCGATCTCGCCGAAGAGAAGCAGAGCCCTTGAGATACCTTATGACCCTTTGACGTCCAATGGTCGTTCTTAACGCGGTGAGCCCGGGCTCCAGGGAATGTGACTATCATCCAGGAGTTCAACCTCGGCGTTGAACTTGTTGCCGAACCAAGAAAGTCAGAAATCCCCCTTTCTGCCAATGCGGACCAGAAGCTTGTACTTCGGCTCAAGAACACTCTCCAGGAAACCATCCGAGGGGACGGTGGGAACCCCTGTCCAAGGCATTCGCTCATTGCCACAATGGTTTGGGTGTTAAAAACCAGCGTGCCCAACTGCGCAATCAAGCGCGCTCCAGTCGGGGCGTCGTACAGTTAGGGCCATTGTTTCTCACTGCCGTGATCACCTGTCATCAGACACAGGAAGATCAACGACATAGAGATGGGGGAGGGGGGGACTGGGCTAAACGCACGTGCCCAACGTTGGTCCCGCCCATGGACATACGGAATGACCCTTTAATACGGCTCTCCAACAGGTCTTTCCAGGTGGGATCATGGCCGAAGTAGAAGCCGGGTCCACGTGGGTCATTGGGGTCAGTTCCGGCGGAGAACCCGTTCCTCTATGTGCCGTGAGGGAGGTTGAAAGAGATGGGAAATTGGTAGATTTCCCGGATGGGGTTGGTTGGGCTCGCCGAGCGCGCCGTCCGTCTAATGGTTTGATTCGGTCGAAACCCAGAATTTTATCGGCGGACCATTATTGACATTGCGCATCACTCTCATTTTGGTTGGGCCCAGGGGACTTGGATCGTGAACGTTGAACCCTGAAATGTATACGATCTGTCGGACGATACCACGTCAGCGACAGCGAAACGTGGCAACAAAGGGCCCTCAACTCACTCACCGGTCCCCACAGTAGACTCCGTCCAGTCGCACCCGTGGCCCATGTACCGGAGCAGTTTCGGAGATCTTTCCGTACGTATTCTGAGTAGGTGGACTGGGAGTTGGGTGACAATTTGGCGTAAGGAGCGAATGGTCGTGGTAGAATCTGAGCGTTGGCGGTGGGGTCATAATACGGGCTAGCACCCGAAGCCTTGTAGAGAAAACTGGTCAGAATAAGGGATGCCAAAACTCAAAAGAGAAGGAAAGGAAACACTCACTAACATTCGCCGGGTCTGTCAGATCCAAACCCCGTTTTTCGATCGCGTCAAACGACGGCTGTCCGACAGTAAATTGCAAATGCGATTCCGCCTAAGCTAGAACCCAGCCTCAATTCAGAGGAGGGGAGGACAAGGGAAAGGCATCGTCTCTAGGAGGGTCCAGGGGATGGGATGGAACCTCTGAATTGCGCCTTCCACATTCTCAAGTTTTGAGACGTCTCCGCGGGGGTCACCGACGACACCGACTGCAGGTCTCAGCTCTTGCTGGTTTGGCATGAGCGGTGACACGTTCAGATCTAGGCTGGAATCCAGCCTTAGTTCAGAGGAGTGGATGGGGGGGCGATGGCGCCGTCGTCGGGCAGGTTCACAGGATGGGATGCTCGAGGTCGAGCTGATTGTCAAGTTGATCGCCCACCTTCGCCATGCCCCCGACAGAAGATTCAGACTCAACCCCTAGACGCGCGGTCGATAATCCGCACATCCGAATTATCATCTCCGGGCTCCCTCTCCTCGCCGCGGCCCGGCCGCTGTCGCTCTTGAGCGAGTCCGACGCGAAATCGGGGTAATTTGGCATCAAGTTCATCGTGGTGGCCACCCGAGCACACCAAGTTCCATGTCGCCCAACCACGGTCAATCAACATCCCGGACGCGGTCCCCGAATAGCGCGCTCAGGTGTAAGGTCGTATAATCCACCAGCGACGGTGAGGGCCGGGACCACACAAACCCACCTCCCCAGAGCAACACAGACGAAGAGGAACCCATATTCCCGGGACGTAAGGCTCTGAACGGGAACTTCGCCTAGCTCCGGCTTACCAGCCAAATATCCGTCGCCACTAGTCTAGATACCGTGCTGCGCAGCCTAGCTTACAATAGCTCAAACCGGCTGCTCGCGATTAGCGCAATGACCCCAGCCTAGCTTCGTCATCACCCCTGTAGATAACAAATTGAATTCATTATCGGTTCCACCCCAGTTCACATTTATTCAGACGCTCCTCACTATGTCGAAACGGTGCCATTGGTCAGCGGAGGACAACCGCGTCCTCGTCGCGACGTTACTCGCACAGAAGGCAGCTGGTAACCAAGCCCAAAGCGGATGGAAGGCTACAACCTGGAGCGCCGTTGCCGCAGCCAAGCTCAAAAAGATCACTCCAGCCGGTCAAGCTGAAAAGACTCCTACCAAATGCAGCGACCGCTATGTCAACGTGCGTGCAGGATAACTCAAATGGGTTTATTCATCGCTTGCTGCTGACCTTAATCCTATGTACGACAGCTCAAGTCTGATTTTGTGCAAGCCAAACGGTTACGAAACATGTCGGGTTTTGGGTGGGATGATGGGAGGAAACTTGTTATTGCTGCCGACGAACAGTGGGCCGCGTTGGCGCAGGTGTGTTTGACAAACTATTTGGACATCATGCCAACTAACTGCGCTCATTGCAGAGGGATCCACAAATAAAAAAGTGGAGGATAACACCCTTTCCCCTCTACGACGAAATGCATTCTCTTGTCGATGGAATTGTTGCCACCGGGTCTGGTGCATTCCAGGCAGGAGCCCTGCCTGCACGCGCGCCGCATCAGTCAGCCACCCATCGGGAACCCTCACCCGAACGGATCGACAGAGCGCACAACTCCTCCTCATACACCGCCCAAACTAAATGTAGTGCATTGCTCTCGCTCATTGAAAATGCCCTCTCCTGCTAACTTCTACATAGGACGATAAGGCCACAGACAAGTCAGACGCGGAGACCAGCCATGGCGTACACAAAAAGCGCCAACGGTCCAACACCCCTGAGCCGGGCCGACCACGGAAACATCGTCGACAGCAGCAGCAAGACCGTACGGAGGGGTTAATCACTGAGATGACCCAGGCCGTCCGGACGCTACTATCTTCATCACTACAGCCAGCGGCTTCACAATTGCCTCAAGAACGGAGGGCCACCGCCATCAAATTGATGCAAGATGATGGGGACTTCGCAAAGTCCGAGTGCGTCCCGGTGCTCCGCCTCTTCACGTCATCCATCAACGTTGTCGACTCGTACCTTGCAATTGAGGACAAGGAGATCCGCACTATGTACATAAAAGGGTTTCTGGAATCACCCTGAGTCCGTTGTAGTCCTGTCTTCTTTCGCTCGGTTCTGGACACACAAACACGACCTACTGCAGTTTAACATGCGATGACGTTGTACACTGTAGTCTTATCCACATATTCACAATGCTCTGATAGTACGCCTGATCTGTGAACAATATAATCGACGCGGTGTTACCTCTCGGTAAATGAATGCAAAATTCTATCCACACAGTCCATTTCTACATTTGGTTCGAGGTCAGAACATGTGGTGTGGTTGTGTTCATTGTGTTGCCAATGACAGAGCTTTGGAGGTGTTCCACTTTTGCCTGGAACATCCAGACTCCATACACGTCCACGCGCTTGGAAGCGCGAGCAAGCCCATCAAAGCGCTTGGAAGCGCCTGGGAGCACACTGAAACCGGCGGAATTCCAACGGCTTTTCTTCACTCAGGGTTCCAGCATGTGGTAACCAATCCGGACAGGCATTGGCGGACCAATGGTGAAATGTTGTCCAACCCTTGAACCACTCGCAAACTTGCTCGATACCCACACTCAGCTCGCTTCTTGAAACTGATATCATATATTGTAGTTTTATCCACATACTCAACATCTCATACACGCATGATAAGCCCTCGATCTTTAAGGCACTGCTGGTAACCGGCCCACATTTCCTTCACGATCTTGTTGCGCCTTACCGAAGCTGAAAGCTCCTCTTCCAAGACCCATGCCGGCCATGGACAGCTTGGAACGCATGTCCCGAGTGGTCGTTGTTGTTGTTGGACATCTGGCGTATCCGTGGGATCTTGATCGTAGACGGAGATGAAGTTATGCAACACACACAACGCGGGGATTGTCAGGGCCACTCTTCACCCTGTGCCTCCAGACCTAAGTCTATACCACAAGACTATTATCCTCTGGAAGAGCCCGAGTAGGCTGCCCTGACGCAAACTAACACTCACTAGTCGCAAAGCGGAGCGGTGTCGAACTGAGGGGTGGGCCAGTAATGAGCGCTCCAAGCGATAAAACGGTGGATCGGAAGTT
>Ga0307511_10005467_pt1 | contig 12916 bp, 12 predicted proteins | sample 13_EM_MG_FD_200266 | JGI IMG/M metagenome (GOLD analysis project Ga0307511, IMG submission 200266) | Populus trichocarpa ectomycorrhiza microbial communities from riparian zone in the Pacific Northwest, United States - 13_EM | ecosystem: Host-associated > Plants > Roots > Unclassified | place...
CCCATTGCTCAATGGGACGGTCATTAGCGCCATTGGTGAATGGGCCGGCCCAACCAGCAGTAGCGTCCCATTGACCAATGGGCCGGCCCATTGCTGACTGGGCCGTATTGCTGAATGGGTCAGAACAGATATAGGGATATTCGCCTGCAATATGAATGAATTCTATATATATATATATATATATAGATATTCAAAGGCGAAATGCATGAACTGCCTAGATATAGACATATATTCGCCCTCCAAATATATACATATACATATTTACTCGTCTCAAGAATAAACTCCATATATCCACATGGAGTTCATTCATGTGGTAGGCGACTACATGTATATATCTAGGCAGTTCATGTATTTCGCAGGTGCATATCTATATATCTAGCCAGTTCATACATATCACGGGTGAATATATATATATATATATATATATATATGAAATTCATTCATTTTGCAGGCGAATATCTCTAAATATAGCCAGTTCATGCATATTGCAGGCGCATATCTATATATCTAGGCAGTTCATGACTATCGCGGGTGAATATATATATATATATATATATATGGAATTCATTCATATTGCAGGCGAATATCTCTGTATCTAGCCAGTTCATGTATATCGCGGGTGAATATGTATATATATATATATATATGGAATTCATTCATATTGCAGGCTAATATCTCTATATCTAGCCAGTTCATGCATATTGCAGGCAAATATCTATATATATCTAGGCAGTTCATGACTATCGCGGCTGAACATATATATATATATATATATACATATGAAATTCATTCATATTGCAGGCGAATATCTCTACATCTAGCCAGTTCATGCATATCGCGGGTGAATATGTAAATATATATATATATGGACAAGACGTTCATATGGATTAGTGCCCCCTATTATTCTCTGTTTCGGTGATGCCCGTTGCTAGGAGTTCTAGCCTCGGGAGGCTGGCAAGGGGTGTCGATCATGTCTTACGAGTCACACTATGCAACCGGCACTCAACTCACTTAAGAAAGTACGGTAGTTACCTACAACGCCAGGCAAGGAATCTTTCTCTTAAGCCAGAGGCCTTGAACCAGTAAGTACACCTCCAATATTTGCCAGCGACTTCACCACAGGCAGCGACCGCACCAGAGGCAGCGACTTGCCCACAGGTAGGCAGCATGTACTCCATGGGCTGTTGGTAGTAGCAGACTAAGGTGAGTTTCTACCTGGCATCCGCAGGTATTACAAGTATTAATTGTTCAGCAGAGTCGTAGGCACTTCACCAGCAGCAGCGATCGATCTCCCACTTCACCTGTGGCAAGCAATGGCGGTTGGTAGCAGGAAGCAGGTCTAGGTAAGTGCCCACCCGGCATCAGAACGCATAACAAATATTAATTATTCTACGGAGTTCCAGGCACTTCACCAGTGGCATCCCCATACCCAGCGGCAGTGACCTAGTCGGCGCGAGCGACTAGGCCAGCGCGAGCGACCAGGACAGCGCGAGCGACTAGGCCAGCGTCATCGACCTAGCTTACGCTAGCGACCACCCTAGGTAAGCATTGCCAGCCCACCACTGTTGTGGGCATCCCTAATCATTTTCGAGGCAGGCATTGCCGCCAGAAGTGGGAACTATGGGATGCGGAAGCCATGGCTGGGTGTTGGGGTGTTGGGGACACAGTTTGGTTATCGCAAGATTTTGCTATTTTACGGTTATCGTGGGAGCCTAGAATTATGTATATAGTTATTCATAAAAGAATTGCATGCAAAACAGAATCTCCGCATTATTAGAATATCCTGTGGTGCTAAGTGACATGTGATTTACCCAAATGCAGTCATACCTATTGCACTTTGTAAGCTACATAATGGATCAGAATATTTTTTCTGGGACTTGATGCACCTGACGCACGGCATGGTTAGAGACGCACTGGACGATGTATGGCACATGTGAAGCATGCGGGACGCGACAGGACGCAGTCGGATTGACCTGACGCACATGACGCACCAGACGAACTCCAGCGTCCGGACGCAGATTTTTTTTTGCTGATGTTCTTACCATCTTCCTCACTATCTCCGAAACATTCCATCGGGAAGGGCATCTTATGCGTCATTAGTACTACCCACGCCTCAGGAGTACCTGCCATTGTAGGAGCGGGAGAAAACGACGAATCAGCATCCGTGCTCTCCTCGTTCCCACTATCCTGCCTACATATCGAACAGGGAGCCGAACTACAGTCATACGAACGCGATCGTAAATCACTTACGTCCGGAGTGACGTACTTGTCCCCACAATATACGGACAAGGGGGAAAAATACCTTGTAATATTCGAACGAGTAACCGACATTATGGCCTCTAAGACGGACAAGCCATACACTTACCACAAGTCGGGAAGATTAGCTATAATCTGCGAAGACATCAAGAAGTTAATCTCCGACACATCACGAAAGAAAAGAGACAATCTTGAACCACAAACATGCGAGCAATCACTCAAACCACCTCCTCTCACCCTCTACACTGTCGATGTCCTGAAACCAGAAGAACACTCCCCCCTAACAACTTGGGAATTTGAGTCACCTCCTATGACAGAAGCAAACTGGAAGAAAGTACAACCTCAAATACATGATATCCTAGCCTTTACACAAACGCTTGGGTATCTTCACTACGTTCATCCAAAGGATATCCAACTGCTTCTCGAAGCAACAACCACATTCTATCTTTGGCACACAACTATCCCATTTAAAAGTAAGGACTTGGAGCCTACCATGGTGCTTGCAGAGTGCCTAAAACGCCCCCAGATTCTACAGCTTACAGAACTTCACTGGGTTCTAAAGGAATGGGTTGATAATATGTCCTTCATGCTATGTGGTCGGCACCTCCTTGTCCCTGTTGCACCAGGACAGGTTGAGGACCCACCTATACCCAAACGACTAAAAGGATAAGACAGAAGGGACCCTCCTGAGAAGCCAACCAAACAACGCTCTGCACCAGCAGTCAGCACAGGATCTCAAAGTGGCATTATGCCAGAAGATGAGATTGTGGAATGTACCTCAGATACGGGCAACCCAAACAATGGAGAAGATGATAAGGACCAAACCCCTTCCTTAGGACAAGGCACAACAGCTGGAGGAGGAGATGACGATGGATACGTAGTAGCTCTAGCAGTGGAAGCTCTAGCAGCAGATCGTCAGTCCACAGTCACAGAAGCATATGCAAACTGAAGAAAGTCAAGAAGATCAAGAAATGAACAGATCATGGTAAGACACCAGAACAACAGCAATGGGAAACGACGACAGGAAATGTGATATGGAAAACGTCATCAAAAATGTTCAAATGGATGAAGCGTATCGAGATTGATGCTCCAGAAAATCTTAATAGTAGAGATAGGAAATAGCAAGACTCTCAGTATTTGGACACTTGGGTCAACGCAATACAGAGATGGTTAAGTATGAAAGGTATAAGATTGGAATTGAAGGAAGCGTGGGACTTTATTGGATTCAAACTGCAAGGCAGCACACTCACTACTTATAACCATCACCTCATCAAGGAAAAAGATAAGGCGTCCTTTTTCAGCTTCATGCTAGTGCTACGGGAATTCCTTATTCCCTCCACTAGCAAGGACCTCATAAGGTAAGATTGGGAGGCGACATCACCCCTCAAGGATGGACGACACATGGGTATCAAAAGCTTTGCCAACTGGCTGGAGGAACTTCAGATTAAGCTTATCGACAAGAACGGAAACCAATGCATCTCGGAAGTAGTCAAACCCAGGAAATTCCTCAACCACCTACCGGATTACATGGAAACCACCCTTATAAACCAAATACTTCATTCATGGACATTCAGCGACCTGGTCAAGAAAGCGGAATCATACGAGGCTGGACGAAAACATGGGCGCATCTCAACTACACCCAAGCCTGCTCGACATCCTACTACTCCTTCAGTTCTGAACCCTGGTCGAAATCATGGCAGGGATTGGAAGACAGAAAACAAGAAAACAAGTTCTAATCCTGAAAGGACCCCTCCTATGAAAACAACAAGCACCAAGGATCCTGACTGGGAAGTGGTTAACAAGATATTAACATCAGAAGACAAATCGATGTTGATCAGGGGACGGAAGTGCCTATGGTGCTGTGCATCTGGTCACACCTTCAAGGAATACAAGAAGCGAATATCTAAACTACTCATGCGCACTGCCGCACAAGTCCTATCCCTGCAACACCCCAGCAAACCAGTTATCGCCAAAAATAACGACAAGGGCAAAACCAAGGCAAAAGTCCAGTCTACCAAAGAATTAGACTACAGTAGGGTATGGGTCAAGGTTAATGGCCACCCTGCATTAGCTCTTGTGGATTTACAGACGACTGGCGGAGATCTCATCAATGCGTAATTAGTACACCTATACGGCCTACACACCTACGGAATCGATAAGCGGTCACTTAACACCGCGATCAAAGGATCTAATCGTGTGATAGAAAAAGTCTGTGATGTCTAAATGGACTACGGAGGATATACAGAAACAAGAACGCTATATGTAGCACATATTGCCAGCTGGGATATAATCCTAGGAAAACCAGCGCTTACAGCTCTGAATGCCTTAATCCCAGCGGGACCAAAGCCTGTCACCATCTAACCTAAAGGGATGGCACGCTTTGCACTCAAGGAATGGAGGAATGCAGAGCTTGCTATGGGGCAAGTTACCTCTGCTGCACTCTTTATAGAAGACGGATCTCCAGACTATCATCAACCACTCTTCGAATTCATGGTCTCAGCTATGAGTCTCGAAAAAAGTGGGGAATTCAACCCCTTCATTGAATTGGCCCTGTTATTACCGGCAAATACATCCAACGAGTTGCCACCCCTCAGAACTATCAACCACCAAATGTGCCCAAAACCCGGCTCTACATAGGTACCAAAATGCCGACCCTCACCCTCCAGATTTTACGCTGAGCTCACAAGACAGCTCACCAAAGAAAAAGCGTCAGAACGGATTTATCATGCAGAACATGACACTAATGCAGTAGTTCTGTTGGTACAAGCCAAACGAGACGATCCCACCAAACCCCGGCGTATTTTGGACGCCAGGGATCGGAATGAAGCGGTTGACCCCAACGACACACCCCTAACAAGCATTGAGGAACTCATGAGGCTAGTCGCTGCTTGAAAATATTGGAGCAAGCTTGACCGAGCAGATGGGTACCACAACATTAGAATCGAAGAAGATTCGGAACAACACTTCACATTCCTCACACCCATGGGATATTACCACAGTCGCATTATACACCAAGGTGACCGCAATGCTCCTGCCACGATAGTACGAGCCATGCACGAAATCTTCAAGGACATGGTGCAAGGACCTTGTCATCTATATCGACAAGATTATTATCTTTTCAGATACCTACGACGAACATGTAGCTACCTTATGGAAGGTTCTACAACGACTCCTGGACGAACAGTTCTGGTTGAAGGATGGCAAATGCCAGTTCATCAACAAACGTCTAGATATCTTAGGACATATATTAACTCCGGATGGGTTAAATATGGATCCTAAGAACCGCAAGAAAGTATGGGACTTCAAGGGTCCCAGGAACTGCTGGGAATTAAGAGGAATACGCGGCGTTGTCATATTCTTAAGCAAGTTTTGCGCGGAATTGGCCTCTTGGTCAAGCACCCTGTCAGAACTGCAAGGCGAAAACGCACCCTAGAGATGGACGGACAACCATACGAGGGCACTCTAGAGAATCAAGGAACTTGTGAATTCTCCACACATTCTCAAATCTTGGGACCCTTCCTCGGAAGTGCCAAAATACCTGGCATGTGATGCTAGTGATATTAGACTAGGATCATGGATAGGACAAGGAGAACTAGGATCAAGTCAAGCCTCGCATTTTCATTCTCGGAAATTCAGCCCTGCACAGCTGAACTGCCCCACATTCCAAAAGGAGTTACTCGCCATCGTGGACTCCCTGAAGTTATTTGAGGCGCAACTTCGAGACCACAAATTCACGGTTCTCACGGATCACCAACCATTACTCTCCTTCCTCCGACCATGCCAAACTACTCAGAAGCTGGCCCGATGGCCAGCTCACATGCGAGAATTCGAATTGGTCATTGAACCTAGGGCTGGAAAAGAAAATCTGTTGTCAGATGCTCTATCAAGCAAGCATAAATACTCGCTCAATCCCACCAAGGAACAAGACTTCATCCCTCAGAGCATCGATCCTACAGAAGACAACAGCAACCTTCAAAACACCTCTATTATTATCAACAACATTTCTATATCTCCCATACCAGAAGAAATCACAAGGGTTTCCCGCGCCTGCATCAACTTCAAGTACACCAACTGCGACTATAACAAATATGCAGGCCATGACGAAAGCCTCAATCACCACCCCTCTTGTCCCTTTCTCGACGACGAGAACGATGGGGACTACGAAGATTATGACGATATCCAGGAAGAATAAATGGAATCCGATGAGGATACCCTGTCTACCATCTCCTACGAAATCTTTGACGGCTCTACCGCGGATGATACCTCCTCAGTCACCAACGACAACAATATTCCCACCATCATTACAGATGTCGTCAATGATGGGTGGGAACACTATAAGTAGCATCGAAAGCGACACAATATGGACTGTCATAACTACTACTGCCGCTCGCATGGTAGCTTGAATTAGAATAGGAATCGTTACTTTCCCACCACGAGATGCTCTATTTGCGGAACCTATGGGCACGGATGTTTAGACTGCACTCTAGCGGAGCCAGTTTATCAGAAGAAGAAGGAATTCTAGTCGAGTCAGCGAGACTCATGGAAATTGAAAGCTACCAGTACCCCTCCTAACAACACCCCCTCCTCTGAGACTCCCGATATTGACATTCCCAAGCTTAATCTCAAAGAAACTCCGAACCGCACTTACATGTGGTCTGCCGAAGGATGGGCAATCCGGAATACTCCTATTGCCTGCGAAGAACCTCGGGGTCAACAACCCGCACAAAACAACCCATGGGACTACAACATCAAGATCATACCAGATGAGGAAAGACCCTCCTTTCTCTCCGCTGCAGTCACCACCAGATCACAATACAACGCAGCTTCCGGAGAAGCTAGAGGATCTACCCAAGGTCATAATACCCTCCTATGCCCCACTAATCCTATGAGATATTTGCCAGGAGTGGGATTTATGCACCAACAACATCACACATTTAATGAGGAGAACAACCACGTTCAAGACCCTCAAACACCGTAGAAGACATCAAATCCTCCTGCGCCCACTGCCACTCGTCAGTGCAACATCTGCAAAGGCGAGGGACACTATGCATCAACATGCGAGGCAAAACGCAAGGCAGACTCAGACCTTAGGTACAGGATCGTGCCAGCAACCAATATGGCAAAGATAAACCTTGATCTGGACCATAGCCCCAGAGATGACCCCGACTTCTATCTCGTTGCTCACCTTGAGAAAGATGATATAATGAGTGATGCCTACATCGTATGCATCAAGATATGCCCCTAGTGGAGCCAGCTCTATAACGCTCCAGAAGGGAAGAAAGGAGTAAGCAAGGACAATGGGTTTTTATACAAGAAGAATGAGAAAGGAGAACAGAGTTTGGTTTTACTAAAGACGTTCGACATGAACGGTAAAAACTACGTTGAAGATGCAATCAAGGAAGCTCATGATGCTACGGCACATGGCGGAATTGAGAAAACGTTGAAATGGTTGACTGATAAATATGTTTGCCAGCCATTTTCAAGGCTCGTTAAGGAATACATGGCGAGTTGCGATACCTGTCAAGGGACGAAGTATAGCAACAAGCCACCACTAGGACAAGTAACTATGTTACATGTACCTGCAAGAACCTGGACGGATATCACTATGGATGTTCTTAAAATGTCTCCAGTTTTCACTTATTGCTCTACTTTATACGTGAACATTCTTTTGGAAGACGATAATATGATTTGCTTTTCCAGACTTTGGACGATTGTCTGTAGACAATCAGGATTTATGTTTCTCACTCTAGTTTCTGATAACCTTACGGCAGAGAAGTGCACTAATACCTTTGATACGCACATTACTTCTATTATCAGTTATCCCTATTATATTGGTTTTGATCGAGACACCCTCTTTATGTCGGACCATTTCAAAGATTGGGCAGCAAGAAAGGGATTCAAGTTGGAACCGTCTATGGCATACCACCTTCAGGCGGACGGTCAGTCAGAAGTTGCCAATAAGGCAATCCTCCAACCCGCACGAGGGTGCAAGGTTGAAGGAAACGAATGGCTGCACAAACTCTGCGAGATTCAGCTCAAGTTGAACTCTCAAAACAACACCGCAAGACAACACGGTCCATTCTTTTCACTCCTAGGCTTTGAGGTAAAGCTAGGTCCTTCCTCCTTCCCTTACCCAATCACTCCTTATACCCCGGCAGAGGAACGTCATCTTGACACCTCTTGCAACCTATACTCCTCCAAAGTCAAGGAGGCAAAACAAGCCAACAAGAAGCGGTCTGTTCCACCACTTGATTCAGCTGGCCAAGAGATTCTTCTCTCAACGGAGAACATCAACCTATTAAACACATCTAGGAAACTCAAGCCTAGATGCGTCGGACCTTTCCGCATCCAATACGTCAACAGGAAGCGGAACAACTACATGCTCTACCTGTCAACGGACAGTCGACTTTCTCCTATCGACAACACCTTCCACATTAGCAAGATCAAACCTTACGTTGAACACGATTCAATCAACTTCCCAGGTCATCACGAAGAACAACCTGGTGAAGTAACGAAAGGAAGATAGGAAGTCGATTGACTACTCGAATTTCGTACTACCCCTCTTACCGGAAAAAGCCAATACCTGGTGTGATGGAAGGGTTACGGAAGTGATGACGATGAGTGGATCAACTTTGAAGACATCAGTCTTGAAATTATTCCAGAGGTTTGGACAAGTGGAAACTATTCCAACACCTTCAAACAACGAAGATCCTCTAAGAAACACAAGAAATGTCATACTCGAGAAACCCCCAAGTCAATTGTTCAAACTGAACAAGACAGAGTTCTCGCCCTCAGTCCTGACGATCAAGACCTCACCTCCTCTGCTACCAACCTTGCAGAAGATATCTTTAATGTTTTCCTAAAGCACTGATTCGCGCCGGTTGAATTAACCTGGCAATCCTGCGTTCCTTCTTGTTCTTTTAATTGTCTTTCTGAATTGACAATAGAAGAAGGTATGGCAAATAAGGTATCTATCGGATGTTTTCATTGTTCCTCATGTCATGAATGTTTAGTATGGATGATTTGGAAGTTACGTTGGTCTCCTACTATTCATTACGAAGATTGCTACTCTCATAACTGTCGCGATTACACTTGTTATTTCGAACTACCTCCAGCTTGGGCAAGACAACCAGACTAGGAAATCCGTTTAAGTGGGGAAGTGTAACGGAAGACGGTTTCTTATAATTTTCTTAGTACGCATTTCCTAACACCTATCATTTATACCAGATAGCTCGAGCATAGTACCTTACGTACAATTACCTTGCGCGTATCCGGTCCTTATGTACTTTTCCTTTATCATGATGTATTACGCATCCACACCTGTATTTCGGAGTACTGGAGGCCTGACCTCCCACACCTGAATTTATGATCATGGAGGAGTGTTTTCTGGAACGGCCAGGAAGCAGGTTTTCTGGAAAGACTAGAAAACAGGTTTTTCAGACTCCAGAAGGCTTGGCGGCTGCTATAAGTACTAAGCTGTTCCGCCCTTCTGGAGGAGGATTCTCAGATCAGATCACTTCAGACAAAGTTCAGACAAGCCTTAGATAGCTTCCATACCGAGAGATTATACCTGTTAATTCTCTTCCTGCTTGGGAAATCTGCATGCTGTCAAAGATCCTCTGAGTACTTGACTTAGCGGAACCAATAACAGACATACACTATCACTCCAGTGATAGTATCGACTCTGTTAAACGGCCCACGGTGCTACCGTTGGCATCACCCATTACATACGACTAATGAAGTTGCTATAATTATTCCAGATGAATTTCGAGAGGCTTCTGATCAGGATAATATACTGGCAGAACGAAATAATACCATAGAAGGATCTATTTTTCGAAATATTACCTCCAGCCATGCTGCCTATACTCCTTTACATTGTGTCCTTTTATTTCCTTTTGACGAACCAGGTTGGAATTGGCCTACTTAGTTACAATATAGTCAAGCTCGAGATAGATCGCCAAAACAATTATCACAACTACAATACTACCAATTCCATTTACATTCTCAACATTTGGAACCTGCTCCACTATTTTTAGCATCTTGACTATTCCAACAATATATTGTTGATGAATGAGCAGTTGTAGATCATACTAAAATAGAGTAGATTCGTATGAATCAATCTTCTTTACGTGCAGATCTTTATAATGGACTTGCTGATGCAATTCTTCCAGATAAAGTAGATATTTCAGCACTAGGATGGAGAATTGTTTTACCTAATAACTTATTAGGAAACAATAGGTTCATGCAACAATTGTGTCAAGATTTTATGGCAATTGTACGATATTTTGGAAAGCCCAATCTATATATTACCTTTACAGCAAATCCAAGTTGGAAAGAAATTCAAGATTAACTACTTCCTCATCAAACATCACTAGATCGTCTTGATCTTATCAGCAGAGTATTCCATCTCAAGCAACACGATCTTCTTCACTAAATTCCTTCTAAGAAAATTTTTGGAAGGCTTTTAGGTTGTGTTTTGACTATTGAGTATCAGAAGCGGGGATTGCCACACATGCATCTATTTGTGTTTTTACACTCAGAGGATTGTATTTTAAGGCCAGAACAAATATATGAAATAATCTCAGCTGAGCTACCCTTGGAGAACGATGATCCAACTGGAGACCTATGAAATATCATTGGTTCATCTACAGTTCATGGTCCTTGCAGACCAAATAATTCATAGTCACCATGCATGATTAATAGCTCCTCGTAAAGACCCTCTTGCTCCAAATGAGTTCCTAAATCCTTTCAAGATTCTACAATTGTGCAAGAAGATGGATACTAATTATATGCACAACGATCCAATAGTGTAAGATATATAGGGAAAAATGGATTTGAGTATGACAATCATTGGGGTGTTCTATATAATCTTTATTTAAGTTGGCATTATCAGGCACATATCACTGTGGAAGTATGTACATCTGTTCAAGCTATTAAATATATTCATAAATATATTTATAAAGGCTCCAATCGTACCACCCTCCAACTACCAGAAACTGATAATGCCGATGAGGTTAAACGACATCTTCAAGGACAATATATAGGCCCATGCGAAGCTATCTGGAGATTGTTTGAGTTCTGCAAGGACGAAGAATTTCCTGCTGTTTACCATTTGCCCATTCATTTACCTGGACAACAACCTGCCTATTTTGGTGAAGATCTAAGCTGGGATGAGCTTTAGCTGCGTTTAGATACCATACACTCAAAACACATGGTGTGGTTTACCTATAATTGAGAGTATCAGGATGGTCCACAGTATCTTTATCCGCAATTCCCACAATATTTTGTGTTTAAGACTCAAGATAAGCGTTGGCATCCCAGAAAGAGAGGTTTTGCAATCGGGCGAATGTATCATTGCAATCCGTTACAAGATGAATGGTTTTATCTTCAATTACTTTTAACGGTAGTACCAGGAGCAACCTCATTTGACAATCTTCGAACAATCAATAGTTAAACCTTTATAACATTTCAACAACCTTGCTTAGCTCTTGGAATTGTACAAGATGATACAGAGTGGATTCAATGCTTTGAGGAAGCAATTGTGTTTAGTACAGGCCATGCTCTGCATACATCACGAATAATTTGACTTTGCCTAATTGGCGTCTGATGCCTTGGGCGTCCCCAGAGCCATTCTGCCACTTGTCGACGCCCCCTGCCATGTCACGGCCGTCCGTGAGCACCCTCCCCGGTCCTTTGAGTTCCAGATGCCCGCCCTGTAGCTCACTGGCGTCTGGATGCCTTCTCTCCCACCCTGCTGCCTCCCAGCGACTTGCCTCTGGCTCCTGGCGCCCATACCCTCTAGTCCACCTGTCATTCTGCTTACTACCCTACTTTCCCTTCTCTGCCGGCCTGTCTGCGTCCCCAATTGGCTGCTTGCTGACCAGGCTTGTCTCCCTTGTCTTCTCGCCCTCCGCACGTCTCTTCCTGTCTCCGATCCAGTCTTCTCTACCTCTATTTCGCGCCTTGCTGTCTCTCCCGTCTTTGCTGCTCTTCGCAATTCTTGCGCGTCTCCCACAGATCCTGTTATATTCTCTCATTCAATTATCACTAACCTCAATCCATTACAAATATTACCTGCACTATGAACTCTACCCCACATGCACCCCTCATCCCGCTCCACGTCCATTACCCACCCGAAATAACACTATAGACAACCGTACATATATCAAGACATACACCACAAAAATCCAGCTCTCGCAATACCCCCAGGTCGGCGCCTTCAATGTCTTCCTTTGTCTCCCTAACGTCCACCAACCCATGTAAAACAGCTATCATAAAAATTACTTGAAAAACAACAAAAATACTGCATGTCATCAAAAGCGGCACACGCGTACACAAAGTCAAACAACATCACAAACAACCAAGGAAAAAACAAACACCCAAATGGTAGCTACTCCCGAATTCTTATTCCTCCTCCGCCTCCTCATCGTCCTCCTCCTCCTCCTCCTCCTCCTCCTCATCGTCATCGTCCTCCCCATCCTCCTCTTCGCCCTTCTCCTCCTCTCCGTCTTCCTCTCCGTCCTCCTCCTCCCGCTCTCCATCCCCCTCCACCTCCTCCTGCCTCTCTCCCCACCCTGAATGTTCACCCCCATTCTCGTCATCCACAGCATTGATTCTTGTTGGTTGTGCACTCTCATCATCACTCGGCTCCTTTTCCGTA